>Ga0210407_10001796_pt1 | contig 19359 bp, 13 predicted proteins | sample IncBWC27MmetaG_FD_150860 | JGI IMG/M metagenome (GOLD analysis project Ga0210407, IMG submission 150860) | Forest soil microbial communities from Barre Woods Harvard Forest LTER site, Petersham, Massachusetts, United States - Inc-BW-C-27-M | ecosystem: Environmental > Terrestrial > Soil >... | reverse complement strand
ACCGCTGGAGCAGCGCGGTTGCGGTGGCTGGCCGCGATTCCGTCGGTGCTGGGATTTGCAGTTGCTCTCCGTTGCATCTGGGACTTTGGCTGGACAGGTCGTGGCACGCCCGTGCCGATCGCACCACCGCAGAAGCTGGTCGTCGTTGGCTTCTACCGCTACGTGCGGAATCCCATGTACGTGGGTTTTGCATTCGGCTGGATCGGCCTGTGGATCATTTTTGGACATGCCAATCCGGTGGCGATCATGTCGGTGGCCACCGTTGCGCTGGGCATACATCTGTTTGTGTTGTTGTATGAAGAGCCGACTTTGCGCAAGAAGTTCGGTGATGACTACGTCGAGTATTGCCGAAATGTGAGGCGCTGGTGGCCTCGCCTCTACGCCTGGAACATGCCGCGATAGTCCACGCTTCGGCATGTTCGCCGTTACTCCCGCAAAACCCGGCTCCGGTTTAAGCTAAAGGCTAAGAGCTAATGGCTAAAGGCTAATGTTAAAAAGCTGCATCGTGATGAAATTCGGCGGCACCTCAGTGGGTGACGCAAAGGCAATTGGCCGCGTCGCGGCCATTGTTCATGAACGCAGGTCGCAAGCTCCCGTAGTTGTCGTCAGCGCGATGGCGCGGGTCACCGATCAGTTGCTGCAAATGGCGCGGGCCGCGGGATCTGGTGATCGCAAGACAGCTCTAACGCTGGCCCGCGAACTTCGCGAACGACACTACAACACTGCCGGCGAACTGCTGGGCACGGCGCTGTTTACGCAATTTCACAGCGATCTCGGCACGGAATTTGAGGATCTGGAAGAACTGTTGCGCGGCATTTCTGCCGTCGGCGAACTCACTCCACGAACCACTGATCATGTTGCGGCGTTTGGCGAAGTGCTCTCCAGCAAACTTGTCACCGCAGCATTCTCCGCGCACGGCATTCAATCAGCGCTGGTGGATTCGCGCGAGTGCATCGTCACTGACGACGCCTTTACCCGCGCTGCCCCACTCTTCGACGACACGAATGCGAAGGTCCGCGAGTTAATCGGGCCACTTCTGGAACAAGGCCGGGTGCCGGTAATGGGCGGTTTCATCGGCGCCACACGAAACGGAATCACGACCACGATCGGCCGCGGGGGATCGGATTTCTCCGCTGCCATTGTCGGCGCCGGTCTGGGCGCGGAGAAGATTGAAATCTGGACCGACGTGGACGGCATGATGACCACCGACCCGAATCTCTGCCCCGATGCGCGGCGCATCAAGGTGATCAGTTTTGACGAAGCTGCCGAGCTTGCTTACTTTGGCGCCAAGGTCCTGCATCCGGCGACGGTGCTGCCGGCCATCCAGAAAAATATTCCGGTCTATATTCTGAACTCGCGGAATCCCTCCTGCGAGGGAACGCGCATTGCGGCCCGCGCTCCGCATTGCAAGAATTTCTTCAAGGCAATTGCGGCCAAGAAGCGAATCACGATTGTGGATGTCGCGGCGCCGCGCATGCTGCTGGCGCACGGCTTTCTGAAAGCGATCTTCGACGCCTTTGACCGCCATCGCATCCCGGTGGACGTGGTTTCAACCTCGGAAGTCAGCGTCTCGCTCACAGTCGATTCCAACGAATCCATTCCCGCGCTCGCTGCCGACCTCGCTAAACTCGCCGACGTGAAATATGAAGGCCGCAAAGCCATCGTCTGCCTGGTGGGAGAAAATTTACGGGAAATTCCAGGAATCGCCGGACATGTTTTTGGAGAACTCTCCGACGTGAAGATCCGCATGATTTCCCAGGGCGCTTCGGAAATCAATTTAACGTTTGTGATTGATGAAGAATTGGTGCCGAGCGTTGTGCACAGGCTGCACAAGGCTTTCTTCTCGGAGCTGGATCCGGAAATCTTCGCCTGAAGACTGCCGTTTAGTCCTGTTCCCTGTAAGTGGCTCTGATCCGGTGCGCATCCACTGCGACGTCGCGCTGCAGAACCACTTCGAGCGTGGTGCCCGGACCCATGCGCACTTCGTTGCCATGGCTGAGCGCGGCAATGGTGGTCCCGATCGCACCGCCGATGCCGGCTCCAATCAATGCGCCTTCGCCGCCATGGGTGACGGCTCCGATGATCCCTCCCTCGGCCGCTGGCCCGGCGATGGTCCCAACGGTCTTGCCTTTGTCGCTGTCGCCCTGAATGGTGCCTTCTTTGTCCTTCACGTGGGACTTGTCCACGCCGGGCGCATCCTCGATCGCGCCGGGCAGAATGACGGTGTATCCGCTGGGATAAATCAGAGTCGTGAAGTGCACGAGCACTTCGGCCCGGCCCTTCAGTCGCCCGGCGGGCTTGATCTGGCTGATTTTTCCCTGCACGTAAGTTCCTGCGGGAACCACGATGTGATCGTTGACCACCACCGGAAACGTGCTCTGGGCATAGATGGGATCGCCCTCGCGACTGGTTTTCGTGGAAATGGCGTTCTTGATGGTGACAGGGATCCTGGTTCCCGACGGAATCGTAATTTCCGTAGTGCTCACGTGCGAGACAGCCGCCGACAGAGCTGGTTGCGAGCCAGGTTTAGTGTCCTCCTGAGCTGTGACGAATCCACAAAGCAGAACCAACGCGATCAGAACGCGCATAGGAACCTCCATATGCCCAGACTAGGATGACAGGAAACTGGCCACAAAGAAAGTACGATGCGACTTCGCGGAGTTTTGCCGTCCGCGAGCGGAGAGCGACAAACCCTATCTTCCCGCGCCCACTCTTCGGAGCTGGCCCTCCCGGATGTTGCCCATGAACTGCGACTGCAATTTCTGGGCGCAAAGCTCGCCGCAAACGTGCAGAGTGCCCTCGCGGTTAGCGATGTCTTCGTCCCAAGCGCAGAGGTAAAGGGCAGTGTGGTCAAAATGTTCTCTCGAGGCCCACATCAGCCACCAGCGGTCGGAGCTTTGTTTCAAAATCCCGCAGTTGGGGCCGGCACAGCGGTAAAACGGGTTCGGAACGGGATTCCTGATGCTAGTCAGCTTCATGGCAGTGGAGGCTCCCCAGGGGAAACCCACCCATTCTAGCGGGAATTTGAGCTAGGTAAACACCTTTGTTCAGCCTTCATTTGTACAGCAGATATTTCTGCCGAAGCTGCTGAAACTTAAGCAGATCGTCCTGCCAGTCGAGCGTAATGCGGCGCGGGTCTTCGGATTTGGCGATCGCGTCGTACACGCTCTGGTTGGCCAGAATGTCCATCATCTTCTCCGCGTGGAACTGCTCGGGGTAAACCTTGAGCAGGGCGGAAGCCAGTTCAATCCCCAGTTCCGGGCCGTCCAGCAGGTCACGGTCGGTCAGTATCAGGTTCACTCCGCGACAAAGTTGGCCGGCAAAATTGCTGGATGTCGGCGTGAAGGTCACGGGAACGAAACGGACTCCGGGAATTTGCCGGGCATTCAGATACTGCGAGAGCTCGCGCGAATTGATCCACGGCGCGCCGAGAATTTCGAAAGGGGTGTCGGTGCCGCGACCCACGGAAACATTTGTTCCCTCCACCAGCGCTACTCCGGGATAAAGCGTCGCCGCAGTCAGGCTGCGCAGATTGGGCGAAGGGCTGATCCACTCGAGGCCGGTGGAATCGTACCAGTCGCCGCGCATCCAGCCCTGCATCGCAATCACTGTTAGCTTGGCGTGAATGTCGTGCTCGGCGTTGAACATCTGTGCCAGTTCGCCGAGCGTCATCCCGTGGCGCACCGGAACCGGGCCGTAGTTGGTGAAGGTCTCGCGTCCCGGTTCTGACAGCGGGCCTTGAACAAAAGCTCCGTTAATGGGATTCGGACGGTCGAGCACCATAACCGCGATTCCAGCCTTAGCCGCAGCTTCCAGAAAGTAGCCGACTGTGGTTTCGTAAGTGTAGAAACGAACGCCTGCGTCCTGCACATCGATCACCACCACGTCGAGTTGTTTGAGCACATCCTGTGCAGGGCGCCGCGCCTCATCGGTTGCGCCGTAAACGCTGTAAACCGAAATTCCGGTTGCAGCGTCGCGGGAGTTGCCGATTTTCGTCGTATCGACCATGCCGGTGACACCGTGCTCGGGACTGAAGAGTGCGTTGAGCTGAACTCCGGGAGCATGGGCAAGCACGTCAATGGTGCGACGGCCTGCCGAATCTACTCCAGTCTGATTGGTAAGCAGACCGACACGCTTCCCTTGCAGCGGCGCAAAACCCTGTGATTCGAGAACGTCGATGCCGGTAAGCACCGAGCCGTTGCGTCCGGCGAGGTGATGCTCGGCAGTCATGGCTTCGTTGTAGCCGGTAATGCTCTTCCAGCGGAGCGCGTCTTGCTCGGACGCGGTCAGCGGAATGGCAGCAGCAACCGCAGTCGCGATTTTGGCGCGTAGTGAAATGGCCGAGCCCTGACCGCGGGGATGAACGGCGTTGGTGAGCAGGACGATGTAGGTCTTCGTCGTCGGATCAATCCAAAGCGAAGTGCCGGTAAATCCCGTATGGCCGAACGACCCAACTGGAAGCAACTCGCCGCGGTTTGACGAGAAGGGCGAGTCTATGTCCCAGCCAAGCCCGCGCAACGTGGTTGACGCGGGAGGCTGCTGCGGAGTGGTCATCTTCTCGATAGCCAGCGGCGAGAGAATTGCGGTGCCACTGAGAAGGGCCTGGGCAAACTTCGCCAGGTCGTCCGCCGTGGAAAACAGTCCGGCTTGTCCGGAGACGCCCCCCATTCGGCGGACGGTCGGGTCGTGCACGACTCCGTGCAGCATCTGCCCATGTTCGTCGTATTCAGTGGGAGCAATCTTGGGCCGCCAGTCCGCCGGAGGAAGAAAGCGGGTATGCGACATCCCGAGCGGAGTAAAGATATTTTGCTCACAGTAGGTGTCGAGAGGGAGTCCGCTCACCCGCTCGACTAATGCCGCCAGTACAATGAAGCCTACGTCGCTATACACGAACCGCGTTTCCGGCGGCGAAATTGGCGTGGCGGCGAACGCCATGCTGTATCCCACGTCGTGACCCGTCCACGGATGCGTGAGATCAAGATCGGGCGGAAGACCGGAATAGTGCGTCAGCAGATCGCGCACCGTAATGTCGGATTTACCGTTCCGCCCAAACTCCGGAATGTACTTCACCACTGGGTCGTTGAGCCGAACCTTACCTTTTTCGACTAGCTGCATCACCGCCGTAGTTGTGGCTACAACCTTGGTCAGCGAGGCAATGTCGAAGACCGTATCTAACGTCATTGGAGTGCGGGTGGGCTCGATCGAACTGTTGCCGAACGCCTTGCGATAAATCACCTGTCCGCCATGGCCGACCAGCAACACCGCGCCTGGGACTTCGTGGTTTTGGATAGCCGCCTGAACGATCGGATCAAGAACGGCGAGATTCTGCGATTCGGTCTGCTGCGCGAGTGCCATCGTGCTCGAAGCGAGAACCATCAACAGCATCCAGAAAATGATTCTGGGCGGATTGGAAGCGAAGGCGCGAATGAAATAAATTTACATCAGCCGCAGTGGTGGCAATCAAGTTACGGCAGGCGGGGTGCCGTCTGTGCCACTGCGGGTTTGGCCCGGCGGATTTATCCTGAAGCCACGGCCTGCTATAAACCGGCATCGGTGGCAAATACGCTTTGAACCCTGCAACCACATCGTCGGCGCGATTCCCTGCTGCGTATGGCAATCAGGATCAGACTTTCGCGCGCCCATTCCAGATTCTTGAAGAGGCAGTTACGCAAAAGGCCTTTCCTGGGGCATCGGTAGCGATTACAAATGCAGGCAGAATGGTCGCACTGAAATCCGTAGGCCGATTCACCTATGAAGAAATCTCGCCGGCGGTCGCGGTGGACAGCATTTTCGATCTGGCGTCGCTCACCAAAGTCGTCGCCACTGCCACCATGGCGATGATTTTGTACGAACGCGGGCTGCTCGATCTGGATGCGCCGGTCGCCGGAGTGGTTCCTGAATTCGCCGGCGAGGACAAGCGCCGAAGCGAAGTTACATTCCACATGCTGCTCGCACATAGCTCCGGTTTGCCGGCGCACGAGAAGATTTATCTGCACGCAACATCCAGGGACGAGTTTCTGCGCGAGGCATTCGCAGTCCCGTTGAAGAACGATCCCGGAACCCATGCCGAATACAGCGATATCGGATTCATCCTGCTTGGCGTGGCTCTGGAACGGATTGCCGAAGAGTCGCTCGACCGTTTTTGCCAGCGCGAAGTCTTCGGGCCGCTTGCGATGTTGCATACGGCATTCAATCCTCCAGCCGCGTGGAAGCCGCAGATTCCTCCCACCGCCGACGACCAAGTCTTCCGCAAGCGAATCATTAAGGGCGAGGTCAATGACGAAAACGCCAGCGTGATGGGAGGCGTTGCCCCCCACGCCGGACTATTCTCGACGGCCCAGGACATCGCAATCTTTGCTCACGCTCTGCTCAGCGGTGGATCGCCAATTGTGCGGCCTGAAACTGTGGCGCTGTTTACGCGACGAGAGCTTTCTCCGCCGGGAACCTCAAGGGCACTGGGATGGGACACGCCCTCTGCTCCGTCACTATCTGGAAAATATTTTTCGCAGGCTTCGTTTGGTCACGTCGGCTTCACCGGCACTTCGCTGTGGATTGATCCCGAGCGTCAGCTTTCGGTCACTCTGCTGACCAACCGCACTTGGCCGGATTCCGCGAATCGGGCGATCAGGGAAATTTGGCCGCGGTTTCACGATGCAGTCGGGGAAGCACTGGGAGCAACCCGATGAGAAAGGGTCCGATCTCCCAGCTAGACCAACTGGCCACCGAACAACCCAATCCCGCGTCGGCGAATCTGGATACGAAATCCTCGCTTGAGATTGTGCGAATCATCAACTCCGAAGACGCGAAAATCGCGTCGGCAGTCGAGCGAGCGCTACCGCAGATTGCGCAGGCGATTGATTGGATCGCCGAAGCGCTGGCGAGCGGAGGTAGGCTGATCTATGTCGGCACCGGCACCAGTGGAAGGGTTGCGGCGCTGGATGCATCGGAGTGTCCTCCAACTTTCGGCACTGATCCGAAGCAGGTGCAGTTCGTAATGGCTGGCGGCCGCAAAGCTTTGGGCGCTGCGGTTGAAGCGGATGAAGATTCAGCGAAGCTCGGCGTGCTCGAGATTCGCAAGAAGCGTCCGGGCAAGAAAGATGTGATCGTCGGCATCGCAGCCAGCGGGCGAACTCCGTTCACGATTGCTGCCGTCGAATGGGCGCGGCGCGCAGGAGCTAAAACCATTGCGGTGACTTGCAACCCCGGCACCGTGCTAGGAGCGGCGGCAGAACTGGCGATTGTGGTCGAGACCGGGCCCGAGGTGGTCTCCGGTTCAACCCGCATGAAGGCGGGCACTGCAGAGAAGATGGTACTGAATATGCTCTCTACCGGCGCGATGGTTCGGCTGGGATACGTTTACGGCAATTTGATGGTGAACCTGCATCAGAAGAACAGTAAATTGGCCGAGCGGGCGGTGATGATTGTGCAGAGGGCGCTGAGAGTCGATCGGGATCAAGCGAGAAGGCTTCTGCGGTCCGCGGGCAACAGTGTTCCGACGGCGATCGTGATGCACGCTGCGGATGTCACAAAGCAGGACGCGAAAACAGCTTTGCAATCGTCCCAAGGTCATGTACGAAGGGCGATCGCGCTTGCTGCCGTAAACAGAGCAATCCCGATAGAATGACTATCGGTCGGACTTTTTATGGATAAATTGGCATGGATAAATTCGTAATACGCGGCGGGAACCCGCTGCTGGGGACGGTTCGCATCAGTGGCGCCAAGAATGCCGCGCTGCCGGCGATGGCCGCTGCCCTACTCACCGAGGAGCCGGTAATACTCGAAAACATTCCCCAAGTGCGTGACATCGAAACTACGCGCAAGCTGCTGGCGGCGATGGGAGCCGAGGTCGAACTGGGCTACGGACGGGCGCAGCATCGGACTACAATTTGTTGCCGCAATCTAGCTTCGCCGGAGGCGTCTTACGAACTTGTAAAGACCATGCGCGCGTCCACCCTGGTGCTGGGGCCGCTGGTGGCGCGCTGCGGACGCGCGCGGGTTTCATTGCCCGGAGGCTGCGCGATTGGGGCGCGACCGATCGATCTGCACATCAAGGGGCTGGAACTGCTGGGCGCGAAGATCACCCAGGAACACGGATACGTCGAGGCATCTGCCGAGCGGCTTAAGGGTGCAGAGATTGTGTTCGACAAAATCACCGTGACGGGGACGGAAGATTTGCTGATGGCGGCGACTCTGGCTGAAGGTGAAACCGTGATGCGGAATTGCGCTCGCGAACCGGAGGTAGCCGACCTTGCTGCGTTGCTGAACAAAATGGGCGCAAAGATCGAGGGCGCGGGCACTTCAACCATTCGTGTCAAGGGAGTAGCGAAGTTGCACGGGGCCAAGCATCGGATTATTCCTGATCGCATCGAGGCGGCGACTTTCATTCTTGCCGGAGCAATCACCGGCGGCGACTTGAATGTTTCCGGCTGCGACCCAGCGCACCTGAAATCGCTACTCGAAAAGCTGCGCGAGGTTGGAATCAAGACTTCGCATCGCGGCGACTCGGTACGGGTTGAGGGCAACGATCATCTGAAAGCTGTTGACGTGACCACAGAAGAATTTCCCGGTTTTCCCACAGATACACAGGCGCAGTATATGGCGCTGGCTACGCAGGCCGAGGGGACGTCCGTCATCACCGAAAATATTTTTGAGAATCGTTTTATGCACGCACTGGAAATGGTGCGCATGGGAGCGAACATCAAGATTGAGGGTCACCGGGCGATCGTTCGTGGCAAGACTCCGCTCAGTTCGGCCGCGGTGTTGGCTTCCGACCTGCGAGCTTCGGCTTCGCTGGTGCTGGCTGCACTCGTGGCCGATGGCGAGACAATTATTGACCGCGTGTATCACATTGACCGCGGCTATGAAAATATCGAAGAGAAACTGCGCGGGGTAGGGGCGGAGATTCGGCGGATTGGAGAGATTCTGCCCAAGCGGCGCGGATTAGGCGCGGTCTGACTCGAAAGATCAGGAAAAGAAAGAGGCCGCGATTTCCGTCGCGGCCTCTTCGTATTTGCGAAATTAGCTTTCCTAACCTTTAGCGCCGGCCGCCGCCTCCACCCCCACCGCTACGACCGCCGCCAAACCCGCCGCGTCCGCCATCGCGCCGCGGACGACGACCGCGTCCACCACCACCACCGCCGGGACGGCCACCGCGTCCTCCGCGGTCTCCGTCTGGCCTTGGAGGTTGGGGCGATGACACGGGTGCTGAATCCACGCGGTTGAAGTTTGGTTCATCGCCTTCGTCGAAGTCGGCGCCGCCTTCGAGAGTGAGGCCGGCCTCGCCCACGGGCGTGGCGACGGCAACATATTCCGTCTGGGGGCGTTGTTCACGGGGCTCCCGGGGTTCACGCGGTTCACGCGCTCCGCGGGCTTCACCACTGTCACCGCCTTCGCCGCCATCACCGCCCTCGGGAGGAGGCGCGCCGCCCATCTTCGCGCGCTGCTCTTTCAGAATCGCTTTGCGCGAGAGCCGGATGCGGTTGCCTTCCACGGCGAGAACTTTCACCAGCACCTGATCGCCTTCTTTCAGCTCGTCACGAACATCCTTGATGCGATGCTCGGCGACTTCGCTGATGTGCAGTAGGCCTTCGGTCCCTGGAATGATTTCGACGAATGCGCCGAAATCAGCCAGCCGTGTGACTTTGCCGAGATAGGTCTTCCCTACTTCGGCGGACGCGGTCAGGTCGCGAATGATCTGCAACGCCCGGTTGGCCGAAGCTTCGTCGTTCGACGACACGTTGACTTTGCCGGTATCTTCCACGTCGATCTTGACGCCGGTCTGCTCGATGATGGAACGAATCATCTTGCCGCCGGGTCCAATCACGTCGCGAATCTTATCGACCGGAATCTGCAGGGTGTAAATACGCGGCGCGTATGCAGAAACGTTCTCGCGATGGGTGGTGATCACTTCATCCATCTTGCCGAGAATGTGCAGGCGTCCACGTTGCGCCTGGGCCAGGGCTTCGCGCATGATCTGCGCGGTGATGCCGCCGACCTTGATGTCCATTTGCAGCGCGGTGATGCCGTCTTTCGTGCCAGCGACTTTAAAGTCCATGTCGCCGTAGTGGTCCTCGGCGCCGGCAATGTCGGTCAGGATGGCGTAGTCGTCGCCCTCTTTGACCAATCCCATCGCAACGCCTGCAACCGGAGCCTTGAGCGGAACGCCTGCGTCCATCAGCGACAAAGCTGCGCCGCAGACGGTCGCCATCGACGACGATCCGTTCGACTCCAGAATGTCAGAGACAACGCGCATGGCGTACGGCCATTGCTCCTCGGTAGGAAGCACGGAGAAAATGGCGCGCTCGGCGAGCGCTCCGTGACCGATTTCGCGGCGCCCTGCGCCACGCAGAAAGGCAACTTCTCCAACCGAAAACGGCGGGAAGTTATAGTGCAGCATGAAGCGCTTCTTGGATTCGCCTTCGAAGGCTTCCAGGCGCTGCTTGTCGTCGGTGGTCCCGAGGGTGGTCGTTACCAGGGCCTGAGTTTCGCCGCGGGTGAAGACTGCCGAGCCGTGGGTGCGGGGCAGAATGCCGACTTCGATCCAGATGTCGCGGACCTGATCGAAGGCGCGGCCATCGGGACGCCGCTTGTTCTTGATTACGGCCTCGCGGAAAATCCGCTCGCGCAGAGTTTCGTAGTAAGTCTTCAGCTTGGCCTTGGCTGCTTCGTCTTCTTCCGGGATCGCTGCTTGCAATTCTTTCTTCAGTTGACGAACGAGTTCATAGCTCTCGGCCTTGGGATGTTTCTCGGTGTCGAGGCGGTCGCTCAAATCGGCGCCGACCTTTGCCTTCAAGTTGTCGAAATAAGCCTGATCGAATTCCGGCGGCGTGACTTTGCGCTTGGGCTTGCCGGCCTTGCCTTTCAGTTCGTTGATCGCGGCGCAGATTTTCTTGATCTCGGTGTGCGCAAATTCGATTGCGTCAACCACCGTCTCTTCTTTTACTTCTTTAGCGCCCGACTCGATCATCACGATGCCGTCAGCGGTTCCGACGACCATGATGTTGAGCAGGCTCTCGCGCATTTCGTCGTACGTCGGGTTGATGATGAACTGGCCATTGACCAGTCCCACTCGCACTGCGCCGATGGGGCCGAGAAACGGAATGTCAGAAACGGTAAGTGCAGCGGAAGCGCCGTTGATTCCGGCAACGTCGGGGTCGTTCTCGGTGTCCGCTGAGAGAACGAGCGCAATCACCTGAGTTTCGCAGCGGAAACCTTCTTCGAAAAGCGGGCGCACCGGGCGATCAATTTGGCGGCTGGTGAGAGTTTCGCGCTCACTCATGCGGCCTTCGCGCTTGATGAAGCCTCCGGGGATGCGTCCGCCAGCGTAGGCGTACTCGCGATAGTCGACCGTAAGCGGGAAGAAATCGATGCCTTCGCGGGGGTCGGGATTAGCGGTGGCAGTGGCCAGGACGACGTTATCGCCCATTCGCACTACGACCGCGCCGTGGGCCTGCTTGGCCAGTTTTCCGGTTTCAAACGAAATCCGCTTGCCGCCAGTTAGTTCAACAGAAACTTCTTGTTTCATTGTTTTTTTCCTTTTGTGGTGGAGCACTCAGGCCAGGTTAGCTTCTAGCTTCTAGCAGCTAGCTAGCGACTAGAAGCTGCATTCCTCAATCTGGCCGCCGAACGGACAACGGCCCGGTCCCGATGGCATAGGGACAATGCGTTCAAAAGAAAAAGCCTCCTACTTGCGGAGGCCGAGTCTTTGAACAACCGTCTTGTAGCGCTCGGAATCGTATTTTTTGAGGTAGTCGAGCAAGCGCCGACGCTTGCTGACCAGCATGAGAAGACCGCGGCGTGAGCCATGATCTTTCAGGTGCGCTTTGAAGTGGTCCTGCAAATGACCAATGCGTTCGCTCAACAGAGCGATCTGTACCTCTGGACTGCCCGTATCGGTGGGATGCGTGCCGTACTGGTCAATGAGGGATTTCTTTTGCTCTCTGGCTAGCACTAACCTGATGCACTCCTTCTAATTTTCAATCGTAGTTATGGTATTGAGAGTAACACGCAGCCAATCGGAGTGTAAAGTTCGCCGGGAGCGTTCGTGCGGCCGCATGGACGTATAGGGGCAATGTATTCGATCCACAACAGAATTTCCAAACCGCAGCGCCCTTTCTGGCATCACAGGATTGCGATATGCTGGAGCCTATGTACGTCCGTTGTGCTCAGTGCGGATACGACAATAGTCCTGAGTTTCGCTTCTGCGGAATGTGTGGGGGATCGTTGCCGCATGCGGTGAAGGAGGCTTCGCAGCCCGAGCGCGATGTATTGCTGCCACCGACGCCCGGCCCAGTTCCGCTCTCAGCGTCGCGTCCAGCCTCTACACCAGCACCAATTCCTGTCTCCGCCTCGGCTTTAGGCGGCGGTGAGAGAGTCCACGGGCCCTCCTTCCTGGGATTGTCCGACGATCCGCGGGAGGATTCCTCCTACGAGGACGACGATGGGCCGAAGCGGAGCCACGCCGGACTGATCGCGGCGCTGATCTTGCTCATTGCCGCCGGCGGCTTGCTCGGCTGGCAATGGCGACACCACGGCTTTCCCTTCAACCGAATCACTACAAACAGCAATCCCCCGACGCCCGCAGTAATTCCCGAAGCGTCGCAAAACTCAGAGACTCCGGCCACTGGCAAGCCAGCATCCGGAAACGGAGATCAACCGGGTACCGCGCAAGACTCTGGGACTCCCGCCGATTCGTCGGGAAAGCCCGCCGAAGGACAGACGCAGCAGACCGCCGCAGCATCTCCAAGCCCGGACCAGGCTGCTCCGGCAGACAAAGCCGCAAGCGCAGAAGCCAGTCCCGCGGCCAGCGTCCCAGCAAAGTCACGCGTGAAGAAAACGGATCCGGCAAAAGCTCGCGCGGCAGCTCCGGTGGTGGAAACCGCATCCCTGGGTACTGCTCCTGACGCCGATCTTGAGCTTGCGGGCGAACACTATCTTTACGGCACAGGGCTGCCGCAGAATTGCACCCGCGCCGAATCCAGCCTGAGCACGGCGGCGGCCCATGGCAACTCCAAAGCCGAAACCGTTCTTGGAACCATGTACGCCACCGGACACTGCGTAGGCCGGGACTTGCCCGCCGCGTATCGCTGGTTCGCCCGGGCCCTCCATCAGGACCCGCAGAACCCCCGCATATCGGATGACTTGCAAGTGCTGTGGCGGCAGATGACACCGCAGGAAAAGCAACTGGCCACCACCAGCGGAAAGTAGCCGCATCGGCTTTGCAATCAACGCTTTCTGGTCTCCAAACTCATTTCTGCCACTTTCCTTAGGCTAGAAACTATGGTCATGTTGCCTTAAGACTCCTGTACTTCCATACTCAAGCGAGGGGTTTTTTCTCCAGGTGCGCGAAGTGCCAGGCTTTTGCCATGCTCGATAGCAAACAACTCAAATCGCAGGGCTTGCGCTTTGCCCGCGCGCTGCACATGACCATCAAGACCGCGATGATGTTCACGATTGACCACAAGAGCATGGAGCGGCCCATCCAACAGAGCTTTCAATTCTTGAACAACATGCTTAAGGAAGGCGGACAGTTCACATTCGGGTTTATTGAGAACCAGGTGATGCTGAACAATCTGCTGACCACCGAAAGCAGCTTGCGGCAGATGGAAACAGAATTTCTCAAGCGCGGAATCACCGCTGTGACTTTTGAGCCCGGCCTCACTCTCGGGCGCTATAGGAAAGTGATCGGAGTACTCGCTGCGCCCACCAAGGCCATTGACGCCGCTGGAGGCATTCTGGTGTTCCTCGACCAGAACGAATTAGAAGGCGCGCGCATTCTTCCCGCCGCGCGAAACCAGAAAAAAGACGAGCACGGCGACACCATCATTGAAACCGACTCTGAAGCCTACATCATGTCGAAACAGATGACCGACGACCAGGGGCCGCGGGACCTGATGGACTCAATCGATGCGCTGCTGGAATCGGCTTGGCTTGATCCCTCGTCCCGAGCCGAAATTCTCTCCGACTTCGCGGCGCGCGGCGTGGACGGCACCGGTTACGGCGTGCCCATTGAAATGTCGAGCCTGGTGGTGCTCAAAGACGGCGAGGCTGTCGGCCCGGAGGGTGATGGTATTCAAGGCAGCAGCGGAACGGGCGAGCCTCGGGCCGGAGCACCGCTTGGAGCACCTGCTGGAGCGCCAGGCGGAAATGGCGGCGGTACGGGCTATGGGTTTAGCGTAAACGGCCCCGGGTTTGGAAGTACGGAGGGCGGAGTCAGGAACGGAGCACCCGAAGGAAATGGCGGCGGGAGCGGCCTAGGTTTCGGTGGAGGCGGAGGCGGCAACGGTACTGGCGGATCGGGAACGGGCATGGGCTCTGTCCCGGGTGCAGGTCAAGGGATAAACCATCCCGGTGGCGGCCATCCTGCCAGTGGTTCCGGCGGAGGCGGCGGACTACCGGGACTCGGCCGACATCTCAAAGGCGGTCCGTGGACCTCGAACTCGGGCAGCTTCATGGAGCTGGTGGAAGCGTCGGTGCAGCGTTCGCTTTTGGAAGAAAAGGGCAATCCGCAAAAGTCCTACACCTCGCTGGCGCGCATCTTGCGGACTACGGGAGTGGACAAAATTCTCGATCATTTTCCCGAGGAGAGGCGCCAGGAACTCACCACCCTCGCTCCGGAACAACTGGCCTCTGAATATATCGAAGATACTGCTCTGCAACTGGCCGGGGCCAAGCTCAAAAGCGCCAGCGGACAGCCGTCGCAAAAACTGTTGATCGAAGAAGAGGTGGTGCGGGTGCTGGCGCGCAGTTTGCAGGCCACGCACATGGCCGACCGGATGGCGCAGAAACTCGCCAAGTTCATTGAAGAGTTTGCAGTTCCGCCCCACGTGCAGCAGAAGATTCGCGAAGAACTGACCTGGAGCTCGCTGAACAACAGCAAGAAATTCGCGCGCCTAATGGAGATGAAGCATTACTCTGCGATCGAGTTTCGCCGCCTGTCCGACCTGACGAAGGAGTTCATGACGCAGCGGGAAATCGACCGCGCCTCGGCTCTGGCCAGCCACTATTTCGATTTCCTCGACGAAGAAGGAGCGCAAGTTGATAGCGTCGAGCTGAGCCGGGCGCCGGAGTTGATTCGAAATATTCCTCTCGCGCAGGTGGGTTTTGCCGCCAAGACCGCGGAACGCCTGGGAAGGGCGCTGCAGCGTGAAGATCTCTCCGAATACATTCATTTTTTGGCGGCCAGCGCCCTGACCGTGCTGTCGCAGTCGATTGCGGCGTTTGAGGATTTTCCAAACGTGCTGGCGATCGGCATCTCGCTTGAAACTTCCCTGAACCGTTCCCCGGAAAAGCATACGAAGTGCTGCGGACTGGGTCTGGACCGCCTGCTGCCGGTGGCGGCAATCGAACGCATTATTGAATTATTCCTGATGAAGCGAAGTGATTCCGGGTGGAGCAAAATGGCGGCCCGGCTCTTGCGCTTCGCGGCTCCCGGCGGCATTGAAGGTGTCTTCAAGCGCCTCATCGAGGAGCCCGACGCCAAGAATCGCCTGGCGCTGGTGCGACTGGTCGGCCAGATGGGCAGCGAAAGCATCGCAGTCGCTTACAAGTTTCTCAAAGACGAGCGCTGGTATGTAGTAAGAAACATCTGCGTGGCGTTGGCCGACCTGAAAGACCCCAACCTCCCGGACCACATTGTGCCGGCGCTGGAATATCCGGATGACCGGGTGCAGCAGGCTGCGCTCAAGGCCTTAGTCAACAGCCGCACTATGCGTGCAGCTCCAGTGCTGTCCGCTTCCCTGTCCAAGCTTTTACCGAAGGTGTTGGATCAAGCCCTGGATGAGTTGATGTTCATGAAGCAGGTCAAGACCATCGCTGGCCTCGAGGAATTTGTAAGTGGCGCCTCCGCCGCCAACCTGGCCTCGGCGAGAAAAGCCATCCAAGTGCTGGCTAGTATTGATGACGACGATACGCTGCCGGCGTTGGCCCGGCTGTTTCGCATGGAAAATTTAGATAACCGCATCCGGCGTGCTGCACTCAGCGCCATTTGTAAGAATCAGTCGTCGGTCGCGGTGGAAGTACTGCAAGAACTGGCCAACACGCGGGGTCCGCTGGCTGACGAAGTGCGGACCGAACTTAAGAACCGCATCCCGGTTTAGCGGGACTGGCGCAAAAGCCTCTAACCGCAGATCCATGCACTCGACAACGCGTGGTCTGATGGTCGATTCAATCTCTCGCTATACCGCGATCGTTTTCAAATAGCGATCGCAAACCCTGTTAGCGAGCTCCCATAGGATGTCGAACTCAGCCAGCTTGGGAAGAAGAACACTGGCTAAATCACCCATGGAATTCAAGACCAAAGGATAGCTGCTCAACGGCGGTGGATTGACTGCGGCGCTGCGGTCTTCGATTATCACGGCAAGTGCTCCGGGGGAGGATTTTGCTTACATCGTTATTGTTAGCTCCCTGGGAGGTTTCGCACAATACCAGCGTGTTCCGATTACCTTTGGCCAATGAGGACACTGTCCTGTCGTACAGTGTACGGTCGGACAGTATTTCGTTTGCTTCCCGCGTGAGGACAATTTTCTTTTCCGATCCGATAAGATAGAACTTGTTTGCGAGGCTGGCCCCATGAAGTCAAATGCCTATTGTGGTCCCGGGTTAACAATCTTGCTCAGTGTCGTCCTGGTTTTCGCCTCCTCAGGAAATGCGGCAGCGCAGGACCGGCAAACGCCACCTTTGGAAGCTCGCTCTTCTGCCGAACCTGCATCGCAGCATTCCGCCGCCCAAAAACTGACCGTAGATGGGGTGGGGGATTTTGCCATGGTCACCCCGACCCTGTACCGCGGAGGTCAGCCCAGCCGCGTAGGCTACGAGGCGCTGGCTAAGATGGGCGTCAACATTGTGGTGGACGCCCGGTTGTCCGGGAAGGACAACGAACGGAAGGATGTGGAAAAAGCCGGAATGCAATATGTGTCCATTCCCTGGCACTGTCTTTTCCCGAAGGATGAGGTCTTTGCGCGCTTTCTAGCGCTGCTGCGCGACAATCCCGGCAAGAAGGTTTTTGTGCATTGCCGCTACGGGGATGACCGCACCGGAATGATGATTGCCGCGTATCGCATGTCGGTCCAAGGCTGGACCGCAGCCGAAGCGCTAAGGGAGATGGACGATTTCGGATTCCATCACCTGGTTTGCCATTCGCTGAATGAGTATGAGCACAATTTCCCCGAGCGGCTGAAGCAGAACCCGGCGTTCAAGGCGGCCAACGCGCCACCCGCCGCGAATTAACTGCACTACGCTTCTTCCTGATCTTTCAATTTCGCGATCACGCTGAAATCTTCAAGCGTAGTAGTGTCGCCTTTCACTTCCCCATTGGTAGCCAGCTCGCGCAGGAGGCGGCGCATAATTTTCCCGCTGCGGGTTTTGGGAAGCGAGTCGGTGAAACGAATGTCATCTGGCTTTGCCAAAGATCCGATTTCTTTCGCCACCCACTTGCGCAACTCTTCTTTCAGCTCGGGCGTCGGGGCGCGGCCGCTCTGCAAACTGACGAACGCGGAAATTGCCTGGCCCTTCACTTCATCGGGGCGTCCTACAACCGCGGCTTCGGCTACCGAGGGGTGCGCGACTAGCGCGGACTCGACTTCCATCGTGCTCAGGCGATGGCCGCTGACGTTGATGACGTCGTCCACGCGTCCCATTACCCAGAAATATCCGTCTTTGTCTTTGCGCGCGCCGTCGCCGGTGAAGTAGTAGGGAGGAATTTGCGACCAATACTGCTTCACGTAGCGGCCGGGATCGCCGTAAATGGTACGCAGCATTCCCGGCCACGGCTGCTTCAGGACTAAAAATCCGCCGGAGCCGTCGGGGACCTCCTCGCCTTCCATGGTGACGATCGCAGGCACGATTCCCGGAAAAGGCTTGGTGGCTGAGCCTGGTTTGGTTGCGACCGCGCCGGGAATGGGCGCGATCATGATATGCCCGGTTTCGGTTTGCCACCACGTGTCCACGATCGGGCAACGGTTGTGGCCGATGGTCTCGCGATACCACATCCAAGCCTCGGGATTGATCGGCTCGCCGACGCTGCCGAGCAGGCGCAGGCTGTCCAGTTTATGCTTTTTCGGCCACTCGTCGCCCCAGCGAATGAAAGTGCGAATCGCCGTGGGCGCGGTGTAGAAAATATTTACTTTGTGGCGATCGATGATGCTCCAGAAGCGGTCAGGTTCGGGAAAATTAGGCGCGCCTTCGTACATCAGAGTGGTGGCCCCGTTCATCAGCGGGCCATAGACGATGTAACTGTGCCCGGTGACCCAACCAATGTCGGCGGTGCACCAGTAGGTGTCTTCTTCGTGGAGATCGAAGACCCACTTGGTGGTGATGTAGGTGCCGACGGAATATCCGCCGGTGGTGTGGACGACGCCTTTGGGTTTGCCGGTGGTGCCGGAGGTGTAAAGGATGTAGAGCGGATGCTCGGAATCCAGCGGCTCAGCGGGACAGTCATCGGATGCGGTCGCCATCAGCTCATGCCACCAGTGATCGCGGCCCGGCTGCATGTTGATTGTGGTGCCGGTACGCTTGTAGACAACAACATTTTTTACCGACGGACAAGTCTTCAGCGCCTCTTCTACCGCAGGAAAAAGTTTGACTTCCGCGCCGCGACGATACGATCCATCCTGCGTGACTACCGCCGTGGCCTGCGAATCGTGAATGCGATCGACCAGAGCATTAGAGGAAAATCCGCCGAACACAACCGTGTGCGGAGCGCCGATGCGCGCGCAGGCGAGCATCGCAATCGCCAACTCAGGAGTCATTCCCATGTAGAGCGCGACGCGGTCGCCTTTCCTCACTCCCAGCGACTTCAATACATTGGCGAACTTCTGCACTTCGCGATGCAGTTGCTGGTAAGTCAGCGTGCGAACTTCACCCGGCTCGCTCTCCCAGATGATGGCGGCTTTATTCTTGCGCGCGGTCTGCACGTGGCGGTCGAGGCAGTTATACGAAAGATTGATTTGGCCGCCGGTGAACCACTTTGCCCAGGGATGGTTCCACTCCAGAACTTTGTCCCACCGTTTGAACCAGTGCAGCTCTGCGGCAATGCGTCCCCAGAATTTCTCCGGCTGCTCGACCGACTCGCGATAGATGCGGTCATATTCCTCCAGACTCTTGATGTGCGCCCGCTCGCGGAAGGGATTCGGGCACTCAAATACGCGCTGCTCCTGAAGCGTGGAGTCAATGTTGGGATCGCTGGTGGGCAGGGTGGACTTGTCGGGCATTCGGGGTTTTCCTCGGTGAAGTTGCCGCAAGGCATTTTACTGCGTCGGCATGGTCTCTGACGAACCGTTGCAAGGATTGGTAGTGGGGTACTTTCGCCTACACTTCATAAAAGTTCATCGTATACTGCGGATGAATCCGGCGATGGCTGCT
>Ga0210407_10001795_pt1 | contig 19366 bp, 18 predicted proteins | sample IncBWC27MmetaG_FD_150860 | JGI IMG/M metagenome (GOLD analysis project Ga0210407, IMG submission 150860) | Forest soil microbial communities from Barre Woods Harvard Forest LTER site, Petersham, Massachusetts, United States - Inc-BW-C-27-M | ecosystem: Environmental > Terrestrial > Soil >... | reverse complement strand
CCATGCTGATCGCCCAGCGCCTCGGGCGGCTCGGGCGCAAGAAGATCGCGGCGTAGATCAGCGCCCTGGCGCCGACAGGTCACACAAGGGAGAAGACCTGCCGGCGCCGGCGACGGCACGCGGGCCTGAACATGGGGGTGCTCGGTTTTCGCGCTCGCCACCGCAGGCGGCAACGGCGCCGATGATCTCTCGGCCGCCGATCGGGAACGCCGCCGCTCGCGCTCTCGACGTTCCGAGCCGACGGTACTGCGCGAAATGCGGAAATAGGGTCGCCCCCGCAGGGGAAGCCCAAGCATTCGCAACAATCTTGCGAACTTAAGTGGACCCATAAGAATCACTTGACTAAACTGAGCAATGTTGTGGCGTATATCGGCCGTTCCAACAGAAGGGAGCGGCCGATGCCTCTCACTGAAATCAACGTCACCAACCCACCGCGCGTCTTCGCCAATTACTGGCGGGACCGCGACGCCCGGCGGGCGGCCGCGCCCTCACCGCCGCCGTGGCCCGCGATCGATCCCGGGCTGGTGGAGGAGGGCCGACGCAAGCTGCCCGCCTTCCCCCTGCAGGTCTTGCCGCACTCGTGGCGGGAGTGGGTGAGCGATGCCGCGCACTGGGCGGGCTCGTCGGAGGATTACGTGGCGCAGGCCCTGCTGGCGTCCGTCGCCGGCCTGTGCGGCCAGGGCGTGTCGGCCCGCATCACCGAGGCCTGGAGCGAGCCGGTGATCCTGTGGCAGGCGTTGGTCGGCGGCCCGTCGAGCGGCAAGACGCCCGCGCTCGAGTGGCTGCGCCGTCCGCTCGGCACGGTCGAGCGCGTGCTGGCGCGCGAGGGCGGGGCGCCCGTGGTGGTCTCCGATGCCGCGTTGCCGGCGCTCGAGAAGGCCGTGGCCAAGCGGCGGCAGGGCGTGCTGCTGTGGCGCGACGAGCCGACCGCCTGGCTGGCCGGGCTGGGGCGCAAGAGCCGGCGCGACGAGAGCCGGCGCGGGCCCTTCCTCGACACCTGGGGCGCGATCGGCTTCCCGTGGAGCCGAGATAAAGCCGCCGTCAGCACCGCGGTCAGCATCGTGGGCTCGCTCGATCCGGAGCGGCTGGAGCAGGCGCTGGAGGGCACCGGCGACGGCCTTGCCGCGCGCTTCCTCTATGTCTGGCCCGGGCCTGCACCCTACCGTTCGCTGCGCACCGTGAAGCCGGTGCGCGAGGACGAGGCGGTGAACGCCCTGCAGCGCATCGCCCGCGCGGTGGGCACGCCGGAGAAGCCGCTGGTGCTCGCCCTCGAGGATCAGGCGGTGACGGTGTTCGACTCCTGCCTGGAGCGCCTGCACGGCGAGACGCTGAAGGCGGAAGGCCTTTTGGCCGGCTGGTTGGGCAAGGGCCGGGGCACGGTGGCGCGGCTGGCCGCGCTGCTGGCGCTGCTCGACTGGACGGCCAACCGGCCGGCCAACGCGCCACCGCCCAGTGTCATCACGGCGCAGCATCTGCACGCCGCCTGGAACCTGTGGGAGCGCTACTACCGGCCGCATGCCAAGGCGGTGTTCGACCGCGCCGGGCCCTCGGAGCGCGACCGCAAGCTCCGGCAGGTGATCGGCTGGCTCCGCGCGCGCGGCGCGACCAAGGTCTCGCGCGAGGATGTGCGGCGGGACGCGCTCAGCCAGCGGGTGAAGGCCGCCGGCGCCGACGAGGTGATCGCCGCACTCGAGCAGGCGGGCGTCCTGCGCGAGGTCGACGACGAGGAGGAATACCCGGGCCCCGGCCGCCCGGCGCGGCGCTGGCAGGTCAATCCGGCGCTGCTCGCAAAACCGCTTGCGCAAATTGCGGAAACGCCCCGCCTTCCCAGCGCAGCAGGGGAGGTGTCGTCGTCACACGACGACGGAGGGGTCGGAAGTGCAAAACCGCTTGCGCAAATTGCGGAAAACAAAACCGCTCCCGACTCGAAGGAAGCGGGAGGGGCAGAGTGGCCAAAATGATCAGCGCAACGATAAGGCAGACTCATGTCTTGCCGGAGCGCGGGCCTCCAGGCCCGCTCATGGCATCGTATCGATGAGGAAGATGCGGACCTGGAGGTCCGCGCTCCGGCAAGCCCATGAGCCCATCGCCCTCGTATGACGAGGGCACTTCCCCTTGCCGGACTCCGGCAAGGGGAAGAAAGCCGCCCCGTGCCAGCAAAGTCGTTGGCGGAAATCCCGGAACCGCGGAATCCTCCAAAAGCCGGCAATTCCGGCCCTTCCGTGAGCTTCGAGCCGGCTTCGCCGCCTTGGCGCAAACCGGCGGAAACCTCCCTCCTTGGCTCACAGGGCTGGTCGGGACAAAATCCTGCCCTCTATACGGTGCGAAAGAATTATCTTGCGCGGCGTGCTGGCAGTGCAATCGCGAAAAAGTTGAAGGCCTGGTCGGGCCGATAATCCGGGGAGAAATTTCGATGTCGATGGTTCGTCTGGCCGCCGCGGCGGCGCTTGCGGTCTCCATTGCGCTGCCCGCCGCCGCGCAGGGTATTCCCACGGCGCAGTCGCCGGAGGAGGTCGGCTTCCAGTCGAGCCGCCTGAAGCGGATCAGCGATCGCCTCGAGGAGGGCGTGAAGAACAACGAGCTGCCCGGCGCGGTCGTCCTGATCGCGCGCAACGGCAAGCTGGTGATGTTCGATTCGTTCGGCTTCCGCGACAAGGAAACCAAGGCGCCGATGACCAACGATACGATCTTCCGCATCGCCTCGATGACCAAGCCGATCGTCACCGTGGCCGCCATGATCCTGGTCGAGGAGGGTAAGCTCAGCGTCGCCGACCCGGTGTCGCGCTACATCCCGGCCTTCGCCGACACCAAGGTCGCCGTACCCAAGATGAATGTCGATGGCACGGTCGAGACCAGCCTGGAGCCGCAGGTCCGGCAGATGACGGTGCAGGATCTGATGCGTCACACCTCGGGCCTGACCTACGCCGCGATCGGCGCCAACCCGGTGAAGCAGTCCTATATCGACATGAAGGTGGCCGACCGCAACCAGACCCTGGCGGAAATGGCCGACAAGCTCGCCAAGCTCGCGCTGCTCTACCAGCCCGGCACGACCTGGGAATACTCGATGTCGACCGACCTGCTGGGCCGCGTCGTCGAGGTCGCCTCGGGCATGCCGCTCGACAAGTTCATCGAGGAGCGCATCACCAAGCCGCTCAAGATGGGCGACACCGCCTTCGAGGTCGGCGCCGACAAGAAGGCGAGGGGCGCCCGGCCGATGAAGGAGGGGCCCAAGAACGAGATGCCGTCGATCCCCGACGTCACCGAGAAATTCGCTTGGAGGTCGGGCGGCGGCGGCATGGTGTCGACGGCGGCCGACTACGCCCGCTTCCTGCAGATGTTCGCCAACGGCGGCCAGCTCGACGGCGTGCGCCTGATCTCGCGCAAAACCATCGACCTGATGACCGCCGATGCGCTGCCGCCCGACATCAAGATGGGCGAGGACATGTGGCGCTTCGAGGCGATGGAGCCCAGCGCGCGCATGGGCCAGGGCTTCGGGCTGGGCTTCGCCGTGCGCAACGAGCAGGGCCGCAACCCGCTGCCCGGTTCGCCCGGCGACTACTATTGGGGCGGCGCCTACGGCACCTATTTCTGGCACGACCCGCACGAGCGGATGTACGTGGTCTTCATGATGCAGTCGCCCGCTGCCCGCCTGCGCTACCGCTACCTGATGCGCGACCTGGTCTATCAGGCGCTGATCGGCAACTGAGCCATGCAGTGGCGCGCCGCTGAACGGCTTCCTATATAGGGCCCCATGACCAACGACGATTCCCGCAACTGGATGTGGTCGGAAGCGCTGCAGATGCTGGCGCGCGCCGAGCGCCTGCACCGCGAGCTATTCACCCCCGGGCAGGGCTCGCCACGCGGCGTCAACTGGGAGCCGCCGACCGACGTGCTGGAGACGGCCGACGCCGTCCTGATCTTCGTCGCCCTGCCGGGCGTCGAAGCCGAGAAGGTCGATCTCGTCATCCGCGGCGGCGTCCTGATGATTTCCGGCGAGCGCGTCCTGCCGGCTGAACTCCGCACGGCCATCATCCATCGGCTCGAATTGCCCCAGGGCCGCTTCGAGCGTCAGATCCCGCTGCCGGCAGGACGTTATGAAGCGCCGCGGAGCGGCGTCGCCAACGGCTGCCTGGTGATCAGGCTGCCCAAGGCCTCCCCGCAGAGGACACGGTCATGAGCCCACCGGATGTGAATCCTGGCGCTGGCGCCACTGGCCAGCCGACCCGGCCGCTGCCCGCCGACGCGCTGATCGTCGTGCCGGTGCGCAACACCGTGCTTTTTCCCGAGATCGTGTTTCCGATCACGCTGGGCCGTCCGACAACCATCGCCGCCGCCCAGCAGGCGGTGCGCGAGCAGCGCCAGATTCTGATCGTGCTGCAGCGCCAAGCCGAAACGGACAACCCCGGGCCGAACGACCTTCACCGTATCGGCACGGTCGCCAACATCGTGCGTTACGTCACCAGCCCGGAGGGCGGCCACCACCTGATCTGCCAGGGCGTCCAGCGCTTCCGCATCACCGACTTCGTCGAAGGCTACCCCTTCCTGTTGGCCCGCGGCCTGCATCTCGCCGAGCCGACGTCGACGGCACCGGAGGTCGAGGCCCGCTTCAACGTGCTGCAGGAACAGGTGCGCGAGGTCCTCGACCTGCTGCCGCGCGTGCCGCCGGAGCTGCGCCAGACCGTGGAGGCGACCAGTGCCCCCGGCATGCTGGCCGACCTCGCCATCACCTACCTCGACGCCACGCCGGCGGAGAAGCAGGATATCCTCGAGACCACCGACCTCGCGCCGCGGCTCGACAAGGTGTCCAAGCTGCTCGCCCATCGCCTCGAGGTGCTGCGCCTGTCGGCCGAGATCGGCAACAAGACCAAAGCCTCGCTCGACACCCGCCAGCGCGAGGTGCTGCTGCGCGAGCAGATGGCGGCCATCCAGCGCGAGCTGGGCGACGAAGGCTCCAACAAGCAGGACCTGGCCGACCTCGAGAAGGCCATCGCCGAGGCCAAGATGCCGCCTGACGTCGAGGCGGCGGCGAAGAAGGAGCTGCGCCGGCTGCAGCGCACGCCCGAGGCGGCGGCCGAGTACGGCATGATCCGCTCGTACCTCGACACGCTGCTCGAGCTGCCGTGGGCGCCGCCCGAACCGAAGGACATCGACATCGCCGAGGCGCGCCGCATCCTCGATGCGGATCACTATGGCCTGGAGAAGATCAAGCAGCGCATCATCGAGTACCTCGCCGTGCGCAAGCTGGCGCCCGAGGGCAAGGCGCCGATCCTGTGCTTCGTCGGGCCGCCCGGCGTCGGCAAGACCTCGCTCGGCCAGTCGATCGCCCGCGCCATGGGCCGCAAGTTCGCGCGCGTCAGCCTGGGCGGCGTGCATGACGAGGCCGAGATCCGCGGTCATCGCCGGACCTATATCGGCGCGCTGCCGGGCAACATCATCCAGGCGATCCGCAAGGCGGGCGCGCGCGACTGCGTCATGATGCTCGACGAGATCGACAAGATGGGCACCGGCATCCACGGCGATCCGGCCTCGGCCATGCTCGAGGTGCTCGATCCCGAGCAGAACTCGACGTTCCGCGACAACTATCTCGACGTGCCGTTCGATCTCAGCCGCGTCGTGTTCATCACCACGGCCAACATGCTGGAGACCATCCCAGGGCCGTTGCGCGACCGCATGGAGATCATTGCCCTCAGCGGTTACACCGCGGGCGAGAAGCTCGAGATCGCCAAGCGCTATCTCGTGCGTCGCCAGCTCGAAGCCAACGGGCTGAAGCCGGAACAGGTCGAGATCGACGATGCGTCGCTTCGGCGCATCATCGAGGGCTATACCCGCGAAGCGGGCGTACGCAACCTCGAGCGCGAGATCGGCCGGGTTCTGCGCCATGTCGCGGTCGAGATTGCCGAGGGCAAGACCGACAAGAGGCGCATCGGCGTCGAGGAGCTGGAGAAGACCCTGGGGCCGGTCCGCTTCGAGAACGAAGTCGCCATGCGCTCGAGCGTTCCGGGCGTGGCGACCGGGCTCGCCTGGACGCCGGTCGGCGGCGACATCCTGTTCATCGAGGCGACGCGCACGCCGGGCGGCGGGCGGCTGCTGCTGACCGGCCAGCTGGGCGAGGTCATGCGCGAGAGCGCGCAGGCGGCGTTGAGCCTGGTCAAGAGCCAGGCCGCCACGCTCAAAATCGACCCGGCGCTGTTCGAGAAGAGCGACATCCATGTCCATGTGCCGGCCGGCGCCACGCCCAAGGACGGGCCGAGCGCCGGCGTCGCCATGTTCATGGCGCTCACCTCGCTGCTCACCGGCCGCACCATCCGGAGCGACACGGCGATGACCGGTGAGATCAGCCTGCGCGGCCTCGTCCTGCCGGTCGGCGGCATCAAGGAGAAGGTCGTGGCCGCCGCCGCCGCCGGCATCACGCGGGTGATGCTGCCGGCCCGCAACAGGCGCGACTACGACGACATCCCCGAGGAAGTGCGCAAGGCGCTCGAGTTCGTCTGGCTGGAAAAGGTCGACGACGCGGTGGCGGCAGGGCTGCAGCCTTCTTGACGGACCGCGGGCCTCCAGGCCCGCTCATGATCATGATGCGGGCCTGGAGGCCCGCGGTCCCGGAAGACTAAGCCGCCAGCGCCTTGTCCTCTGCCGCGCGCCTGAGCGCGGCCCGCGCCAGCAGCCGCGTCGAATCCAGCGTCGGCAGCGGCGAGTTCGCGTCGTTGATGATCAGCGGGATCTCCGTGCAGCCCAGCACGACGGCGTCACAGCCGCCGTCCTTCAGGCCGCCGATCACCCGCTGGAAGTAGGCGACCGATTGCGGCGTGAAGGTGCTGCGGACCAGCTCGTCCATGATGATGCGGTTGCACGCGTCGCGTTCGGCGACGCTCGGACGCACGTACTCCAGGCCGCGGGCAGAAAGCTTCTCGGGGTAGACCTCGCTGTCGACCAGCCAGCGCGTGCCGGTCACGCCGATGCGGCGGAAGCCGCGCGCGGCCGCCTCCGCGGCGACCACGTCGGCAATGTGCAGCCAGGGCAGGGGAGAGCGTGGCAGGACATGAGGCAGCGCCTGATGGATGGTGTTGTCGGGGCAGATCAGGAAGTCGGCGCCGGCCTTCTTGAGCTTGTCCGCCGAGGCCAGCATCAGCTCGGCCACGCGCGGCCAGTCGTCGCGGTAGATGTGCGCCATGTAATCGGCGAGCGAGGGCGTGTGCATGGACACTTCCGGATGGGCGTGCGGGCCAAGCAGCGCCGCGCCTTCCACGCAGATGGTTCGATAGCAGAGGGCCGCGCCCTCCGCAGAGCAAGCGGCTATTCCGATATGCTGGGGCATGCCTGACTCTACAAAGAGGCCAAGCGTATCACAACAGCAGCTCCATCATGGCTTTGACCGCACTCGGCCACGCGCTATGCTGCTCGCACAAGCAAATCCCGTGGGAGGGAACGATATGTCGATTACACGCCGCAAAGTCCTGGCTGGATCCGCCGTCGGCGCCGCGTCGCTGGCCAGCGGTCTGGCTGCTCCGGCGATCGCCGCCAACGAACCGATCAAGATCGGCTACCTGCCGGCGCTGACCGGACCCAGCTCGTCGACCGGCATCGGCATCAATCGCGGCACCGTCCTCGCGGTCGACGAGATCAACGCCGGCGGCGGCATCGACGGACGCAAGATCGAGCTGATCGTGCGCGACACGCAAAGCGATCCGACCAAGGCGGTGAACGCCGTGGCCGAACTCGCCCAGCGCCAGAAGGTCGCCATCGTCTGGGGCCCGCTCAACTCGGGCGAGGCGCTGGCGGCGACGCCGCTGATCGCGCGCGACAAGGTGCCGATGCTGCATCCGTGCTGGGTCGACGAGCTGATCGACGTCAAGAAATATCCGATGGCCTTCCGTATCGCGCCGACCAACACGCAGGTCGGCGGCGGCGCCAACTATTACGTGGTCGATGTGCTCAAGCTCAAGAAAGTCGCGGTCATCAGCGACACGACCGGTTACGGCACGGCCTCCGTCAACACCTACGTGCCGATGCTCAAGGCCAAGGGCGCCGAGGTGGTCTACGAAAACCATGTTGATGCGGCGAACCCCGACCTCAAGCCCGAGCTGCTGCGCATGCAGAGCGCAGGCGCGCAGGCGATCATGCCGTGGAGCGTGAACGCCGGCTTCCTGTCGCGCATTCTCAATACCCGCGGTGCAATGGGCTGGGACGTGCCGGTGGTCGGCCAGACGACCCTGGGGTCCGGACAAACCAAGGCGCTGCTCGAGAAGCCCGAGAACTGGAACAAGGTCTACTCGAACAACTTCCGCCAAGTCTGCTTCGCCGACGGCAAGCTGCCGGAGCGCGCCCAGGAATTCGTCGAGCGCCTGAAGAAGGCCAAGATCGAGATGGGCGACACGCTGTTGTGGTGGATCGCGCTCGGCTGGGACGGTGCCAAGATGATGGGCGACACGCTCAAGGCCGCCGGCCCGAAGGCCGACGACATCGTCGCCCACTGGAACAAGACCAAGGGCTGGCCGGGCGTCTACGGCACCGTCACCTGGACGCCGGAGCAGCACAACGGCTTCCCCGACAGCGAGGTCGTGATGTGCGAGGTCAACTCGCTCAAGGACGGCGCCTTCAACCTGGCTCCCGGCTACGCCGCCTAGCCGATGTTCGCATCGATCGTTTCCTACGGCCTTGCGGTAGGAGCGGTCTACGCACTGATCGGCATCACGTACAACGTGATGTTCTCGGCGTCGCGCGTGTTCAGCTTCACCGCGGGCATGCTGGGAATGCTGGGCGGTGTGCTGGGCGCGCTCTTCATCGCCAAGATGGGCCTGCCGGCGATCGTGGGCTTGGTGCTCGTGCTCGCCTGCGGCGCCGTGATTGGCCTGGTCACCGAGCTGCTGACGGTGCGGCCGGTGCTGAAAAGCATCGAGCAGCACCTCTACGTGCTGTCGACGCTCGCCTTCGCCCTGATGGTCCAGCAGCTCACCGCCGTCGAATGGGGCACCGAGGCGCAACCCTTCCCGCGCCTGATCCCGATCGGGCCGGGCTGGCTCGACCAGCAATTCTGGCTGCCGATGCTGGCCTGCGCCGTCACCATCGTCGGGCTCGAGCTGCTCTACCGCAAGACCCTGATCGGCCGCGCCTTCCTGGCGATTGCCGAGGACAGCTACGCCGCCCGCGCCCTCGGCCTGCCCGAGACGCAGCTCAGGATGGCGAGCTTTGCGCTGGCCGGCGTGATCGGCACGCTGGCGGGCTTCACCGGCGCCGAGATGCTGCTGGCCTTCTTCGGCAACCAGTCGATCCTGAATTTCTACGGCTTCGTGCCGGTCGCCTTGGGTGGCATGGGGTCCAACCGCGGCGCCGTGGTCGGCGGCTTGGCCTTGGGCCTCTTCCAGCAGGCAGCCAACTTCCTCGTCGGCGGCATCTTCGCCGCGGTCGCGGTATTCGCGGTCTTCATCATCGTCCTGCTGCTCAGGCCCGAAGGTCTGGCCGGCGCATCGACGGCGCGGCGCGTATGACGGACACCAGCGCCCCTGCCCAGCCGGTGCGGGCGCTCAGCCTCGCCCGGATCGAGGGCGCCTTGCCGTGGATCGCGCTCGGCCTGGTCGGCCTGCTTCTGCCGCTGCTCGACGATTCCTACATCGGCGTCATCGCCCAGCGCGCCTTCATCTACTGGATCCTGTCGGCCGGCTTGAATCTCGTGGTGGGTTATGCCGGCCAGATCGCCATCGGCTGGGTATCGATGCTGACCTTGGGCGCCTATACCACCGCCGCTCTGACGGCCGGCACCGCGACACCGGCCTGGCATCCTTATCTGGCGTTGGTCGCGGGCGGCGCGGTCGGCGCGCTGTTCGGCGTCATCGTCGGACTTCCCGCGCTCCGACTGCGCACCTTCTATTTCGCCATGACGACGCTCGGCTTCGCCACCATCGTCACGCAGGTGGCGCTCGCCTGGAAGGAGGTGACCGGCGGTGGCGTCGGCACGCCCGGGCCGGTTTTTCCCTGGCCCTTCGATCCCGGCTGGGGCTTCTACTATTTCTGTTTCATCCTGGCCGCGTTGGCGACCTGGATGACGGCCAATCTCGCATCGAGCCGCTTCGGGCGCGCGCTGGTCGCCATCCGCGACGCCGAGGTCGCGGCCGAAGCCTCGGGCGTCGCCAAGCCCAGGCTCCTGGTCGCGGTGTTCCTGTTCGCCGGCGCCCTGGGGGGCGTGGCGGGCGGGCTGTTCGCCTCGCTGCAGTCCTACATCACGCCCGACGCCTTCACCTTCGAGATGTCGGTGCTGTTCTTCATCGCCATCCTGATCGGTGGGCGCGGCTCGATTCTGGGGCCGGCGCTCGGTACCATCGTCCTGACGGTGCTCCCCGAGTTCGCGGCGCCGCTGGTCCAGTGGTCGACGTTCCTCTATGCCGCGCTCCTGCTGCTGATCGTGCTGATCATCCCCGGCGGCATCGCCGACCTTTTGGACTACAAGAACCGCCGGCCGCTCGAGCGCCACCGCGAGATCGTTCCCCGCCCCGAACTGCTGGCGCGCGTGCTCGACCGGCGCACCGGAGGCGAGGTGCTGAGCCTGGCCAACGTCGAGCTGAGCTTCGGCGGCGTCCGCGCCATCGCGGGACTCGATCTGGAGATTCGCCCCGGCGAGGTGCACGGGCTGATCGGGCCCAACGGCAGCGGCAAGACCACGACCCTGAACGTGATCTCCGGATACTACGCCCCGGAAGCGGGGCAGGTGCGGCTGGGCGACGCCGTGCTGCCGCCCCGTGCCCCGCACCTGCGGGCGGATTATCGGATCGCACGGACCTTCCAGACACCGCGCCTGATCGGCGGCGCGTCGGTGCTGGACAATGTGATGATCGGCGGCACGATCGACGGCCAGGGCAGCTTCGCCGAATCGCTGCTGACGCTGCCGCGGCATCGGCGCGACGAGAAGCGATTGCGCGAGGCGGCGATGCTGGCGCTGGCGGTCGTCGGGCTGGACCAGCTCGCCGCGGTGCGCGCCGACCGGCTGCAGCACAGCGAATTGCGCTTCATGGAGATCGCCCGCGCCTTGATGCTGCGTCCGGCCTGCCTCATGCTCGACGAGCCGGCGGCCGGCCTGTCGGCGGACGAAATCCGGCGGCTCGGCGCCCTGATCGTCGCCATCAGCCGGCAAGGCACGGCGGTGCTGCTGGTCGAGCACCATGCCGACCTGATCTTCGATATTTGCGATCGCGTGACGGTGCTCAATCTCGGCAAGGTGCTGGCGGCGGGCACGCCGGCGGAGATCCGTTCGCATCGGGAGGTGGTAAGTGCCTATCTCGGCGCCTGAACCCCTGCTCGAAATCAGCGGCCTCGCCTCCGGCTACGGCAAGATCGGCGTGCTGCGCGGCATCGATCTCAGGGTGGGGGTGGGCGAAGCCGTGGCGCTGCTGGGTCCCAACGGCGCCGGCAAGACCACGCTGTTGCGCGCCGTCTCCGGCCTGCTGCCGCGCACCGGCGCCATCCGCTTTGCCGGCAAGGACATGGCGGGCGCCAGCCCGCGCGACACGGTGCAGGCGGGCCTGGTGCATGTCGTCGAGGGCCACCGCGTGTTCACGCAGCTCTCGGTGTTCGACAATCTGCTGTTGGCCGGCTACGGCATGACGCGCGACGAGCGCGCGACGCAGGTCGAGGAGGCGCTGGCCTTCTTTCCCGACATCGCCGCCAAGCGGCAGGATCGCGCCGGCACGCTGTCGGGCGGCCAGCAGCAGATGCTGGCGGTGGCGCAGGGCCTGGTGCGCCGGCCGCGTCTTCTGATGCTGGACGAACCCTCGGCCGGCCTGTCGCCCGTCCTGGTCGATCGGGTCCTGGCCGCGGTCGCGCGGCTGCGCGAGGGCGGCACCGCGGTGCTGCTGGTCGAGCAACTGATCGAGAAGGCGCTGGCGGTGGCCGACCGGGTCTATGCGCTGGCGCGCGGCTCGATCGTGCTGGAAGCCCGGACCGACGAGGCCGATCTGCCGAACCGCCTGGAGCACGCCTACTTCGGCCAGGACGTCAACGCGCCGCTGAGTTCGTAGCGGCGGCCGGACTTCAGCTCTTCATCCTCATTCTGCCGAGAAAGTCGCGCTTGCCGAGCGGCACGCCCTTGGTGCGCAGGATGTCGTAGGCGGTGGTGGCGTGAAAATAGAAATTGGGCAGCGAGAAGGACAGAAGGAATCCTTCCGCCGTGAAAGGGAGCTTCATATCCCGGACCTCGAAGACGACGTCCTTGCCTTCGAGCGCGTTCACCTCGGCAGGCGTGATCTTCTGAAGAGCTTCGCGGGCGTCCGTCACTACCTTCTGCAGGCCGGCATAATCGAGCGACGGCAACTGGCCCGGCGGGGTGAACAGACCGGCTTGAACGCCCCGAATCGCGCCGATGGAATGGTGCGCCACCACAAAGATCTGGAAGCGGAACGGCAACATGTCGTCAAACAGGCGCGTCTCGACGATCTCGTTGGGATCGATGTTCCTTTCCTTGCAGTGAGCCATGCCGCGGCTCAGAAAACTTTCGACACCGCCCAGTGTCTGCAGATAGTTGGCCACGCTCAGATCGTAAAGTGCAACGGCCATGGTTCACGCCTCCCGGTTTGGCCGAGGTTTTTTACTGGAAACAACGTATTCTTCATAGGGCCATTAGGCCTTCGTCATTCCATCCGGCACGGCGGATCGTCTAGGCTCCGCGCCAACGCAAACGTCTTCAGGAGACGCACATCATGATCGACCTGCATTACTGGCCGACACCCAACGGCTGGAAGATCTCCATCATGCTCGAAGAATGCGGGCTGCCCTACAAGCTCGTGCCGGTGAACATCGGCACCGGCGAGCAGTTCAAGCCGGAGTTTCTCAAGATCAGCCCCAACAACCGCATGCCGGCCATCGTCGATGACGAGCCGCCGGGCGGCGGCGCGCCGGTGTCGGTGTTCGAATCGGGCGCGATCCTGCAATACCTGGCCGAGAAGGCCGGCAAGTTCCTGCCCAAGGACCTGCGTGGCAAGTACGAGGTGCTGCAGTGGGTCAACTGGCAGATGGGCGGCCTGGGACCGATGGCGGGGCAAGCCAACCACTTCAACATGTACGCCCCGCAGTTCAATCCGCCCGAGCAGCTCAAGTACGGCCAGGACCGCTACAGCAACGAGGTCAACCGCCTGTTCGGCGTGCTCAACAAGCGGCTCGGCGACCGCCCGTTCGTGGCCGGCGACTTTTCGATCGCCGACATGGCGATCTGGCCATGGGTCGTGGGCTTCAAGAATTTCGGGCAGAAGCTCGAGGACTTCCCGGCTCTCCAGAAGTGGTTCGAGGAGACGGTGGGCAAGCGGCCGGCGGTCGTGAAGGGCAAGGCGGTCGGCGCCGAGCTGCGCCAGACGCCCGGCATCAATACCGACGAGCAGCGCAAGATCCTGTTCGGCCAGACTGCAGCGGTCGTGCGCTAGTCTTCCGTATTCGCCGCACCCTTGACGCTCCGCCAGCGCGCACCCACGTTGGCGAGGCCCCTTGCGGGCAATGCGAAGGGGCGGGAGGGATTTTTATGCAAAGCCAGGAACGCGACCTCATTGCCGGCCTGTTCGGCCGGCTCCAGCCGTTCGAATCCCAGCCGCGCGATCCCGAGGCTGAGGCTCTGATCAAGGATTTCATCGCCCGCCAGCCCGCGTCGCCGTACCTGTTCGTGCAGACCGTCCTGGTGCAGGAGCAGGCGCTCAAGGCGGCCCAGGAGCGCATCGCCGAACTCGAGGCCAAGGCGGGTGCGGCACCCGCTGCGGGCTTTTTAGGCAGCGCCCCCAAGATCGGACCGTGGGGATCGCAAACGCAGGCGGCTGACCCGCCGGCGCCGGTTCCGTCGACACGATCGCCGCTGCAAGCCGCGCTGGCGCCGCAGCCAGCGGGAGGCGGCTTCCTGCGCACCGCCCTGACGACTGCCGCGGGCGTCGCCGGCGGCGCGCTCCTGTTCGAGGGCATCCGCAGCCTGATGGGCAGCAATCCAGGTCCGTTCGGCTCGGCCGCTGCCCTGCAGCCGTCGCCGCTGCTGCCGCCCGATTCCTTGCCGGCGACGTCGCAGGATCAGGCCCAGGATCAAGCCATGGCCGATGACAATGGCGTTGGACAGGACGATCAGGTCGACGACTACGACACAGCGTCGCTCGACCAGGACAGCGGCGGATCGGACGACGACAGCTTGGCCTGACCAGCCGAAATCTTTCTGTAATGAAACGGGGGAACTTGGAGATGATCGAACTTCATACGTGGGGTACGCCCAACGGCCGCAAGGTTTCCATCATGCTGGAGGAGTGCGGCCTGCCCTACAGCGTGCACAAGATCGACATCTCCAAGGGCGAGCAGTTCAAGCCGGAGTTCCTGAAGATCTCCCCCAACAACCGCATTCCGGCGATCGTCGATCCCGATGGTCCGGGCGGCAAGCCCATGAGCCTGTTCGAATCGGGCGCGATCCTGATCTATCTCGCGGAGAAGACCGGCAAGTTCCTGTCGAAGGACCCGGTGCAGAAATACAAGACGCTCGAATGGCTGATGTGGCAGATGGGCGGCGTCGGGCCGATGTTCGGCCAGGCGCACCATTTCCTGCGCGCCGCGCCCAGCAAGATCGAATACGGCATCAAGCGCTACGTCGACGAGGCCAAGCGCCTTTACGGCGTGCTCGACAAGCAGCTCGCCGCCAACGCTTTCGCCGCCGGCGCCGACTATACGATCGCCGATATGGCGATCTTCCCGTGGACCGCACGGCATGAGTGGCACACCGTCAACCTCGCCGACTTCCCCAACGTCAAGCGCTGGTACGACATCGTCAACGCCCGCCCCGCCGTGACCAAGGGCATGGCGGTGCCGTATTTGAATTGATGCCTTGCCGTCGCTTGGTTGAAGCGACGGTTGTCGCTGTTTCCTTGGGCGCCTGCGCCCAGCCCGGCGCGCCGCCCGTCTGCACGGCGCCGCTCAAGCCTGCACTCGAAGTCGACCTCTATTTCGGTCGCGACAAGCAGGACGGGGGCGAGGTGAGCGAGGCGGAATGGGCCTCGTTCCTGGCCGATACCGTCACGCCGCGTTTTCCCGACGGATTGAGCGTGCTCACCGTCGGGGGCCAGGCGCGCGAACCGTCAGGACGCATCGTGCGCGAGCGCACCAAGCTCCTGGTCGTCGTGGTGTTCGACGCGCCGGCGCATCAGGGCAGGGTCCGCGAGATCGTCGAAGCCTACAACAGCCGCTTCGGCCAGCATGGCGTGTTCCGGGCCGAGCATGCGGTCTGCGCCGGCATCTGAGCGGGCAGCCCTTGGAGTTGTTCATCTTTGCCCGCTTCCACGCCCGCGAGGGCCAGGCGGAGGCGGTTGCGGCGGCGTTGCGCGACGTGGTCGCTCCGTCGCGCCGCGAATCCGGCTGCGTGGCGATCGGCGCCTATCGCTCGACTCGCGACCCGCGCCTGTTCTACATCCATTCGCGCTGGGTCGACGAAGCCGCGTTCGAGGCCCATGCCAAGCTGCCGCATACCGTCCGCTTCCTGGAGCGCATACAGCCCTTGATCGATCACCCGTTCGAGGCGACGCGGGCAAAGCCGATCGGCTAGGCCGTCGGCGCGCCGCCGGCCTGGAAGCCGGACAGCGACAGCATGCGCTGCAGATCATCGAGCTGAAAAGGTTTCTGCAGGATGGGCGTGCCGCTATAGGGCGGCTTCAGGATCTGGGCGCCGTAGCCGGTCGCGAACATGAAGGGCACGCCGCGGCTGCTGAGCACGTCGGCCACCGGAAAGCTTGGCTTGCCGCGCAGGTTGATGTCGAGGATGGCGAGGTCGATGTCGAGCGTCCGGGCGAGCTGCAACGCCTCCTCGATATGGGTCGAGATCGCCGCGACTTCGCAGCCCAGCTCATCCAGCATGTCCTCGAGCAACATGCCGACGATCACCTCGTCCTCGATGACGAGGACGCGCCGGCGTTGGCTGCGTTCCGTCACGCTTCGCCGTCCTCGAGGGCGGCCGCCCACCCGGCCTCGTCGCCTCCCATTTTCATGGATCGGAAACTGCCAGGGACGGCGCCCGGGGGCAACGGTTCACGTCGCGGTAAAAGCCGGCTAGATTGGCCCCGCGCTCATCCTCAAGGAGAACCAGCCCATGGCCAAAGACGTAAAGGCCCGCCGTTCCGCCGCTCTCGCCACCCCGACAGATCTCGGCGCCAACGCCACCAAGGAGCTCACCGGCGCGCTCAACATTCTGCTGGCCGACGTCTATGCCCTCTACCTCAAGACCAAGAATTTCCACTGGCACATGTCGGGCCCGCATTTTCGCGACTATCATCTGCTGCTCGACGACCAGGCGACCCAGATCGACGCCATGACGGATGTCATCGCCGAGCGGGTGCGCAAGCTCGGCGGCTCGACCATCCGCTCGGTCGGCCACATCAAGCGCCTGCAGCGCGTGCTCGACAATGATGCCGACTACGTCACGCCGCACGACATGCTGGCCGAGCTGCGCGAGGACAACAAGACGCTGACCACGCACATGCGTACGCTCCACGAGGTATGCGACGAGCACGGCGACATCGCCACCGCCAGCCTTATCGAAAACTGGATCGACGAGAGCGAGCAGCGGATGTGGTTTCTGTTCGAGACCGGCCGCCGCACGGACGGCTAGCGCCGGGCGCGCGCCACTGGCGCGCGCCCGGCTATGACGCCCTTCGCACCATCGCCGGCACGAGCTGCTTCAGGGAGGGGGCGCCGACCTGCATCATGGCGGCGCGCGTCTCCTGATGCAGCAGGTCGAGCACGCGTTCGACGCCCGGCTGGCCGAAGGCGCCCAGCCCCCAGAGGTAGGGCCGGCCGATGCAGACGGCGCGTGCGCCCAGAGCCAGCGCCTTGACGATGTCGGTGCCGCGGCGGAAGCCGGAATCGACCAGCACGGGAATGCGGCCGTCGACCGCCTCGATGATCTCGGGCAGCGCGTCGATGGTGGAGCGCCCGCTATCGTCGGCGCGGCCGCCATGGTTGGACACGACGATGGCATCGAGCCCGTTGTCGACGGCAAGGACTCCGTCCTCGGCCGTCATCACTCCCTTCAGCACCAGCCGCGTCTTCACCGTGTCGCGCAGGCGCTTGATGAAGTCCCAGGTGAGGTTGGTGGCGCCGGTGCTGGTGATGCCCGATATGTCGAGCCCGTCGAAGTTGGGCTTGCGCTTGACGTAGCTCGCCAGGCTGAGCCCGTGGCAGGTGCCGCAATTCCGGGTGTCGGTGCGCAACAGCCGCACCAGAGTCTCCCAGTTCTGGCGGGCGATGACGTCGGCCGTCACGACGATGGTTTCCGCGCCGGCCTTCTCGGCGCGCCGCGCCAGGCCCTCGGCCACTTCCCATTTGTTCGTGGGATAGAGCTGGAACCACACCGGCCGGCCGCGCGCCTCGATCGCCTGCTCGATCGATAGGGTGGCCACGGTCGAGAGAACCTGCAGGTGATCGCCCTTGCGGGCGGCGCGCGCGACGGCGAGCTCGCCATCCTCGTGGAAGGCGCGGTTGGATGCGGTGGGCGCGATCACGATCGGGCTGGGATAGGTCTGGCCGAACAGTTCCATGCGCAGGTCGAGCGTCTCGACGTCGATCAGGCGCCGCGGCCGGAGCTGGAACTTCAGGAAGCCCGCGCGGTTGGCGCGCAGGGTCACTTCGTCGTCGATACCGGTCGCCATGTAGCCGAAATGCGCGGGCGGCACTTTCTCGTGCATCACCGGCTCGAAGTCGAAGACGTTGATGGCCTCGCGCGGCGAGGCGATCAGCTTGTCGATCGTGCGCGTGCCCCACACCGAGGGATCGGGCAGGCGTTGCTCCTGCGCCAGGGCCTCGACAGCGCTTGCGGCCATCAGCGGACTGGCGGCGAGATATTGCAGGAAGCGACGACGGGCTGTGGGCTGATGGATCATGTTCTTCCGGACTGCGGCGTCTCGCCCGCTCATGATCATGAGCGAGCCAGAGGCTCGCGGTCCAGAAGAGACTACTGCCGCTCCGCCCAGCCGATCATGCGGGCGATAAAGGCGTCGCAGGCATCCATCTGCGACTTGGCGACGAATTCGTTGGGCTGGTGGGCCTGCGAGATGTCGCCGGGGCCGCAGATCACGGTCGGGATGCCGTGGCCGCGGAAGATGCCGGCCTCGGTGCCGTAGGGCACGGCATAGGTGCGGTTGCCGCCGCTCCATTGCAGCGCCAGCCGGGCCGCTTCCTCGTTCTCCTGCGGCAGCAGGCTGGGCACGAAGGAGCGGCGCCTGAGCGTGATGTTGGCGTCGGGATGCCGGGCCTTCATCTTGGGCAACAGCAATTCGGCGATGTATTTCTCGGCGCGGCGCTGCACTTCCCAGGGGTCGTCGCCCGGCAGTGTGCGATAGCCCCAGTTGAGCGTACACTCGCGGGCCAGGATGTTGGCGGCGGTGCCGCCGGTCACGATGCCGACATTGATGGTGGCGTGCCCGGGCACGGTGTCGATGTCGGTGCGCTTGCGTTCGGCCAGCTCGACCTGCAGCTCGTTCAGCCAATGGATGAAGTCGCCGGCGAAGTGGATGGCGCTGACGCCAAGATGGGTCATCGAGGAATGGGCTTCGACGCCGGTGAAGGTGGCGACGATGCCGCCGCCGGCATTCTGGGCGTTGACCACGCCCATCATGGTGGGCTCGCCCACGATCACCGCCTGTGGCCGCGGCACGGCGCCGACCAGCCGCTCGGCCAGCGAGTGCGCGCCCAGGCAGCCGATCTCCTCGTCGTAGCTGAAGGCGAAATGCATCGGCACTTTCAGCCGGGCACGCTGCAAGGCCGGCACGTGGGCGAGGCAGGCGGCGATGAAGCCCTTCATGTCGCAGGTGCCGCGGCCGTAGAGGTTGCCGTCGGGCTTCTCGGTGAGTTCCCACGGATCGGTCGTCCAGGCCTGGCCGTCGACCGGCACGACATCGGTATGGCCCGACAGCACGACGCCCCCCGCGGCCTCGGGGCCAATCGAGGCGAACAGGTTGGCCTTGGTGCCTTCCGCGTTGGGCACCAGTGTGCTCCTGACGCCATGCCCGTCGAGATAGTCCTGGATGTGGCGGATCAACTCGAGGTTGGAGTTGCGCGAGGTGGTGTCGAAGGCCACGAGGCGCTTCAACATATCGATCGAACCGGGGGCAGGGGGACTCATGGCGGTACCGTCGCACGGTTCGTGCCGCAGGGCCAAGAACCTGAATTCATTTGCGAAATTGGGCTCGCGTTTGACACCCCCGAAACCCACCGCTAGAACCGCCGCGCATCCGTCGTGGATATCGATCGCCGGGGTCTTAACGGGCTGCGGAGAGGTGGCCGAGCGGTCGAAGGCGGCGGTTTGCTAAACCGTTATACGGGGTAAACCCGTATCGAGGGTTCGAATCCCTTCCTCTCCGCCATTATCCCGACAAATAAGGTT
>Ga0210407_10001792_pt1 | contig 19387 bp, 14 predicted proteins | sample IncBWC27MmetaG_FD_150860 | JGI IMG/M metagenome (GOLD analysis project Ga0210407, IMG submission 150860) | Forest soil microbial communities from Barre Woods Harvard Forest LTER site, Petersham, Massachusetts, United States - Inc-BW-C-27-M | ecosystem: Environmental > Terrestrial > Soil >... | reverse complement strand
CGATCCCAACGTGAACAGCGGAATCGGGCGGCTGGTGTCAGTGCAAATCGCCAAGAAATTCCCCTGAGGAATGAGCGCGCGCGGCCTACGCCGCGCGCTTTTTCGCTTCCAAACGCGATCTCGGTGCAATCGCAGGTTGACGCGCCGTATCCAAGGGTCCCATTTGTTGAGTGCGTGTGGTTCGTGGCAATCTATGCGACAACATCGGTCCGCCGGAAATTCAAGGCATTCATGAAGGGCGCTAAAAGTCGTCGTGCAGGGGGCGGGCGCTCTCAGACCCGCACAAAAAAACCAAAAATCCTCAAAGCTCCGTCGCTTCCCTTAAGCGTGGGAATGTTGCCGAATTTGCTGGGCTATAACGTCCGCCGGGCGGAAATCGCGCTGTGGCGCGACTTTAGCCGCACCGTGGGTGAGGGCGAAGTTCGCCCCGCGCTGTTCAGTCTGATGATTCTGGTCGAGGCAAATCCAGGCGTTGCGCAAATCGACATCGCCAATCAGCTGGACATCGACAAGGCCACCGTCGTCGGTCTGGTGCAGCGGCTGCAGCGGCGCCAATGCGTCGTTTGCCGTCAGTCGGACGTCGATCGGCGTCGCCAAGGCATCTTTCTCACAGAACGGGGTCAGAAGGAGCTGAACCAGCTGCGTCAGGAAATGCTCGAGCATGAAACTCGCTTCACACGCCTGTTTTCCGCCCAGGAGTTGGCGCAACTTTTTACATTGCTGCGCCGAATCCACCCTTGACGGTTCCGCGGCCAAGGATGCGCTCTCAGCGCATTTCCCAAAACTCACGCGCGTCCTTGCCGTAATCGTCGACGACGCGGCTCTGCACGTTGAACAGCATGTTCGCGCGCGTGGGTGGCGAATAGGCGGGCCAGCGGGGAATTCTGGAATTGTTGGGGTTGCCGGTGCGCGCGAAAGCGACCCAAGCCGCGCTCATTTGATCGGATACCCGCTGCGCATCCGCGCCAGAGGCGATGATTGGCGAGGCATTCACATTATTGAAGGCCAAGGCGACATCGGTGCCGTGCGGCGTGCGTAGCTCCGAATTCACCTCCCATTCGAGCACATACAAAAACGCCGGCGCATTTTTCTGAGCGGTCTTAAGCTCCACCACTCGATTGGCAGCCTGCCGCATCCAAAAGTCGGTGACCAAGTCAACCAATAGGTACGAGGGCGAATCGGTCGGGTGGATTTTCTTGTAAAGCTCCCAAGCGCGCTGCGATCGAGCGCCAGCCATCGGTCGCGACAGTTCAAGGACGTCAGATTCGGTAAATTCGCCCCACTTTGGCAACGGGCCCGCAAACAGCACGGCCTCATCCTTGGTCGATCCCACCATGAACGGCACGCTTGCGGATTCCGGCGGGGCCATCGTGTCGAATGGATGATGATGCACTTCCACGTCATCCACGAGGGGCACCAGACCCATGGGACCGAATCCCAGGACGCGCGGGATTACTTTGACCTCGGCGGCATTGGCGGCTGCCGAGAGTTTCGCCGCATCCATATTCTGGAGTTCAGTGATCTGGCGTGGGGACAGGCCGAGATCTTTGAGAAGCTGATTCGCGATCGCGGTGCCGCGCGCCTTGTCCGCAATCTGCAGGCAGGGTCCGCTTTGCATGATGGCTTTGTGGAATAGGCCCTTTGCCGCCGGCATGGCGCACATCACGCTGACTTTTCCGGCTCCGCCGGATTCGCCGAATATGGTCACATTCCCCGGATCGCCGCCGAAGCCGGCGATGTTGTCGCGCACCCACTTGAGCGCGGCGACGATGTCGAGCATGCCGACGTTTCCCGATCGCGCGAACTCATCGCCTGCGATATCGCCGAGGTACAGGTACCCAAATACGTTCAGCCGATGATTGATCGAAACCACCACGACGTCCCCGGTTGCCGCCAGCCGGGCGCCGTCATACGCGGGATTCGATGCGGAACCGACCGCAAAGCCGCCGCCGTGCAGCCAAACCATCACCGGGCGCTTGGCGGAATCGATGGCCGGTGTCCATACGTTGACTACCAGGCAATCCTCGCTCTGTCGCGGTTCCGGTTTGGGTCTCGTAAAGAGCATTGCCAACTGCTTCTGCATGGCAGTCGGCGCCGGCGATGGTTGGTCAGGCGAACGTTTTCCTGCAAACGGCGATAAGCCGAGCGGAACTTGCGGACAACTGTCGCCGAAGCTTCTCGCATCGCGCACACCCGTCCACGCGGCCGCCAGCCGCGGCGGCTTGAAGCGGGAGGCGCCTGCGGTCGAAGCGCCGTAGGGTATGCCTAGGAAGGCGAACGCATCGCCCTGCACCGCTCCCGCAACGGTGCCATTGCCTGTCTTCACCGTGGGCGAGGCTGCCGCCGCTGCGCCGGCCGCGTAGACCCTGCGGCAGGACAGTGCCGCGACCCCCAAACCCGCAATACCCTTGGTCACACTTCTTCTGTTGATCATGATCATCACTCCCCCGCTATCATAATAAAATAAGATGGTTGAGATTACTAACTATTAGCATCGATGCTGCATCAGGGCCGCTGGTGCCGGCTGGAATGCGGCGGCACCGCCCTATTTAGCGGTCTGCTACACCTTTTTATGAAACCCACCGTAGGGTCAATTCGTTTATATTGCAAACTAATTTTTCTTGAGGCAAGATCGCGGTTGGGGGCGAATGATAAGGATTTTTCGCGTGCATAACACCATGGCCACTATTGGCGCGGGACTGACGAGATGGCCGCGATGGATATCATCTTTACGGGCGATTTGGTGCTCGATGAGCCGCGACCCGACTATTGGCTCGGCGGGATAGCCCTGGGCACTCTGTCTGCGGATGTCACCATCGGACATCTGGAAGTGCCGCACACGCGGCGTGGCACTGAACTGCGAAGCGATGTGCCGGCACCGGGCGCCGATCCGGCGCACCTAGCGGCGCTCAAGCGTGCCGGCTTTGACGTGGTGACTTTGGCGGGCAACCATATCGCCGACTGTGGTGCCGAGGGCATCGCAGACACGCGGACCGAGCTCGCGCATTTGGGCATCGGCTGCTGCGGCGCCGATTCCACTCTCGGCGGAGCGCGCCGGCCGGCGTTGCTGCGATTTGCGGACCGGCGCATCGCCGTGCTCAGCTATAACTGCGTGGGACCGGAGAGCGGCTGGGCGAGCGCAAACGCCGCGGGTTGCGCCTACGTGCGGATCAATACCGCCGACGGCAAGCCGGTGTCTCCGACCGCGCAGCTGCAAGCGGCCGATGACAAGTCGCTGGCGGCAATGCAAAGCGACATCGCCGCGGCGGCGACGGAGAACGATTTTGTCATTGTCGCGCTACATAAAGGATTGGTGCACACGCCGGCGCGGCTCGCGCCCTACGAGCGGCCGGTGGCGCACGCTGCGATCGAGGCAGGCGCACACACGGTAATCGGCCATCATGCGCACCTGATACGCGGCATGGAGTTTTATCTCGGCAAGCCAATCTTCCACGGGCTCGGCAACGGTTGCGTCGTCACACGCGCATTGAATCAGGCTCAGGATCATCCTGCGCGCGCCACCTGGGCCATCAAGCGCAAACAGCTATTTGGTTTCGAACCCGATCCGGCCTACTGGCTGGCGCCATTTCATCCCGAGGCGATCCATGCCATGTTGGGCCGCCTATGCTTGCATGCCGATGGACGAATCGAGGCAGGCTTCCTGCCCGTGTACGTCGAAGCGCCCGGGCGACCGGTCATTGCCGGCGGGGCGAAGGCGGAGGCGATCACCACTTATATGGGCCGCATTACCGAGGCGGCCGGATTGCCGGCCCTGACGTTTACCAAGCGCGACGATATGGTGGTGGCCGCGTGAGCAACCGTCCACGAGGCCCTGAATCTTGGCTGTTCTACTTGGGCGCAGCCGCGCTTTTATTTGCCGTGGTGGTCGATGCGGTCGCAGTGTTCGGCCGGCACATCGGCGTGCCGCTGTTGGGCTCGATCGAGCTCATGCAGGCAGCCATACTGGTGGCTTCATCCGCCGCAATCGTATCCGCAACCATGGCGGATAAGCATGCGGTCGTGCATCTGTTGATCGATCGCTTATCGCCGCGCACGCGAAGCATCATGGCTCGCATACATGCACTGCTTTGCGCGATCTTTTTCATCGCGCTGGCGGCGGGCAGCATCTGGATTGCGGTGGATCTGCGCGGCGGCCATGAAGAAAGCGAGCTGTTGCGAATACCGTACGCGCCCTTGAGGGTCATCAGCATCTTGTCGGTGCTGGGGGTGGCGCTGATCTACGTGCGGCGGGCGGCAACCCGACAACAACAGTCATGAACGCATCGCCACTAGTAGGATTTGTGGGTGTGCTGACGCTGTTGCTGGTATTGACTGCGGGTGTCCCCATTGGTGTCGCGCTAGGGCTGGTGGGAATGGGGGGTATGGCTCTAGTACTGGGCCTCGAGCCCGCGCTGATCAAGTCGAGCGTGATTCTGTTCGATACCCTGTCGCGGTACGAGCTGGGTGTGCTTCCCCTATTCATGCTGATGGCGCATTTGTGTTTTGCCGCCAACGCCAGCCGCGATTTCTTTGATGCGGCAGCGCGCATGATCGGGCATCGCCGCGGCGGTTTGGCGCTGGCGTCGATTGGCGGCTGTGCCGGCTTCGGCACCATCAGCGGGTCGAGTCTGGCGACTGCCGCGACCATCGGCTTGGTCGCGCTCCCGGAGATGCGCAGGCGAGGATACTCGGACGAATTGGCAACGGGCGCGGTTGCCGCCGGCGGAACATTGGGCCAAATGGTTCCGCCCTCCGGCGCGCTCATTGTGTTCGGCATCATTGCTGAACAGTCGATAGGCAAGCTGTTCACGGCAGCCATCGTACCGGCGATCACGCAAGTTCTCTTGTACTGCACCGTCATAATCGTGTTGTGTCACATCAAGCCGGCGCTTGCGCCGGCCACGATGCGCGCGACATGGCCGGAGCGGCGTGCGGCATTGCTGCGCATCGTCGATATCGGGGTGCTGATCCTGCTGGTGATCGGCGGGATCGCGCTCGGATGGTTCACCCCGCCCGAAGCCGGCTCCGTAGGCGCCGCCGGCGCGCTACTGCTGTGCGCGTGGCGCCGCCGCTTGAGTTGGTCGTCGCTGGAGCAGGCGCTGCGTGAAACCCTGCGGACCAGCGGCATGATTTACGTCGTGATCATCGGTGCATTGATATTTTCGGTGTTCATCAGCCTGACGGGGATTGCCGAGCAAGTTTCATTGCTGCTCGCGTCGCTCACCGGCAATCGCATCGGTTCACTGCTGGTGATGGCTGCCCTGCTGCTGCTGTTGGGCTCGGTGCTCGACGGGCTGGCGCTGATGCTGCTGACTACCCCGATACTGCTGCCGATCATTCAGCAAATGGGACTGTCGCCGATTTGGTTCGGTATTTTCCTGGTGCGCGCGATGGAGATCGGCTTCGTGCATCCCCCCATCGGCATGAATCTGTTCGTGATCCACGGCATCGCAAAGGACGTAAGTATCGGACGGATTTTCAAAGGCGTACTGCCTTTTTTGGCGGCGGATTTTATCCACCTGTTGCTGCTGATTTTTATTCCTGCGCTGGCGCTGGCGCTGCCGAAGGCGCTGGGTCAATGAGTTACCTTGACCGCATTGTCGAAGATGCGCTGCGCGATCCCTTCGCGGCTGCACGCGCGCACGCGCAACGCGGCGAACGCGTGATCGGTTATGTCGGCGCGGACATTCCCGTCGAATTGATCGTGGCCAGTCACGCGTTTCCGCTGCGCCTGCCGAGTTTTGCGCAGGCGAACTACGCGAGTGCGGATGCCTACTTGGAATCAAGTTTCATGCCGGAGGTGCGTTCGATCTGCGAGCAGTATCTGCAAGGAGCGTTTCGGCAGCTGGACGCAATCATTTTGCCCCGCAGTAACGACAGCGCCCAACGCCTGTACTACTACTTGAGCGAATTGCGAAGCCGCGGGCTCACCGACGGCCCCGAGCCCTTGATTTTCGATCTAGCGAAGATTCCACGCGACACCAGCCGTGCGCATAGCCGCTTGGCGGTTAATCGGTTAGCAGCACAAATCGGTGCTCTCCCGGAAGCGGTGCCGGAGGCGATAGCTCGGCGCAACCGGCGCCGCGAACTAGTCGGCGCGGCGGCGATCGTCAGAATGGGCGGCGCGCGCTGCCGCGGCAGTGTCATGGAGAGGATTTTCAGAGCTGCCGACTTTTGCGATGCCGACGACTTCGATCTTGCGCTTGCAGAATGGCTGAAGAATGCCGACTCGGACCCCGCCGGTGCGCGCGTAGTGCTCGCGGGCACAGCACCGCCGGACGAACGCTTGCACCGGGCCGTCGAAACCGGGGGCGGCAATGTCGTCGCGGAGTTCGGCGAACATGCATCTTGCGGCGTCGCGCCGCCGTTGATCCCAGCGGATGGATCACTCGCGTCACTGGCCGATCACTACCAATCCAGGGCAGCGGGGTCACGCGCTTTCGTGGATCGCGCCGCGGACATCGTTGCTGTGGCGAAGCGTGTGCAGGCAGCGGGCGTCATCATTTGGCTGCTGGAAGAGGAAGATGCCCTGATTTGGGATTTGCCGGCCCAAGCCAAGGCACTGGCCGCCGCCGGGATCGCGTCTCTGGCTCTGGTGCGCCGCCGCTGGGACGGGAGTGACGGCGCGCTCGAGGCCATCACGGCGTTTTGCCGCGGACTCGGAAGACCTGCATGAGCTTTCTGCGTGGACATCGAGTAATAGTGCTGGGATCCGCGGTCGACTCTGCACTGCCGCGATTCTTCAGCTCATTCGGAGCGACGCTCATCGTGGCGTCCATCGCTGACCTGGCAGCGCACATCGCAGACGCATCGTTTTTCGTCGAAGACTTGGGAAGGGCTCGCCTCGAAGAATTGGGTTGGCCGCCAGAGCGCCTCGCGCGCAGTGCACCGCGGCTCATCCACGTTGCGGTTACCACATTCGGCAGCGATGCGCCGCGAGCGCATTGGTTGGGCAACGAGCTCATAGCCTCCGCCATGAGCGGTGTGCTGCGTCTGACAGGAACACCGGATCGTGCGCCCGTCAAGGAAGCGCTGGATGCCTGCCACTTTCATGCTGATATGGTGGCCGCGGCCGGGGCGCTGGCGGCTCATTTCGAGCGCAACGCCGGCGGTTATGGACAACAGGTGGATGTTTCCGTACAGGAAGTCGCGTTTTCGCGCCAATTCAATAGCGTTCTGGTGTGGCAATTCGATCGGCGCAAATTAGCTCGCGTCGGTGGCGCGCTGAACTATGGTTTGGCAACCGTGCGCTGTATTTGGGGCCTGGCCGACGGCTGGTGCTTTCACACCCTGATGACGGGCCGTTTTGGCGCGCCCGCGAATCAAGCATTGAGTGAATGGATCGACGAGAGCGGCCTGTCCAATCCGTTGCACGGCATCGATTGGTCGACTTACAACCGCTCTACCCTGGATGCCAATACGCGCGTGGCGTGGGAGACGGCCATCGACGCGTTCTTTCGCACCCGCAGCAAACACGACATCGCCGTCGAAGGCCGCAGGCGCGGTATCAACGCGACCGTCATCCATGAGCCCAAAGACGTGCTCGCGGATGCTCACTTGAAAGCGCGCGAGTTCTGGGAACTCGGCGACCGGGCGGCGCTCGGCCAAAATGTGCGGCTGCCGAGGCGGTTTGTGTCCGTGCGTTTAGCCGATGCGGCGCATGCGGGCGCGATCGCACCGTCGGCGACAGCGCGCCCGGAAAACCGATCCGGTCCCCTCGCCGGCGTGCGCATCCTGGATTTTTCGTGGGCGCTGGTGGGTTCAATAACGACCAAGACGATGGGGGATTTTGGCGCCGATGTCATCAAAGTCGAAAGCCGCACTCGGCCCTGCTTGACCCGCCTCGATGTGCAGGTGGGCGTCTCGCAAGCGGGTAACTTCGACGACAAACCCTGGTTTGCGCATCTCAACACATCCAAGAGAAGCCTGGCGCTCGACATGAAAAAGGCCGAGAGCCGTGAGATTTTGGATCCGTTGATTCGCTGGTGCGATGTGATCGTCGAGAATTTCTCGCCGGGCACCATGACCAAATTGGGTCTGGACTATCAATCGTTGGCCAAGGCCAATCCAGGCCTGATCATGGTATCAGGCAGCGTGTTTGGACAGAGTGGGCCGCTCGCGCAGGAATGGGGAGTCGACGGCACAGGTGCCGCCTTGTCGGGACGCACTTTCCTTACTGGCTGGCCGGATCGCGATCCCGTCATTCCGGGTGCTGTTCCCTACGGGGATGTCGTGGTTCCTTACGTCATGGCGGCGGCGGTCTGTGCCGCGCTCCAGCATCGACGCGAAACCGGCCGCGGCGCACACATCGACGCTTCAATGTACGAAATCTGCGTGCAGCAAATGTTGGCCGCCATCCTGCGAGTCCAGTCAGGCGATGCGCCCGCACGCGACGGCAACCGCGATTCGACGGTATTCCATCAGGGTGTCTACGCTGTGCAAGGCGAGGACCGCTGGATCGCCATCGCATTGCCAACCGCCGCCGATTGGCAGCGCCTAAGGCGGCTGGCGGAGCTGCCGGAGGCGACCGAGGCCGCGGCGCGCGACGCCGCAATCGGCGATTGGTGCCGCGGCCAGTGGGGTCCGCCGTTGATGCTCAAGCTCCAGAAGGCAGGCATCGCCGCCGGCGTTGTCCAGGACATCGAGGATCTCATGGAAGCGGATCCGCAAATTGCCGCGCGCGGTAGCCTCGCACGCATCGAACATCCCCTGCTCGGCGAGTTTGGCCATATGCGCACGCCGGTGACATTCTCGCGAAGTATCGCGCAACCCTACCGCGCGCCAAACATGGGAGAGCATTCACACAGTATTGCGAAGGAGCTGTGCGGAATCTCCGACGCGCGTATTGCGGAACTAGAGTCCCTGGGAGTCTTTCGATGAGCGACTTGGGCGCACAACGAAGCCGCAAGGATCTACGCTGTACCGCCGATGCGCTGGCGCACCAGCGGCAATACGCGGCCGATTTGAAGCGCCGCGTCGTGGAGTGCGGCGATCCCTTTGTCGTCGCTCAGGCGGATACGCCCCACGAGCTCTTTCATGCGATGGATATCGCGCTCATCACCAATCAATGGTGGTCGGCGTACATCTCTGCGAAGCAACTGTCCGGGCAATATTTCAAGGTCTTGCAGGAACATGGCTACCCGGGCAATGGATGCCGATATTGCTCTTTGGGCCTGGCCTGCACGCTCGCGAATGACCCCGCCAGCGCTCCGTGGGGCGGATTGCCCAAACCGGTGGCTTTGGTGGCAAGACTGACTTGCGACTGCATTCAACAGGTCTTCGGTCAATGGGCAGCGGCGCTCGACACTGAGTTCTTTCCGCTCGAGGCCCCGGCGTGGACCCATAAAGACGCGGTTTGGTTCGAGAAATCAAACGACTGCTGGGAGGAAGTGTTTCAGCCGGAACGCATTGAGCTTCTGGTCGATGAAATGCGCGCGCTGATCGCGATGCTGGAGAAAAAAACCGATCGCCGCTTCAGCGCAGCAAAGCTGTCCAATTTAATGGAGAAGATCAACGAACAAGAGGGTTACATCGCCGAAGCCGCACGTCTGATCGGTGCGGCGACGCCATGTCCGGTATCGATTGCCGACCAGATGCCCAACACCATGATACCGCAATGGCATCGCGGCTCGGATTGGGCAGTGGCGCATGCCAGGCGGTTCCGCGATGAAGTCGTGGAGCGCGTCAACGCCGGCGTTGGCGTCAGCGGCAACGAGCGCATTCGATTGATGTGGATCGGCGCCGGTTTGTGGCACGATCCGGGTTTCTACAATGCACTCGAGCAGCGTCTCGGCGCCGTCTTCGTTTGGTCGATGTACATGCCGTTTGCGGGTCCGCAATATATAAGGAGCCTCCACGGCAAGCCCTTGCATGCGCTGGCCAGCCGCATCTGTTCCATGAACGAAGTTCTGCATCTGCCCCCGTGGATGAACGGCTGGATGGTCAGTGAGGCCAAGCGCTGCAGGATCGATGCCGCAGTAATGTTGGTGCCCCCCGACAGCCGCCTATCACAGAGCGGCACCAAGCTGACTCGTCTGTCGCTGGAGCAGGCCGGCGTACCGACCTTGGCGATCGATGCCGATATGGTGGACGCCAAAGAGTGGAGTCATGAGCAAATGGTAGGTCACGTTTCAGATTTTTTAAAAAATGCCGGTCTGACATGAACAAGTTACTGCAATCGCTGCTCGTTATGCTATTCGCCGGCGGCGGACAATCGAGCGCCACCGTGCTCACCTACGCGACGCCGTATGGACCCAACCATACGTTCAGCCGTGCCGATAAAACATGGATGAACTGGGTGTCGGAACAATCGGCCGGAAGTCTGCGGATTCGGCCGATTTGGTCGGGAGGCTTGATTTCGTCCGACCAATCGCTGATTGAATTACGTCACGGAGTCGCTGATATCGGCTTGATCACACCGATCTACGCGCGCGGCGGTGCGCATTTGATTCGGGTGCAAACCGGGTTTTACGGCGGTGCCAAAACATTCGAGCAACAAGTGGCGATGTACCGCTGTCTGGCCACCGCATCGCCTGAATATGCACAAGAACTCAAAGGGCTGAAAGTTCTTGCAATTCAGGGGGGCACATTGCCCGGGCTTCTGGTGCGCAGCCGCGAAGTACATAGCTTGCGCGACCTGCAGGGACTGCGGGTGCGAGTTCCTACGGAACTGCTCAACGTCATGCGCGATCTGGGCGCGGATCCGGTGACCATGCCCATGGGCGAGGTATATTCCAGCTTGGCTAAGGGTGTGCTCGATGCTGTGGTTGCGCCCCCCGATACCCTGAAATCCCTGCATTTCGGCGAGGTGGCCAAGTTCTACACGCAGCTCGAAGTGCCACGCGGCGCTTATCCTGCGCGTGCCATGAGTGAGAAGCGATGGCAAGCGCTCGCCCCGCCGGAGCGCGCGGTGCTGGAGGCATCGATCCCAATATGGGAAGCCGCATTGTCGAAAGAGACCCAGGCGGCCGTTCGCTCCGGTGCAGCCGAAGGCCGTGCTCAGGGCGTGCAGTTCATTTCAATTGCGCCGGCGGAGCAGCAACGCTTCGACGAGCTGTATGAGGAAGATGCGGGGCGCAGTGCGCGCGCGCTTGCTAGATTCGATATCGATGGCGAAAGCGTGTTTCGCGATGCGCGGCAGATCGCGCGCGGCATCAAGCAATCGGGCCAGGTGAAATGCCCGGAGGTAGCACATGCAGCCACTTGAAGGAATTCGAGTGGCTGACTTCAGCCACATCATGGCGGGACCCTATGCCACTCACTTACTGCGACTGCTGGGCGCTGAAGTCATCAAGATCGAGGCACCGGGGCGCGGCGACGCGCTGCGTAACTACGGCTCAGATCGCGCCTACGACGGCATGGCACCTGCCTTTGTCGCAGTTAATGCCGGCAAGAAATCGGTTTCGCTGAACCTTAAGGATCCAGCTTCGGTAGAGGCCGCGCGCAGGCTGATCGCACGCTCCGATGTGCTGGTAGAAAACTTTCGACCCGGGGTTATGACGCGACTCGGTCTCGGCTACTCGGAAGTGAAAAGCTTGAAGCCGGACATCGTGTATTGTTCGATATCCGGTTACGGCCAGTCCGGCCCGCTGCGCGATTGGCCCGCAATCGACAATATCGTGCAGGCGACGAGCGGTATGATGTCGCTCGGCGGCGAACCTGGCGATCCTCCGGTGCGGGTAGGATTTCCTGTGGTCGATACCTTGACCGGTCAAACGGCGGCATTCGCGATCATGGCCGCGCTGTTCAGACGCGAACGCAGCGGTCGAGGCGAATACATCGACGTGGCCATGATGGATGCCAGCCTCGCGTTCATGGCGTCGGCCGTCGTGCCATTTCTCGTCACCGGACAAGTGCTGGAGCGTACCGGCAACACAGGATACAGCGGTCAACCGACCGCGGCGCTTTTCCAGGCCGGCGACGGCAGACTCATATCCCTTGGCGTCGTGCAACAGGGGCAATTCGAAGCGCTGGCGCGCCTACTCGATCGCGTCGAATGGCTGGCGGATCCGCGGTTTAGCACTGCCGATTTACGGCGCGCCAACGAGACGGATCTGAAGGCATCGCTGGCGCAGACCTTTCGCCTTCGAACCGCGGCGGAATGGGAATCCAAGATGAGTGCTGCTGGAATTCCGTGCGGAATGGTGCGTGATGTGGCCGAGTCGGCGTCGCTGCCCCACTTGCAGCAGCGCGGCTTGAAAATACCCCTTCGTGTACCCAGCCTGGCGCCGCAGGACAGTATCGAAATCCTCAACGCAGGATTTATTTTCCAGGAAGGCGGGCCCGACGTGAAGGAGCCGCCGCCGACCCATGGCCAGCATAGCGACGAGGTATTGCAGTGGCTGGATTTCGACGCGGCCCAGCGTCGCGAAATCCTCAATGAGGGCAAGTGACATGAGATTGCATTTCGGGATTTTGGGCGTTTGCATTCTCTTGATCGAACCACGGTATGGCGTGGCCGCAGCCGCGGCTGAGGTTTCGCCAGCGAAGATTTCGCAGTTCGGTGTTTACCAGGGGTACTCGCCCGAGGCCTTTGCCGATCAAATTCAGAGCTCTTTTTACTTACCCATGCGCGACGGGGTTCGCCTGGCCGTCGACTTGTATCGCCCGGGCATGGGCGGCAAAGCCGTGGACGGCCCCTTCCCGGTGGTATGGCACCATACTTTTGACCGACGCAACGTTTCCGCCGCCGCAAGGAGCGCGGTAAATGCGGCGCCGGAACTGACGAAATTCGGCTATGTTGTGGCGATCGTCGAACGGCGCGGGTTGGGTGCATCCTTCGGTGAGCGACGCGGCTACAACGACCGCATCGAAGCGGAAGACGCTTACGAGATAAACGAATGGTTGGCGCGCCAGCCCTGGTCCAACGGCCAAGTCGGGATAGTGGGCTGCTCCAACACAGGTGCCGCGGCAATGCACGCGATCACGATTCGCCCGCCGCATCTGCGCGCGGCATTCGTAGGTTGTTTTGCTTGGGACACTTACGACTGGACGCTGCGCGGCGGGATATTCGCGCAATGGGGAACCGGCGTGCAGAGGACGATCGAAGAGGATCTCAACTCCAAACCCGTGGAAGGCGATGAAACCAAAGTGTTATTGCTTCAGGCTGCGCAGGAACACCAGAAGAGTACGAACTTGGCAGCGATGTGGCGTGGCATTCCCTATCGCGATGATTTCAGCCCGCTGACGGCAAGCCGTTTCTGGAGCGAAGGCAGCATTGCCTCGTACGCCGATGAAATGCGCCAATCGGGCGTCGCCCTTTACATCACCGGCGGTTGGCGCGACGACCTGCGCAAGGATGGGTGGGTTGCATTCAACAATTGGATTCCGGAAAAACGTCATATCATCATCGGCCCGTGGACTCACTGCCGGAACGATGGATTCAATCTGTTCGCCGAAATGCATCGCTTCTTCGATTTTTATCTGCGGGGCATAAACAATGGATTTGTCAGCGATGCGCCCATTCACTTTTTTACGGTGAACGCGCCAGCCGGCAAGGAATGGCAAACTTCCCAAGCGTGGCCGCCCGCGGGAGTGCAAGAAACGCGGTTGCACTTGGCGGGCGAGTCGCGACTCAGCGAAACGACGGGCGATCGCGGGACGACGTTTCAGGTTCGCTACGACGTCGGCTGCGCACCAGGATTTGAGACGGCGCTGCAATCGGGTCCCAACGCTCAGCCTTGCCCGGTCGAGCAGGCAGGGGTGCATTTCCTCTCACCAGTGCTGAAGGCCGATACCGAGGTGACCGGTCATCCGATCGTCGATCTATGGGTGTCTGCCGACACGACGGAAGTAAATCTGTTCGTGTATCTGGAGGATGTGGCGCCTGACGGCGCCGTGACGGCAATCACCGATGCCAGGCAGCGGGCGTCATTGCGAAAACTCGGGACTCCGGCGTACAACTACATGGGTTTGCCTTGGCGCCGCAGCTACCGTGAAGACGTGCAGCCGCTTGTTCCCGGAACGCCCGTTCGCGTGCAAATGGATCTCTTCCCGGTCTCTTATATATTTAAAAAGGATCATCACATCAGGGTCAGCGTCACGGGCGCCGACTATCGCGAGCGCGATCGTCAATCGGTGAATCCTGCACCAAACGTGACGATCTATGACTCGAACAGCAACCCTTCGTTGATTACCTTGCCGATAAGAAAGGCCAGCCCGTAGGGAATCGAGGTACCGGCGTCAGCAACTCATGGCTCGACCGTGATCTCTACTTTACGGTTGCGCCAGTCGCCGTCGCCGTTGCCGTCGATGGCCCGCGCTTGCCAGTTAACATGAACGAGTTTTGCGTTGACACCAAGACCGCCAAGAATTGACGCGATTTTTGTCGCACGGTTTTCCGCAATCTGCTGCCCTTCAGTGATGTCGCTACCGCTGGAGAGGCGCGAAGTCGCGCGGAATCCGACGACCCGCACGCTTCTTGCATTTGCCACTTTTATGAAAGTGACGAGATCTTTCAATTTGACCATGTCGGGCCCGGAACCACGGTCACTATCGAATGGATAGATGATCACCAGAGTGCGCTGCTCGAACGGTGGTGTAGGTAGCGGAGCGGGCGCTGGATCGGCAATCGCGGGTTCGACCGACAAATTGGGATCCAGCGCCACACGCCTGGCGAGATCCTGCGCGAATGCGCGCTGCTGCGGGGTTCCGCTGTTGAAGACCCCGCCTGCAGCACCCTTGATGACGTCGTCAAATGGCAGGATTAGATTACAGTTCTCGTCGATCTCGGCGATCACGGACGCTCGTCCTTCGATAGGGATGGCGCCGCAAAGCCCTGGGCCTTCTTTGACGCGCCCTTCGACCAGCACTCGGTGCTTCAACTGCGGCACGCCCCAATCGGGGGGATTTACCAGGGCATATCGATTGCCTTCGTACTCTGCGAAGAAGCACAGGTCAGTGTCAGGACCCGTGTCGCGGGCCACAGGGCATGCAAGAAAACTTACCGGAGTCCCGGCCGGCGGATCGGCAGCCAATACCGCGGCCGCGGTAAAGAACAGGGCAGCTGACAAATGACCGCGTTTCAAAGCACGCCTAAGAAATTGACAAGATCGACCTTCTCGGCTTCCGAATAGCCAATGTTGAAGCGGCGGTCGTAGAAATCGACCAGCTCACGAAGATTGGCGGCCGAGCCATTCATGAAATATGGCGCGCGCGCCGCCAGACTGCGCGACTGTTGCGTCATGCTCGCACCGACATCCGCACACTTGCCGGTGATCAGACCCCGCGCAGGATCGTGTGTGTAGATGACCCGGCCGAGATACGACTGCGGCGCCGCGCTGGAATTGCACACAACTTTGAACAATGGCAGGTCCGGCCGCGCATTGGCCCAGGGAAGATTGTTCAATCCCAGATCCATGTAGCCGGGGGCGAGGTCCATGCCCATCAATAGCGTGTTGTGGCAACCGCTCCCGCACGAACGTTTAAACGGGTTGCCGAGCCCCTTGTCGTTGTACTTGCCAACGTCGTTGATGAGGAAGCGGCGTAAATAGAAGATATCCGCACCGCGTGCTGCCGAATCGCGAAACATCAGCGCGCGAGTTTGGTCCGCCCCGGCCGCAGGCGGCTGCAGTGACTGCCACATGGCGAAGGAGCCGAATATTCTGTTGATCGGGTTGTTGCCGAGGCGCGCCGGAGCACCCTTTTCCAGTGCTTCGGGGCCGAGCCCGGGCGGCGAGCCCGCGCCGGTCAAGTCCCCTGCCACGTTGTCGAATGCCTGTGCGGCATAGACCTGCGTTTCAAAGGATTCGATCTGCGCCAGCTGTTTATCGCTTAACGCCGCAATTGTCTGAAGATGATTTTTTGCCGCGTCGCGCGCCTGAATCTTCGGGGTCAGGTCCCGACCGTCCGACATCAGCTGCAATGAGGCGAAGCCGCCTGTCTCGGGGTTTCTGGGCAGAAGACTCTTATCGTTATAAAACAGAAACTCGCTCGGCGGCACGCCGTGGGGCAGTTCCAGCAGATACTTGAGATTGGCGACCGGCCGCGGCCGGCGATACACGGAGATGCTTGGCGTCTTGCTGTTCAAGCCATACGCCGGATCTGTATTGCAACCGGTCGGATCGCGAACCACTTCGATCGTAAATTCGGGCTGGAGCGCAGAGCCGTCTGCTGCCCGGGGTGGCCACGGCAAAAAAACGCGGAACAGCCCGCGGTCCAACAGCAACGAGTGCGACTTCCGGTCGGCCTGCTGCAGGTTCGGGCAGTTGGAACCGTCCACTGCCGCAAAAAGCGGATCGGTGCCGCCAGTCTGGTCCCAGCGCCGGCGAATCGTCTCCGCCGACAACCCCATCCCATTCGAGGGTTGATGGCAGGTGACGCAGGCGCGACCGTTGGAGCCTAAAGCAGTAAAAAAAGCATGACCCTTGGTCGCGACGGGCCCGTTGGCATTAACGACCCGAACGCGGCCGAGCGCATCTTGATACTCGGCGCTCGCGGGCATCAGCCGTTGATCGCCTGGCTTCCACCAGGCATCCGCCGCGTCATAGGTGTCCGCGGACAAGACCATCCCCGCGACACACACACACATCAGTGTAACGGCGGCGAACACCATTGCCCCGCGCTTGCTTTCGAACCCAAGCTGCATCATTAAGCAAAATTGTAACCGCTTTCAAAAATCCGGTCAAAAGTGGCCTGCCGGTCGATTCGACAATGTATAGAATGATTCGGACAATGAGAAAATCCAAACCTTGGCGTCAAGCGCCGAAAAGAAAGCGCCCAAAGAATGCGAGCACCACGATAGACGACATTGCTGCCGCGGCCGGGGTGTCGATTGCTACCGTGTCGAGATTTTTTAATTCCCCCGGAATGCTGAAACCCAAAACGGCGCAGCTGGTCCGCGCGGCGGTCGCTGATAGCGGCTACGTTCCCAACCTTGTTGCGAGCGAGCTTGCCTCGAATAGGTCGAAGCTCGTGGCGGCGGTCGTTCCCGTGGTCGCACAACTGATCTTCACAAGCACGATCCAGGCGCTGTCCGACTCGTTGGCGGAGGAAGGGTATAGCGTCATGTTGGGTTTATCGGGAATTGAGGACGAACATCTGCATCGTCAGCTGTTGTCCATCATCGGTCGGCGCCCCGACGGACTCATATTGACCGGTACGATGGTGGATTCCGCGGCTCGAAAACTGATCATCAGCGCGGGCATTCCGACGATTGAGACATGGGACTTGCCTAAAAACCCAATTGACCTTGTGGTCGGCGTATCGCACGCAGCCATCGGCGAGGCGGTGGCGCGCCATGCTCTGAAGCAAGGGCGGCGGCGTGCGCTGGCTATTACAGCATCGGGTGCTCGCGCACTCGCACGTCGGGACAGCTTTGCTCGCACGATGCTCGAGGGCGGCGCAGCGGACTCCTTGTCCGCGATCTTCCCCGGCGCCACCACGTTTGGTCAGGGTCGCAGTGCCGTGGCGTCGCACTTGGCGGAGCACAGCAAGAATCTTGATCTGATTGTTTGCTCTTCCGATTTGAGCGCTCAAGGTGCGTTGCACGAATTGCAGCGTCGTGGCATACGCGTACCTGACGATATTGCGGTCATTGGTTTTGGCGATTTGAATTTTGCTGCGGATCTTACACCTGCATTGACCACGGTAAAAATCGATGGCGCTTTGATCGGCAAGCAAGCCGTGACGTTTCTCATGCAGCGCGCGCGCGGGAAAAAAATCGAGCAGCCAATCGTCGATATCGGTTTCTCGCTCGTCGTCCGCGAGAGCGGTTAACGAGGGGCGAAACGCAGCGGCACGCAAATAGGTCCAACTTCCGGCATTCCGCTCATCCGTATTTCGCCGCATAACTCGAAGTGCCTCGACTTAGCGAGCAGCTCCTGCAAAGCAATGCGCAACTGCTGACGGGCGAGCGCGGTCCCCGCACACATGTGTGCTCCGCGGCCGAATGCCAGATGCTGGCCGATGTTTGGCCGGCTCAAGATGAACTTATTCGGCTGCGGAAACACGGACTCATCGCGATTCGCCGACGCATACACCAACGCTATGGGTTCGGCGGCCTTGATCGCGCGGCCGCCGAGCGTTACGTCATGGCGCGCGGTGCGTGCAAAGCCGCGGTACGGTGTGTAAAGCCGCAGGAACTCTTCGAGCGCATCCGCAACAAGCGATGCGTCGTCGCGCAATTGCTGTTGAAGCTGCGGATCGCGGGCCAGATGAACCGCGATACTTCCTAGAAAGATGGGTGGCGCGACCAATCCAACGACCAGCACTTGACGCACACAACCGGCGAGCAATTCAGCCGGAAAGGGATTCCCCATCGCGTCGCGTGCCGCCAACAATGAACTGGTAGGATCTACTGACGGGTCGAGCGGATTCGCGCGCCGCTGATCGATGACTTCGACAGCCAATTTCATAAGTTCCGCGCCGGCGGCAGCGACGCTTTGCTTGTCAAACCCTTCCCAGGCTTTCACGTAGCTGCGCGCTGTGCCCCATAAAACCCTCGTTTGCTTATCCGAGAGTCCCATCCACTCGCCGAAAACCAATGCGGGCAGTGGACTCGAAAAGTGCTCCACGAGGTCTGCTTCGCCTCTTGCCACCAGCGCCGTGGCCAGATCAGCCGCGATGCGCCGAGTCGCTGGCTCAATGGCCGCGATGCGCTGCGGACTTAGCGCTCGGTCGATTGCGCGCCGGTAAGGTGTGTGTTCAGGCGGGTTCAAATGCAGCGGCGGCCGGCGGCCGGTCGCCGCTGAACCCGGCACGACATTTCGCACCGACGTTATATAGGTGTCCGGGTCCAGGAGAATATTCAGCACATCTTGATAACGAGTGACGGCCCAAAAGCCGTCGAACGCGTCGCTGTGAGCCACGGGACAGCGCGCTCGCAAATCAGCGAAGTCCTCGTGCACGCTGTCGAATGTTTCCTGACGTGTTGGATCGTATTCGTTTGACATGGTGTATTTTAGGCAACGACTCGCGCTTGCTATGTAAGCGCTATCATCTTAGACAGATGGCGAGGCCAATTCAAATTGACGTCAGGATGCCCCGGCGGTCGAATTTCAACCTCAATGTTCGAGTGATTTTATCGCGCTGGGAGCCGAGCATACCTGCTGTCTTAGCATAGCGCGGCCATTCTTTAACCGTGTCCATCACTTCGGTGAGGATGGCTTCAAGCCTGCCACGCTTGAGTCCCGCCACTTGCGCGACCGCATTGAAATCCTCCCGTGTGAAGTCGTCACTTTTACCGTTGATGGTCATTTGGTGACGGTTGGTCCACAGGCCTGCCGGGTTATACGCGTAGGTAACATCAAACGCGGGTGAAAGCGACCAGGCGCCTGCCTTGTCCATCAGGAATGCGACATTCTTCACATGATCGTCCTGGTTGCGGGCGACAACGTTGAAGATCATCCGGCGAAACTGCTGTTCGCGGGCATGCATGGAAAGTCCCAAG
>Ga0210407_10001789_pt1 | contig 19410 bp, 11 predicted proteins | sample IncBWC27MmetaG_FD_150860 | JGI IMG/M metagenome (GOLD analysis project Ga0210407, IMG submission 150860) | Forest soil microbial communities from Barre Woods Harvard Forest LTER site, Petersham, Massachusetts, United States - Inc-BW-C-27-M | ecosystem: Environmental > Terrestrial > Soil >... | reverse complement strand
GATGCCGGCGAACAATAAAAAGCGGCGGCGACCGTGAGCGTTCTGCGGGAGCTGGACCCCACGAACGTTGCAATAATCTACGCCTCTTATCGCATCTATTCGGACCTGGTGGACGAATCGAGGCTCAGCTTAACCGTGGTGGCGCCAAATTCCGCCCGCGTGCGGCAGATGATGGCGCATGAACTGGCCCGGCAGGGGAAGACCGACGAGGCCATCGCGAACTACCGCGAAGCGCTGAAGCTCGATCCAAACGTTCCCGGCCTTCACTTCGAGCTTGCGGAGATGCTGAACAGTTCGTCTGTTGCCAGCGAGCTGCAGGAGGCAGAGAAGGAATACGAAGCCGCGCTGGCGGCCAATACGTTAGATGAGAAGGCCGAATGCAGGCTCGGCGACCTGGTCGCTTTGAGAGGCGACCAAAAAGCAGCGGCCGAGCACTACGAGCGCGCACTGAAACTTCAACCAAACGACCCGGATGCGAATATCGGGCTCGCCAAGATGTTGATGACCATGAATCAAACCGGGAAGGCGGTGCCCCTTCTGGAGCTGGCCGTCAAATTGGATCCGACCAGCGTCGTTGCGCATTTTCGTTTGAGCAATGCCTACCGGCAAATGGGACGGACCGCCGATGCAAATCGCGAGCTCGCGGAGTATCAGAAATTTAAGGATATGAAGGAAAAGCTCCGTGAGACTTACCGGCAAATGCGTTTGGAGCCAGGCAAGAGAGAGCAAGAAGACGACGGACGGAACTAGCCGAGGCAGCGTCAGTTCGTGCTGCGCCTCGCTTAGCTTACGAACGAGGAGAAGCGATCGACCGTCTCCAATTTCCTGGCGGCAGCGTGTTGGTTTGCTGACCGGGAAAGCGGAAGCGCTGTCAAAAATCATTCCATGGGGCTGTCCGATGATGAAAACACTGCTTGGATTGGCGGCTCTACTTTTCTCGGGCAGCACGTTGCTGGGCACTTCCTATTACCCTGACCGTTTGGAGGACCCAAGGGCGGTCTACCTCACGCCGGATAAATTCCGCGTTCACGGCGATGGCGTTGCCGACGATTCGGACGCCTTGCAGGAAGCCATTAACAAAGTTCAGGAAACCACCTTCCAGGGCATACTTTTTGTGCCTTCCGGCCGCTATCGCGTCAGCAGGACCATTTATATCTGGCCGGGGATCCGCGTGATTGGATTTGGCGCGACGCGTCCGGTGCTCGTTCTGGGCGCAAACACGCCGGGTTATCAGCAAGGTCCGACCTACATGATTTTCTTTGCCGGTGGCCGGCCGGGGAAGGATCGCTCTGCAGGCGGCTCTGGGGACGCGACTAATGCGACTCCTCCAGACGCCAGCCCCGGAACTTTCTATTCCGCGATTAGCAACGTCGACATCGAGATTCGGGATGGCAATCCCGGCGCGGTGGGAGTGCGAGCGCATTACGCCCAGCATTGCTTCCTCGAGCATATGGATTTCCATCTTGGCTCGGGCCTTGCGGGGATTCACGACGGCGGCAACGTGGCAGAGGATTTGCATTTCTTCGGGGGCAAGTATGGAATCTGGACCCGCAAGCCTTCGCCGGGATGGCAGTTCACCGTCATCGACAGTAGTTTCGAAGGTCAAAGCGAAGCCGCAATCCGGGAGCACGAAGCTGGACTAACTCTGATCCGCCCGCGATTCAAGAATGTTCCCACGGCAATTTCCATCGACGCAAAGTATTCCGATGAGCTGTGGGTTAAGGATGCGCGCCTGGAAAATGTCACGGGACCGGCCGTGATCGTCAGCGACGAAAACAGTGCCCGAACAGAGATCAATATGGAAAACGTGGTATGCCGCAGCGTGCCTGTTTTTGCCTCCTTCCGCGACAGCGGCAAGCAAGTTGCTGGGCCGCAAGAAATGTACAAGGTTAAAATCTTCTCGCATGGTCTCCATTTCGACGACATTGGGGCGATTCCCGCAATCCAGGATGTTTTTGACGCCGTGCCGCTGGCCGCTCTTCCGCCGCCAGTCGAATCCGACATCCGCGATCTGCCACCCATGAACACTTGGGTCAACGTCCGAAGTCTTGGTGCTTTGGGTGACGGCACCACGGACGACACGACGGTCCTGAAAAAGGCCATTGCCGAACACAAGGCGATTTATTTTCCTTCTGGGCAGTATCGCGTCACAGACACGATTGTGCTCAAGCCAGACACGATTATCATTGGCTTACATCCCAGCGTCACACGCATCCTGCTCGCAGACGAAACAACCGCGTTCCAGGGTGTCGACAATCCCAAGCCGATAATTGAGGCCCCCAAGGGCGGCACCAACATCGTCACGGGCATGGGCCTTTACACAAACGGTATCAACCCTCGCGCTGTCGCTCTCAAGTGGATGGCGGGTAAGGATTCGATGGTCAATGATGTGCGTTTCTTGGGCGGACACGGCACCGTAAATCCGGACGCCACCCCGGAAGAAAGGCGCAAAGTCTGGGAGCAGATCTACAACAACAACAACACCGCAGACTCCAACGTCAAGCGCCGTTGGGATGGTCAGTATCCGAGCCTCTGGGTAACCGACGGCGGTGGCGGCACCTTTGCCAACATCTGGACGCCCAGCACGTTTGCCCAAGCCGGCCTGTACATTTCAAACACTTCCACCAGCGGGCGCATTTACGAACTGTCAAGCGAGCATCACGTCCGGAATGAAGTCGTGCTGCACAACGCTTCGAACTGGCAGATCTACGCGCTGCAAACGGAAGAGGAGCGGGGTGAAGGAGGATTCGCCTTGCCGCTGGAAATCCGCGATTCAAGCGACATTACCGTCGCTAACCTACACATGTACCGCGTCGTCAGCAGCTATCAGCCGTTTCCATACGCCATCGTAGTCTCGAATTCGAGAAATATCCGCCTCCGCAATGTGCATTGCTACAGCGACAGCAAAGCCTCGTTTGACAACGCCGTCTACGATCAGACGCACAATCTCGAGATACGCCAGCGCGAATTCGCCTGGCTCACGCTCTCTGGCAGCGCGCCGGAATTGCCCGCCGTGGAACCTTCTCCAGTCTTGGCCGAAGGCGCCAAAGTGGAAAAAGTAGCCGGCGGGTTCTTTAATATTTCCGGGGGGGCCGTCGACAGCTCGGGCGACTTCTATTTTGTCGATGCCAGGCGGCAGAGGATTTATCGCTGGTCCACGTCCTTGCGGCAGCTCTCCGTTGTACGTGACAACCCACTGGATCCCGTTCAACTTGCTTTTGACAAGTCCGGCAATTTGATCGTCATTTCGTACCAAGGGAAGGGAACTGTTTACTCCTTCAAGCCGGGCAGCGATTTTGATCAGCTCATACTCCTGAAGCCAGAGCCCAGCGTCCCGCGTCCGGGAATGACCCCCGTACTTCCCGCGGACTACTGGCGCAATGAAAACGATTTCACCGAAGTCGCGCAGCGCAGTAAGCCTTACCAGTTCGTTTCCCCGGATCGCAGCACATTCATTCCCGCCGGCAATGATTTTGTCACCGGCCAACTCTACTATGGTTCCAAGATGCATGACGTTCTTCGCGCGTTTGGCTTAGCCCCTGCGGCTATTGGACAAACTCTTTACGTTTCCGAAGGATCCCAAGAGAAGACTTACCGCGCCACAGTCGGCGAGGATGGGACGCTTGCGAATCTTCAACTCTTTGTCGACGTAGGCGGCGAGAGCGTCACCGAAGATTCTGAAGGAAACGTCTATATCGCCGCGGGCCAAATCTACGTTTACAGTCCGGCCGGCAGGCTTCTCAGCACGATCGATGTTCCGGAACGGCCTTCGCAATTGCTATTCGGAGGAGCGGGCCGGAAGACGCTGTTCATCGCCGCGCGCAGCTCGTTGTATGCCGTTCAGATGCGTTACGGCGGACGGTAGAGGCGAGACTGGTGCTTCGTAACTTAGCTCTTGTCATCAGATTGCAGACGGTGCCATGCGCGTAGACAAAGCGATTCGGCGAGCCTGCGCCGTCAGCCTGCTCGCCGCTTGCTCGATGCTCTCTCAATCTCCTGACGGGTCGAAGAGAGAGGTGCAGTCCGGATCTGCACGGGCTCAAGCCGCCGCGCCCAAGCCGGGCGATGCAGATTCTTCTCCATTGGCCCAATTAGTGGACATCACGAGTTCCACGGGCATTCACTTCGAGCATCTTTCTAGCCCGGAACAAAGATACATCGTTGAATCGATGAGCGGCGGAGTTGCGCTAATTGATTTTGATCGCGATGGCTGGCCGGATATCTATTTCACGAATGCGCAGAGTGTCGAGATGGCACGAGCCGGGAAGAAGGCGCGCGGGGCTCTCTATCACAACAATCGTGATGGCACTTTCACGGATGTCACGGAAAAAGCGGGTGTCGGGTATCCGTGCTGGGCAATGGGCGCATCCGTCGGGGACTATAACAACGACGGTTGGCCGGACCTTCTGATCACCTGCTTTGGCGGAGTAGTGCTCTACCGCAACAACGGGGATGGAACATTTACGGACGTTACCAAGGAAGCTGGCCTGGCGAGCGACGCGGGCTGGGCCACCGGAGCCGCTTTTGGTGACTACGATGGCGATGGTTGGGCTGACCTGTTTGTTTCGCATTATGTTGATATCAGCCTGGACGGGCTTCCGGTCTTCGGTTCCGGCAAGACCTGTCAGTATTACGGCATCGATGTGCAGTGCGGCCCCCGAGGGCTCAAAGGCTCTCCCGACAATCTTTATCACAACAATGGCGACGGCACTTTCACCGATGTCTCCAAGTCCGCCGGAGTTTCCGATCCGCAAAGACGCTTCGGCCTGACAGCCGTCTGGACGGATTTCGATCAAGACGGCCATATTGACCTCTTTGTGACCAACGACGGCCAGCCCAACTATCTCTATCAGAACGACGGCGCTGGTCATTTCAAAGATGTTGCCTACGCCGCAGGAGTCGCCGTCAGTCAGGATGGCGCCGAGCAGGCGAACATGGGCGTTGCCCTGGGCGATTATCTTCACACCGGGCGCTCCAGTATTTTCATCACTCATTTCAGCAACGAGTACGCCGTCCTTTATCGCAACGACGGGAGCATGAACTTCACGGATGAGTCCTACGCATCGCGGATCGCGGCCAGCACAACTCCTTATGTCGGCTGGGGTGATTGCTTCATCGATTGGCAAAACAACGGCTGGACCGATGTATTCCTGGTCAACGGCCACGTCTATCCGCAAGTCGACACCGTGGAGATTGGCACAAAATATCAAGAGCCGATGCTGCTCTTCGAGAATCAGCGGAACGGCACCTTCAAGAACATCAGCAAACTCGTCGGCCCGGCGATTCAAGTTCCAAGAGTCGGCCGGGGCGCGGCCTGTGGTGACTTGTTCAATGATGGCCGAATGGAAATCGTCGTCGAGACTTTGAAAGGTGAACCGGTAATTCTCCAGCCGCAAGGTGGTCCGCTGAATCACTGGATCAGCTTCCAATTGGAAGGAACCCGGAGCAACCGCCTAGCACTAAACGCACGCGTAAAAGCGACTGCCGGAGACCTCGTTCAAACGGGTGAAGTGCTGAGCGGGGGCAGCTATCTCTCACAGCATGACCTTCGCATTCACTTCGGGCTTGGCGCCCATGACCGGGTCGACAAAGCCGAGATTATTTGGCCCACCGGAAAAGTGGAAACGCTCACCAATCTGCCGGCCAACCGTTTCTACAAAGTGAAAGAAGGCCAGGGAGTCATCGGCTCTGAAACCCCGCGCGCAGCAACACCCATGCGCTAATCAAGCGCATTTGGCGGGAATAGATCGTGTAAAGAGAAAAAGAGGGCACAAAACGACGACGGTTACAGAGGTTGGATTTTCATAGGCCGCTGCATTTTCCTCGGAAATGTTACACGGGCAATTCCTCATGCTTGCAAGTCATTCGCTGAACAAGACTGCGTTGAGGAGAACTCATCGGGCTGCGGCGGCAAGATGTGCGTTTCGAGAGCCTCGTGACGTGATCCACGTCCGCGGCTCGGTGATGATTACGTGCGAGCGTGAGCCGCGCAATTTCTCCCGCTCATTTACTATGGCGCTGTCTCTTTCGCCTTTTCTTTTCCCGCCCAGGGGTCTAATTGGTCACTGTACTCTTTTTGCCCCTAAGGCCAGTAGTTCTATCGACACCCTGCGTTTAACGTCATCGCGCATCCGAAGTTCCGCTGGGCCGCCAGGCAAAACTAACACCCGGCGAACGATCAAAGGGGTAGTCGAATGAAAAAATGGCTGAAGCTGTTGCTGCCATCGCTAGCGGTTCTTTGCTTAATCTTTCCAGCGGCTCAAGGGGCGCTGGGTCAAGTTAACGTCGCGACACAGCATAACGACCTGGGGCGGACCGGACAAAATCTGAGCGAGACCACGCTGACACCGTCCAACGTGAACGTAGGCCAGTTCGGATTGCTGTTCAGGAATGCGGTGGACAACCAAGTTTATGCACAGCCACTGGTTATCTCTGGCGTGAACATTGGAGGCGGAACTCACAACGTAGTCTACGTAGCAACAACCAGCAACAGCGTGTACGCCTTCGACGGCGACACCGGCGCCCAGTATTGGCACGTCAACCTCGGAACGCCGATAGCAAACACCGATTATGGTGCCGGATGTGTGGATATCAACGGCAACGCGGGAATAATTGGCACACCGGTGATCGATCCCGCCAGCGGAACGCTTTATTTGGTGAACTCGCTGAACAATGCAGGCGTTTTTTCTTTCCAGCTGCATGCGCTGGACATTACGACCGGAGCGGACAGGACGGGGAGTCCGGCGCAGATCACGAGTGCCGGCTTTACACCGCTAACGCAGAACCAGCGAGCGGGACTCGCGCTGGCAAATGGCACTCTCCTAATCCCCTTCAGTTCGCACTGTGACATGGGTACCTATCATGGCTTCCTGTTTTCTTACGATCCTTCCACGCTGGCAAAGGTCGCGGTGTTCAACACTTCGCCCACGGGCAATGGCGACAGCCTGTGGATGTCTGGACAAGGCCCGGCAGTGGACGCCTCCGGCAACATTTATTTCGGAACGAGCAACGGCACATGGGACGGCGTCTCGAATTTCAGCGAGAGCTTCATCAAGCTCAGCCCCAGCCTAACGCTGGAGGACTGGTTTACGCCAGCGAACCACGCAAACCTAGACGGAGGCGATGCAGACCTCGATACTTCCGGCCCGCTGCTCATCCCACCCGGAAACCGTTTAACTATGGTCGGTAAATCGTCAACGGGGTACGTCATTAACTCCGCCAACCTCGGGCATCTCGGCGACGCGAGCGCGGTGCAGACGTTCACACTGGGCGGCGCGCTACATGGAAGCGCGGTGTATTGGAGCGGCGCGGTGAATGGCCCGGAAGTGTACATGTGGGCGCAGGGCGACAAATTGAAGGCCTTTCAGTTCAACGGCAGCAGCTTAGTCACGCCGAATTTCCAGACGGGGCCGGATTTCATCGGTGGCGAACCGGGAGCGTACCTTTCGATTTCGGCCAACGGCAACACTAACGGCATCGTATGGGCCAATGCTGTCCTAAGCGGGAATGCAAATCACGGATCGACACCGGGAGTGCTGCGGGCCTACGACGCCAACAATATCGCCACCGAGCTTTGGAATAACCAACAGAACGCCAGCCGCGATAGTTGTGACAATTTTGCCAAGAATGGCTACGCCACAATTGCAAATGGAAAGGTCTATTTGGGCAGCTTCGGAGCGGCGAATGCTGGCGCCGGGGAGGTGTGCGCGTATGGCGTGCTGCCTACCAATTGCACAACACCGACAGCGGCTAGCGGGTTGACTGCCACCGATATTTCCGGCAGCCAAGTCAATCTCGGTTGGACAGCGAGCACGGCATCCTGCCCGGTGAGCTACAACATTTTTCGCAGCACGACATCTGGCTTCACGCCTTCCAGCAGCAACCAGATCGCGAGCGGAGTATCCGCCACCACTTTCTCGGATACAACTACAGCCTCGGCCACCACCTATTTTTATGTGGTGGAGGGTACCGATCCGGCAGGCTCGTCCAGTTCATCCAACCAAGCCAGTATCACGACCGGACCGGCGATTACGGGAATTGAGATTAATGCCGGGGGGCCAGCGGTCAGCCCATTCCTCGCGGACGAAGATTTCAACGGCGGCGCCACCATCAATCATGCGAACCCGATCAGTGTGGGAGGCGTGACGAATCCCGCACCCGTCGCTGTCTACCAGAGTGCGCGTGTGGGTAATTTCACCTATACGGTTCCTGGCTTTGCCGCTGGATCGAGCCAGACCGTCCGCCTGCACTTTGCCGAAACATTTTTCACGACGGCTGGTTCCCGGACGTTCAATGTGATCATCAACGGCACTCAGGTACTCACCAACTTTGATATCTTCGCCGCCGCGGGCGCACAGAACAGGGCGGTCATCGAGCAGTTCACAGCACCAGCCAATTCCCACGGGCAATACGTGATCCAATTTACGTCGGTCATCAATCAGTCGTTGTTGAGCGGCATCGAGATCACTTCCGCCACCGCTTGCGGTGCGCCTCCGGCTCCCAGCGGGTTGAACGCAACGGCGACTTCCAGCAATCAGATCAATCTAAGTTGGACGGCCAGTACTTCCTCGTGCGCCGTGAGCTACAACGTGTTCCGCAGCACCGTTTCCGGATTCACGCCCTCGGCCAGCAACCAGATTACCGGCGGCGTGAGTGGTACATCGTTTTCGGACAGTGGGCTGGCAGCTTCCACAGCCTACTTTTACCTGATCGAGGCCTCCAACTTGGGAGGAACGTCGGGTCCGTCGAATCAAGCTAACGCTACCACTCAAGCCGGAGCCACTGGCGCAGTACAGATCAACGCTGGCGGTCCGGCGGTGAGTCCGTTCGCTGCGGACATGGACTTCCTGGGCGGACGCGCTATCGACCACACCAACCCCGTCGACCTGACCGGAGCAATCAATCCTGCCCCGATGGCGGTGTACCAGTCTGCGCGCATTGGCAATTTTGCTTACACCATTCCAGGTTTTGCGGCGGGATCAAGCCATACGGTTCGGCTACATTTCGCCGAGACCTACTGGGCGCTGGCTGGGTCACGTATCTTCAACGTAATCGTCAACGGGACACCAGTATTGACCAACTTCGATATCTTTGCGGCCGCGGGCGCAAAGAACAAAGCTGTGATCGAGCAGTTCACAGCAAACGCAAACAGTAGCGGACAGTACGTGATCACGTTCACCACGGTAAAAGACAACTCCCTGCTTAGCGCGGTCGAAGTGCAGTAACGACAAAGGAATTCTGGATGGGGAGACTCTCAAATCCCCATCCAGACAGAAGTGACAAACGGCACGGCTTTACGCCGCATGTCACATCGACGAATCGTACCTGGGTGGTTCCGCTCTCACCTAGCGTGCTCTTCATACACAAAGGAGTTCGGATGAAAAACTCAATTGGAGTGCTGATGAGAAACACTTGTTTGATTTTGTTGATGCTCGTGTCATTGGGGGCCGGCAAGACGATGGCGGGACCCTGTCCGCCCGGACCGCCGTCATCCCGCGTTAACGGCATGGTCGCCGGAACAGCCGTGCCTGGGGGAACACAGTATTACTTCACGGATGCGTTGCTCGCGGGTTTCGACTGTTTCGAGCAGTTAAGCGCGTGGTTCCCTTCCTATATTCACTCGACGAACTCGGTCAACCCGGCTCACGAAGTCGTAGATATGGCTTACGCTGTGGAGGGTTCGGCCACGTTTTTCAATGTCGTAGTTCCGGCGAGCGGAAATTACTCCTTGACGGTCCGTTACGCCTTCGCCTCCGGTCTCTTTCCGGGAGTTAAAGACCGGCCGGAAGGCATCATGGTGAACGGCGTCGTCATCACCAACGACATGCACTTTCCGATCACCGGCAACTTCGAGACGTTTGAAAACTCAAGCATCGTGGTTCCTCTCAACGCCGGGAAAAACACCGTTCAGCTGTTCAACATCGCCAGCGCCAGTATTTCCCGCGCCGACACGCTGACGATAACAGCGGCTGGAAACAGCGCCTGCGGCAGCGTGCCCACGGCGCCGGGCAGTTTGAGTGCACTGACCGCGTCCGCCGATCAGATCAATCTGAATTGGTCGTCCAGCACGGCGCCGTCCGGCTGCACCGTTGGCTCCTACAGTGTCTTCCGCAGCACGACGTCCGGGTTCGCGCCCACGGGCAGCAATCAGATCGCGAGTGGCATTACGGGCCTGACTTACGACGATACAACGGCGTTGTGTAACACCACCTACTACTACGTGGTGGAAGCTCTCGACTCTGCAGGCTCATCAGTGGGTTCCGCGCAGGCCAGCGCTGCAACCAGCGCATGTCCCGTCAGCAGCGGCGTGCAGATCAACTGCGGCGGTCCCGCAGCGGCTCCATTCATTGCCGACGCGGACTTTGCCGGCGGCGGAACGATTCATCACACCAACGTTATCGATTTGAGCGGCGTCACCAATCCAGCTCCGATGGCGGTGTACCAGGATGCTCGTACGGGAAATTTCTCCTATACCGTTGCAGGGTTTGCTCCTGGCTCAAGCCACACCGTGCGTCTGCACTTCGCAGAAACCTTTTTTAAGACGACCGGTTCCCGCACGTTCAACGTAACCGTCAATGGGACGACCGTATTGACCAACTTCGACATCATTGCAACCGCTGGATCCGTTAACAAGGCCGTGATCGAGCAGTTCACCGAGCCTGCGAGTTCCACAGGAAACTACGTCATTACCTTTACTTCCGTAATTAACCAATCGCTGCTGAGCGGGATCGAGATTCAGTAGCAGTTTGGAGAAGAGTGGACATGAGACTACCCCATAAGACCATGCTGAGCGGGACCAATATATTTATTGCGCTGGCTTTGCTGCTGTTGACGCTCTCGGCGGCAGCCCAGACTCGCCAGTTCACCATCAAGAATAGCTGTTCTGAGACCGTTTGGTTGGCCGGGGCCGGTAGTCCGACCCCGGTCTTCAACGGATCGCCCGGAGGTCTCGAATTGGGCCCCGGTGCAGTTGTAACCACCACCGTCCCCGTCCCCTGGGTTGCGGGCAGGTTCTGGGGGCGCCGGAGTTGCGTGTTCGACAGCTCCGGTCACGGAACGTGCGCTACGGGCGACTGCGGGGGTGTGTTGGAATGTACCCATGCCGGCGCAGGGACAACTTCTCTGGCGGAGTTTACTCTAACGGGTTCCTCAACCGGCAGCGACAATTATGATGTCAGTTTGGTGGATGCCTTCGATTTCCCGATCTCGATCCAACTTGATGACCCGAACCCGAATCACTGCGTAAATCCCGCGTGCCAGGCCGATCTGCGCACCTTTTGCCCCCCCGACATGCAAATCAAAGATGCGCTGGGCAATGTCGTCGGGTGCCAGAGCCTTTGCGCGAAATTCGGTACGCCCAACTACTGCTGCGCTGGTCCTTACGGTGTGCCAGGGTCGTGCAACAACGTCGCCTGGAATTCGAATTTCCGCGCAACCGTAGTCAAAAACCACTGCCCTGCCGTGTACGGTTTTGCCTACGACGATCCTTCCAGCGACTTCAATTGCCACGCCCCAGCCCAACCGGGTTATATCATTACGTTTTGCCCGGCCAGTAGCGTTCCCAACGCGGATCCGAATACCAAGCCTACGTTCACCATCACGGCCACCGATAACAACCAAACCGTTGTCCCAGGGTCTTCGGTTACTTACCACTTTAATGTCGCAGCTAGCAGTTCTTTCAATGGGACGGTAGCTCTGGGCGTTGCCCATTTGCCCCAGAGCTGCACCTGGGATGCAACGGGAAAGGTAAGTTGCAGTGCAGCCGCGGCTAGAAGCAAGTTTCGATAAACCTTCCGTCACGCTTACTGGCGGCGCCACCGTGCCGGTTTCCATGACCATTCAAACTTCCGCCAGCCCGCCGCCGATCTTGGGTACGGCTGCCATCGAAGTCCTGGGACAGAGCGGCGCCATCGAGAACGTCTGGGAAGGGGCATTGACGGTAGCCGATACTTCAGCACCCGATTACACACTGGAGGTCTCACCGTCGACCTCTCAAGCCGTGACGCCGGGCAGCTCCGTAATTTATGACCTGACTCTCACGCCCAGGAACGGCTTCACGGGGAACGTGACACTGATGTCTTTAGGGGCTCCTCCTGGGAGCAGTGTGTTTAGCTCGGGGCAGCTCAGTTTTTCTGGAACGTCTCAGCCGCAAACGGCCACATTGACGCTCAATACTTCAACGACAGCCAAAGCCAGGACCTACTTTCCGTTGATTACGACTTTCAGCGCAAATCGGCTTCATGACTTCCAAGGTACGCTGACATTGTCTAGTTCGGCTGGCCCCGACTTTACGATCGCTGCTATGCCGCTTTCGCAGTCCGTCGCAATTGGGGGAAGGACCACCTATACGGTGGCGGTCGCGGCGGAAAACGGATTCACTGGGGCCGTGGCGTTAAGTGCAAGCGGTTTGCCTACCGGCGCTAGTGCGAGCTTCAATCCAACTTCCATCACCGGTTCCGGTTCCTCGACGCTTACGATTATCACCGCCAGTTCGACTCCCAGCGGAAGCTATACGCTCACAGACACCGGCACGAGTGGCAGCTTGTCGCATTCTGCCAGTGCGGTGCTGACCGTAAATGCAACGGCGCCACAATCGCCTTCGAACCTCGCGGCAACCGCAGCCTCTAGCTCCGCCATCAACTTGACTTGGACGGCGTCAGCCAGCTCCGGCGTTACCTATGACGTCTTCCGCAGCACCACTTCCGGCTTCACGCCTTCCAGCAGCAACCAGATCGCAAGTGGAGGATCGAGTACGTCATTCGCGGACTCGGGCCTGGCCTGTGGCACAGCCTATTTCTATCTCGTCGAAGCCGCCAATGCAGGGGGAACCTCCACGGCCTCCAACCAGGCAACCGCGACCACGCAGGCCTGCGTCTCGCCTGTTTTCCAGATCAACGCGGGAGGCCCAGCGGTAGCTCCTTTCGCCGCCGATAAGGACTTCACCGGTGGCACTATCATCCACCACGCGAACACCATTGATTTGACAGGCGTGACCAACCCCGCGCCCATGGCTGTCTACCAGACGGCGCGCGTGGGAAATTTCACCTACACGCTTCCCGGATTTACGGCGGGAGCGAGTCACACAGTGCGGCTGCACTTTGCCGAGACGTACTTCAGCACGGCGGGCAGCCGGAAGTTCAACGTAACCATCAACGGCACGCCGGTCTTGAGCGCGTTCGATATCTTTGCGGCGGCGGGCGCGAAGAATAAGGCTATCGTCGAGCAATTCACCGTGAAAGCCAATGCCAGCGGCCAATACATCATCCAGTTTACATCGACGGTAAACCAGTCCCTGCTCAGCGCGGTCGAGGCGCAATAGTGCCAAGGAAGAATAGGGTGAAAAGCGTTTCATGAAATGGAAAACGTTATTCTTCGCGCTTCTCTACTGCGCCGCGTCAGCTCATGGCGGAGGACCTGCAAGCCGGTTGGCTGACTTGTCTCAAGGGTCGCAGTTGGTCCGCGACCTGCGCGCCGTTCGTAAAGGTGACCAGGTCGTTCTCACGTGGAGCCAGCCACGTGACGCAGACGATCGACAATCTCTTGCGAGGCATTTGGCGGTCGCTAGAATATGCCGAAATATCTCGTCGACAATTTCCGACTCTGGTTCGGCCTGCCCGCATCCCGTGCGACAGGTCAGTCTTAAAAACTCGGTGGCTGCCGCTGCGATTGCGGTGCATGAGAAGCCAAGTGCGGAAACAACATTTCGTGTGATTGACACACTGCCTGAAGGCCAGGGCGAGTCCGATCATCCACAGTTCGCGGTTTATACACTTGAGTTGCTCGACTATCACGGACGCAGCTTTGGACACTCCAATCTTGCTGTGGTTCCGCTTGCACCCGTCCCGCCGGCGAAAGGCCTACATTCCGAACTGGATGTCCGTGGCGTATATCTGATTTGGGAAGTGGAAGCCGAAACTCCCTCTTCGTTATTGAAGTTCGATTACCGCATCTACCGGCGTGAAAAAGGCTCTTCGAAGCGGATTGCTGTGTCATATCAGCGCGCGGTGGTTCACACGCAGGAAGGCGAGCGCTGGAGCGGCGTGGATATGGCCATCGATTGGGAGAAAACCTATCTGTATTGGATTACACCTGTGACCGGCGCGTACTCGCCGGAGGGCCACCTGGTTGCCGAAATTGAGGGGGACGATTCTGCGCTGCTCGAAGTCATCACACACGATGTCTTTCCACCCGCCGTGCCAGAAAGATTGTTGCCGGTAGTCGGCCACATTCACGGGGAAAAATTCGTTGACCTTCTCTGGGCTCCAAATACTGAGAAGGATATCTTCGGCTACAACGTATACCGTCGGGAAGAGAACGGTCTGCCGGCGCGCATTAACTCTGTTCCAATTACTACGCTGTCATTCCAGGATGTCAATGTGTCGGCCGGACACAAGTATCTCTACTGCATTTCCGCCGTTGACGTTCGTGGAAACGAGAGCGCTGAGTCGCTAGAAACAGCTGCAGTGGTTCCTTAAAGATTGCCACTGTTTCTGCTTACTCTTGGATTTACGTTGGTCGCTCGCAGAGCGGCGCTGATCTCTCGGGTAATATGAATAAGTGCGTTTCCCACAAGGTCGAACTGGTCGGTGCTGAAGGCCCCCGAATAGCTGCTCCTGCCTTTATCCACTGTTACATCTTCACGGATATTCGTCGGGCCACTCGCGCCGCCATTGGGCCGAAACCTAAGGCACAGTGGCTCACGAATGAATTTATCAATGCCAAGCCAGATCCTAGGTGACATAGCATTCCGAAGCGATAGGTCCAGGTGCTGGCTCGCACTCCTAGATCCGCCGAGCGTGAGCCAGCAAGGACACATCCGGCGGCTAATGCGTTGCGAGCGCTGTCGAGGAATCATCGGAATCCAGCCGCAGAATAATCGGAGTATTTACTGGCAGTTCGACATTTGAACCTTTAGTGATGAATGCATCGCAAAGTCTCTTTGCGGCGCCAAAGTATCCGAACCCAATCGCCGCGCCTGCAGATGCCTGCGCTGCGCCGGCACCGAGCAAGCCGAAGCCTTTCCGGCCTTCGCCGGACCGAGACCATGCGGTCTTTTCCAGAGTCGTGTCCGCAACTCCTCTCGATGGGCCTACAAGTGAAATTGGAGCGAGGAGCCGCGCGAGAGTCGAAGTCGTTGCTTTAATTTCTCCCTCCTTACCGATGTCCAAACCTTCCGAACTCTCGGCTTGAATGCCTCCGACAGTTGAATGGATATCTCTCGTTGTGCCGTCCGGCATCTCGGCGGAGCGGAATGCAAAGACAATGCTTCCGTTTCTCTTCATCCACCCCGCGGAGGAGGCTTTCTGGACCGTCCCGGTGATTCTGGTGCCGGTGGGATAGAGCAGTTGAAGATCGGCCTGGTAGTACGGTTGCGAAACAACGGCCTCGATTTGCGCGCCCGCCGTGGACGTATTTGAGTTGACTGGTGTCAAAAGGTGAAGGTGGAGATAGTCGCTCGCAATTTGCGGGGAAGCCGCGTCCGGCTGAACCGGTAAGAGTAGCGTCGTCGGTTCGAGCAAGGCGGTGTCAAAAACTGTCCCTTGATCGATGAATTCCGGGTGGTATGGCAAGCTGGTTACGAAGGTTTCGCCCAATCGCTGCAGCTTATTCGGCTCTCGCAGCGTAGCCGAAGCGGCCTTGATTTTTTTGCGGAATCCAGGACGTTGCGCCTTGGGGAGGTATTGTGAATTCGCCACACGGCCGAGGCCGACAGCGGAATCGCTGTGAATCGGCACTGTCGTTCCGTCGGAAAGCACCAGTTGATCGAAAGTCACCTGTGCCATCTTAGGGGGAGTAAAATCGCCATTTAGGAGCCTTCGGATCCGCTTGCGCTTCGGAGCCGCGTTGATAGCAGAAACATGACCCTTGACCTTTGACCCTGCCGGGATCGCGAGAGCTTCTCCGGCGTACACTGGCTCAAGCAGTTTTGCGGTAATGGGCTGCCCTACGGCTTTGAGACGTACTCCTTTGTCGAGCGCGGCGCGAAGATCATTGCCGGGCTCGACAACTAAAGTTTCCTTTTCGGGTTTCGTCTCTTGTGCGCGCACGGGGATGCCCGTGAGGCCCAAGACTGAAAAGGAAAGTAAAAACCACATAGCATTGCGTTTCATATTGTCCCTCGTCTCTCAATAAATTTCGGGCGCTTTCCACCAAGCGACCGCCCCACGTTCGAGGAACTTACGCAGAGGTTACGTGAAGAGAACCAAGAGCGCGGCGAGGGAATGTGGACGTTATGTGAGGAATTGAAGGGAACCTAATCTCCTAGAAGCTGTTGCACAACCCGTTTTCGGCCGAATGGAATCAATAAGTTAGATTGGTAGTGCAATATGCTCTAGTGAGATACCTTTCCCTGCGGCGAGATCGTCAGCGTAAATTGCGGCGCGTATCTCCGGGACATGGATGTGCGGAAATGCGCGCGGCAGTGTAGCCGCTTTACGCCAGGGACCGTCAGATCGCTGTCTAGAACAGGCAAGCGCTGCTGCTCTGGGCGAATTTAAGGCGCATTCGTAAAAGGCTTGCGCTCGGGTGGACGCGGAAACCAACAAATAGAATCTGATCTAACCAATCAATCGCGACCTGAGGCGCCATTCTCATTTGAAGAGATGTACGCATTCAGTCAAAGCAAACTGCACAATGAAAGATCTGTTGTGCCAGCCACGATCCGTCACGGCTGTTTCGCCTGGACCTGCCGTTCTGTCGGGAGTTCGTTAACGTTCCACCCGCCACCCAAAGATTCGATCAACTGCACGCTGCTCGTCATCTGTTGTACGCGGAGCATGATCACGGTCTGTCGATTTGCGAGTAGGATTGCTTGTGCCGTAAAGACGTTCAAATAAGGATCAAGCCCGGTCTTGTAACGCACGGACGCGACATCGACAAAGCGTTGCGCAGACGCGACGGTCTCTTGTTCCTGCTGAATCTCTTGCGTAAGGAGGCGCAAGGCGGCGAGGTTGTCCTCGGTCTGCTGGAAAGCGGCCAATACCACTTCCTTGTAATTTGCAACGTCGGCATTGTAGTTCGCCGTGAACTGAGCCATCGTCGACTTTCTTAGGCCACCATCGAATACGGTTTCCGAAGCTGTTGGTCCGAAAGACCAATAACGACTTGGAGAGGTCAGCCATTTTGAGAAAGTTGATGCTGCAAATCCTGCCGTGCCAGTAATGCTCAGAGTGGGATAATAGGCCGCCTTTTGAACGCCGATGAGTGCATTTGCTTCTGCCATGGTTCGTTCTGCGGCCGCGATGTCCGGACGCCTTTCAAGCAGATCGGAGGGCAGACCAACCGGGATGTCAGGCACCTGCGTTGTCAATGGACTAACCGGGACGGAAAAAGTAGAAGCGGGCTCTGCTACCAGTAGCGCGATTGCGTGCTCAAACTCAGCGCGAGCAATACCGGCGTTCGTCGCGGCTGCCTGAGAACTCTTTAGAGTGATCTCAGCCTGGGCGACCGCCTCATCGTTATCGAGGCCTGTCTTGTACAAGACGCGAGTGAGTTCAAGCGACTGACGATCTACCTCTACTGTCTTCCGGAAAAGATCTTCAAGAGCATCTTGGCCACGCAATTCGAAATAGAAGACTGCCAGGTTCGCCTGTTCCATCAACTTCTGGTTTTCGAGGTCTGCTGCGCTCACTTGCGCTGCGTCGGCCGATTGGCGCACGGTGTTGCGCACCCGGCCCCAGAGATCCGGTTCCCAGGCTACGTCGAATGGAAGATTGAACGTATTGCTGTTCGGATTGCCTTTCGAAGGACTAGTGACGGTCGTTTGCGACTGAGAAGAGCGGTTGCGTGCGTACGAAGGGCCTACACTAACAGTTGGATAATAGCTGGATCGCGCCTGCCGGACTTGAGCTCGCGCGGCCATGAAATCTTCCAATGCCCGAGCGACGTTCTGGTTCGAAATGTTCAATTTCTCTTCGAGTGAGTTCAATTCAGGTTCCCGATAGATCTCCCACCATTTCCCACGGAGCATCGCATCTTGCGGTTGAGCAGGCTTCCAGGCGGTGCCATCCGGCGCTCGCTGAGGATCCGACTCCTTGAAAGCGGAAGGAACCGGAACTGCCGGGCGCAGATATTTGGGACCAACATTGCATCCCAGCGGTCCAAGAAAGGCGAAAACAAGCAGTGCAAGTGTCGCCATGCGACCCGGCCTGTTAACTTCTTTCCTGTCCCCAAGAGAGGGGCAGTTGTGCAGAAGCTGTTTCATCAGATTGTGCCTCCCTGAGGAGCCCATTGGGTAACGTTGTTGCCGCTACGTCGCCGCAGTCGGAGCCGATCCAGAATTAGGTAAATCACGGGCGTAGTGTAGAGCGTGAGTATCTGGCTAAGGATTAAGCCGCCTGCAACAGCGATCCCCAAGGGGCGCCGGAGTTCAGATCCGGTTCCCTGACCCAGCGCGAGCGGAAGAGCACCGAAGAGAGCGGCCATCGTGGTCATCATGATGGGGCGAAACCGCAGAAGACATGCTTCGAATATGGCATCCGCTGAGTTCTTTCCTTCTATCCGCTCAGCCAAGAGCGCGAAATCAATCATCATGATCGCGTTCTTTTTCACAATTCCGATGAGCAAGACGATGCCGATGATGGAGATCACGTCCAGTTCGCTCTTGAAAACAATGAGTGCAAGGACAGCCCCGACACTCGCGGGCGGCAGAGTGGAAAGAATCGTAATTGGGTGCACCAGGCTTTCATACAAGACGCCCAACACGATGTAGACCGCAAACAACGCCATCACGACCAGTACAATCTGGTCGATGAGCGACTTCTTGAAATCTCCAGCAGTGCCAGCAAAGCTACCACGGACAGTTCGAGGCATCGCCAGCCTCTGCTGCAACTTCTCGATGGCGATAGTGGCCTGTTCCAGGGGAACCCCGGGCGCCAGATTGAAGGACACGGTCACCGCGGGAAAGAGTCCGTCGTGGTTGACCAAAAGAGGTGAAGTCGAATTTGCGGATCGGACAAAAGCGTCCAGAGGAACGGTGTTTCCACCGGAGGGATGGACGTAAATCGATTTCATCCCCATAGGGCTTTGCGTATATTGCGGTGCTGCCTCCATCACGACGTGATACTGGTTCAGCGGTGTATAGATCGTGGAAACTTGCGCCTGCCCAAATGCTCCGTAGAGTGATTGATCGATGAGTTGAGGCGTGATGCCCAAACGGGCAGCCGTGCGGCGGTCATAGTTGAGCGAAGCCTGCAGCCCTCCGTTTTGCTGATCGATGTTGACGTCCTTGACTTGAGATAATGTTTTTATCTCTTGATAGAGAATTGGGCCCCACGTATTTAGGTCTGCCACATTGTCAGATGACAGTTCGTACTGGTAGCTAGTGTTGCTGCTCTTCCCAACGGACGGAATATCCTGGAACGGCTTAAGCAGCGTTGAAGCTCCAGGAATTGCGTCCAACTTCGGCCGCAT
>Ga0210407_10001783_pt1 | contig 19452 bp, 15 predicted proteins | sample IncBWC27MmetaG_FD_150860 | JGI IMG/M metagenome (GOLD analysis project Ga0210407, IMG submission 150860) | Forest soil microbial communities from Barre Woods Harvard Forest LTER site, Petersham, Massachusetts, United States - Inc-BW-C-27-M | ecosystem: Environmental > Terrestrial > Soil >... | reverse complement strand
AACTTTCGCCGGGTACAGCGCTTGCAGGCGCAGATTAAGGAAATCGACTCGCTCGCTGAGAACGAAAAGAAAAACGTCATTAACCAGATGGACAGCGATTATCGTGCGGCTCGCCAGCGCGAAACTCTCTTGACGGAGGCACTCGACCGCCAGAAGGCGGAAACCAACCAGATGTCCGAGCGCCTCGTCGAATACAACATCCTCAAGCGCGAAGCGGAAGCCAACAAGACTCTCTACGACGGACTCCTGACCAAACTCAAGGAAGCGGGTATTTCCGTGGGCCTGCGCTCGTCAAATATTCGCATCGTCGATCCGGCGATGATCCCTGCAACTCCCTCCAGGCCGGCCAAGACGCGGAATATCTCCCTGGCGTTCCTGGTGGGACTGGTTGGTGGGATCGGCTTGGCCCTTCTCCGCGAGTACATGGACAACACTGTGAAGACCCCGGACGATGTCGAGAGCATCGCGCGCTTGCCCTCCCTGGCGGTTGTGCCGGCATTCAACGATTCCGGAAGCGTCCGGCGTCCAGCGCTTCTCAAAGGCATTTCGACGAACGGTCACAGCAAACAAATCGAGTTAGTCGCGCAGCATCTTCCTAAGTCGCAGATGTCGGAAGCTTTTCGCGCACTGCGCACCGCGCTGTTGCTTTCTCAAGCCGACCGTCCGCCTCAGGTGATTCTCGTCACGAGCGCTTTGCCGCGGGAAGGAAAGACCACTGCGGCCGCGAATTTGGCCGTTACCCTAGCGCAGCTCGGCGACAAAACCCTGCTCATTGATGCCGACCTCCGAAAACCCGGGGTCGGTCGCCTCCTCAACCTGGGCGACGGTAAGTACGCCGGTTTGAGTTCCTACCTGGCTGGCGTTTCAAGCCTGGACTTGGTAACCGTCCCGCATCCCGCGATTCCCAATCTCTCCGCCATTCCCACCGGCCCGCTACCGCCGAATCCAGCGGACTTGCTCTCTTCGCACAAGCTGGCCGACGCCATTCAGGAGTTGCGCTCCAAACATAAGTTTATCGTCATCGACTCGCCTCCCATTATGGCTGCTACCGACGCAGTGATCCTGTCCGTCCTGGCCGATGGCGTGCTCCTCGTTGTTCGAAGTGGCGAGACACCCAAGGAAGCCTTCTCACGCACCCGCGACCTTCTGGCCAGCGTCAAGTGCCGGATGCTGGGTGTCGTTTTGAACGCGGTGGACTCCAGCGCCCCTGACTATTACTATTCTTATCGGTACTATCCGTATTCTTATGGTTACGGCCCGCAGGAATCCGGCGTCGAGTTTCAGGACGACGAGGCTCATGCTGTCGCCCATAGAAGATCCGGCGAGCTCGACGACGCCGATGAACTCTGAGGAGGCTTTTTGCGCTACTTGATCACCGGCGGAGCTGGATTCATCGGCTCCCATCTTGCGGAACGTTTGCTCGATCGCGGCGACGCCGTAACTTTGCTTGATAATTTATCGACCGGCAGCATGGAAAACATCCGGCATCTCAAGGGTCACGAGCGGATGGAGTATCACCTCGACTGCATCGAAAATCGTCATCTCGTCGCGGAGCTTGTGGACGGAGCGGATGTCATCGTCCACCTCGCCGCGGCTGTCGGTGTGCGGCTGATCGTTGAAAGCCCGGTTCGAACTATCGAGACAAATGTCAACGGCACGCAAATGATTTTGGAGACGGCGAGCAAGAAGCGCAAGCTGGTCCTCACAGCTTCGACTTCCGAGGTCTACGGGAAAAGCACGCAGGTTCCCTTTCGCGAAGACGCCGACTTGGTCATCGGTCCGACGAACAAGGGGCGGTGGAGTTACGCCGCTTCGAAAGCGCTCGACGAGTTCCTGGCCCTCTCTTATTGGAAAGAGAAAAAAGTGCCCGTTATCGTCGTGCGTCTTTTCAATACCGTCGGCCCGCGGCAAACAGGGCGTTACGGAATGGTCTTGCCGAATTTCGTGAAGCAGGCCCTTGAGAATCAGCCAATCTCTGTTTATGGCGACGGGAAGCAATCCCGCTGCTTCTGCGATGTTTCTGATACCGTCGAAGGAGTGATTCGGCTGATGGATCGCGAATCCGCCGTCGGTGAGGTAGTCAATGTAGGGAATACCGAGGAAATTTCTATCGAAGGCTTGGCGCGCCTGGTGAGGGAGAGAACCGGGAGCAGCTCCGCGATCCAGTATGTGCCCTATGACCAGGCGTACGAGCCGGGATTTGAAGACATGATGCGCCGCGTTCCCTCGGTGGACAAACTGGCCGCTCTGACTGGCTTCCGTCCGCAGATTCCCCTGCGGGAGATTGTCGACCGTGTGAGCTCCTATTTCCTGCAAAAGAGCCAAGGTTCTTTACAAGCTGTGGCCGTGAGCAGGGCCGTCTAAGCTGCGCCTCCCAGGACTACCGCTGCAGCAGGACGCAATTATTTTTGGCTTCGGTATAGCTATTCATCAGCGCGCTATTCCGGGCCGCGTCGCGGACCCGCGTTTTCGACGCCCGGGTTCATGCCGCCTTTCGCCTGATCCTGGGGGAGAAGCCAAAATTCCACGGATCGTTGGACGGGTGCTACATTAGTGCAACAAGATGGCGCTACAACCCTGCCTGATTCCGGCGGACGCAAATCCGAGCGCATTCTCGTTTTCCTCTTCTTGTTTTCCCTGCCTCTGATCAATCCCTGGATCCGCGGCGACGGGGTGGGTTATTACGCATTTGCCCGCGCTCCTCTCATCGAGCACTCCCTGAATTTTGAGGACGATTACCTGAATGCGAATTCCGGTTTTCGCGAGCACCGCGTGGATGCGACGGGCCGCGTCAAGACTTTTTTCCGCACGCGTACCGGACACCTCGACAATCATTTCAGCGTGGGACCCGCGATTCTTTGGGCGCCTTTCCTTTTAATTGCACACGGCGCTGTGCTTCTTGCCAGGGCCGCCGGCTCTACCGTTGCCGCTGACGGGTTTTCCGCACCTTACCGAATCGCCATGGCTTTCGCCACTGCGCTTTGCGGCTTCCTCTGTTTACTGCTTTCCTTTCGCCTGGCTAGCAAATATGTCCCTTGGCATTGGGCGTTGCTGGCTACCCTCGGCATCTGGTGGGCTAGTTCGCTTCCTGTCTATATGTACTTCAATCCCTCATGGTCCCACGCGCAGTCTGCGTTTGCGGTGGCTCTTTTTCTCTGGTATTGGCACGAAACCCGCGAAGGCCGGACTATGCGCCAGTGGCTGCTGCTCGCTCTGATCACCGGCTTGATGCTGAACGTTTACTTCGCCAATGTGATGGTCCTTGCCGTCCTTCTGGTGGAAGTCAGCCCGCAGTATCTGGCGGCTTTCTGCGCCGCTCCGGGCCGTGGCCGGAAGGCGGGCTCACTCTTTCTCCGGCATGCCGCATTCGGATTGGTCGTCTTGATCAGCCTGTTTCCCACTTTTTTGAGCCGCTACATAGTCTACGGAAATCCCTTTGAATCCGGTTACATCCCTCTCAAGAATTGGTTTTGGCGCTCCCCCTTCTTTATCGCGGTCCTTTTCTCCTCGAACCACGGCCTGTTCGTCTGGACTCCCATTCTTCTCTTCTCCGTCATCGGACTATTCCTCCTTTGGAGAAGCCAGCCTGACGTTGGCGCCGCTTTCATTGCCGCGGCGCTTGCTTTTTACTTTTTCATTGCCTGTTATCCGGATTGGGCGGGGATTTCTTCCTTCAGCAACCGTTTCTTCGTTTCTCTGACCACGCTCTTCATTTTGGGCCTGGCCGTGGTGCTGGACCGCTTCGCACGTCTCTTTCACAAACCATCTACGGCAATGGCTTCCGCCACATTTGTGTTGGCTTGTTTCGTTCTCTGGAACCTGGCCTTCGTGTTTCAATGGGGGGCACATCTGATTCCTGCTCGCGGACCGATCTCCTGGAGCGAAATGATTCACAATCAGTTTTTTGTCGTGCCGCGCCGGATTTCCGCCGATCTTCAGTTCTATCTGTTCCGCCGCAGGGACATGATGCAGCAGATCGAGCAGCGCGACGTCGATCAGTTGAAGAAGCTCAACGAGGAGTAAGCGGGGAATTTCTGGGCTTGCTTTTGGGAGAACTCCCGGAAACGCTCACGCGCCGCTGGTACGTAACTCTGATACGCTTAACCAGGGTCTATCTCCCCGCAATGTTCTAGGAACGTCAGATGGCTTCTCTCACAGCACCTCCGCCGGCCGTTGCGCCGTTCTGTGCGGCGCCCGTAACCCTTCGCATCGAGCCGCCGCACGGCTGGTTCGAACTGCGTCTGCGCGAAGTCTGGGAATACCGCGAGCTCCTCTATTTTTTCGTTTGGCGCGACGTCAAGGTCCGCTACAAGCAAACGCTTGTCGGCGTCGCCTGGGTTATTTTGCAACCCCTCCTCACCATGGCCGCCTTCACGCTCTTCTTTGGCAAACTCGCCAAGCTTCCTTCGCAAGGCTTGCCGTACCCGGTTTTCTATTTCGCCGCGCTCGTCCCGTGGATGTATTTTTCCTATTCCTTGCAGAGCGCCACCAACGTGGTGGTGGAAAATCAGCGCGTCATCACCAAGGTCTATTTTCCCCGGCTGGTTCTTCCGATTTCCGCCGTGCTTTCCGGCCTGGTGGATTTTGCGATTGGATTTCTCGCTCTGGTGTGCGTCACGCTGGTTTTCGGAATCCATCCGGGGCTCGCCGCTCTCTGGCTGCCGGCGTTCCTGCTCCTCGCTATCTTGACGGCGCTGGGCGTGGGATTGTGGATGTCCGCGCTAAACGCTTTGTATCGCGATGTGCGGTATGTCATGCCTTTCGTCGCGCAATTCTGGATGTTTGCGTCGCCGGTGGCCTATCCTAGTTCCCTTGTTCCCGAGCGTTGGCGCTGGTTGTATGGCTTGAATCCCATGGCCGGCGTGATTGACGGTTTCCGTTGGGCGTTGACCGACCACGGCCAGCCGCCTGGGCCCGTGCTGTTGGCGTCGGCTGGCATGGTCGCTGCCGTGCTCCTGGCCGGCTTGTTATTTTTCCAGCGCATGGAGGGTACCGTTGCCGACCGTGTGTAGCGTAGAGGCGGCCATGTGGCACAGCCAATTTTGGCCGTGGGGCGTACCCCGTCCTTTACGCGATGAAAGGGATTCGAGCAGCCAATGACCTCCGCCGTCATTCATGGGGAATCTCTCGGCAAACGCTATCGCCGCGGCCTCCACGTTGAAACCGGACTGCGCCACACCATTGAGAACTTTATCCGTTCGCCGTTTTCTGTTTTTCGGGGCAACGGCCAGGAATCCTTCTGGGCCCTCAAGGACGTCTCCCTCGAGGTGTGTCAAGGAGAAGTTCTGGGTCTCATCGGCAGGAATGGCGCGGGCAAGACCACCCTGCTGAAGATTTTGTCCCGCATCACGCGGCCCACCACCGGCTGGGCGGAGATTCATGGACGCGTCGGCAGCTTGCTCGAAGTCGGCACCGGATTCCATCCCGAGCTGACCGGCCGCGAAAACACTTTTCTCTCCGGCGCGATCCTCGGGATGAGCAAGCGCGAGATCGAGCGGAAGTTCGACGAGATCGTGGCTTTTGCCGAGCTCGACAAATTCATCGACACGCAGGTCAAGCACTATTCTTCGGGGATGTACGTCCGTCTGGCCTTCGCCGTCGCCGCGCACCTAGAGCCGGAAATTCTTCTGGTCGACGAAGTCCTCGCAGTGGGCGATTTGAAATTTCAGAAAAAATGCCTCGGCAAAATGGGCGACGTCGCCCGCGCCGGCCGCACAGTGGTTCTCGTCAGCCATCAGCTCAATCAGATTCGCCGCCTCTGCCAGCGCGTCCTCTGGATCGATGGCGGTGAACTGCGGAAGAGCGGTCCTACTCACGAAGTCGTAAGCGCCTATGAATCTTTGATGAATTCGGTGGATGATGTATCCGCGAAGGATCCCGGCCGAACTAACTACAAAGCACGCTTCACCGGCTGGGCAATCACCTATCCGGCGGGTGCTGCGCCCCATGCGCTTTCCACTTTGGGTCCGGTAACTGTGAAGTTTTTTCTGCATGTGCGCGAACCGGTGCAGCGCGGAATCCACGGCATCACCCTTTACACAGCGGACAGGCAAATTGTTTGGGGATGGGCGGCGTACGATCTGAACTTTTCGCATGGCGTTCACGAATTGTCCTACGAGTTTCCGACGCTTCCCGTCAAACCAGGAGCATATACGTGGATGTTGAGCCTTTGGGATGATCATGGCCAAATCGACATGGGGGATGCCATTCCCGAAATGCTGGTCGCGACAGAATCGCACCAACATCCGCTGGATGAATGGAGCGGATTGCTCAATATCCCCGTTCAATTTAGTATCCGCGTGAGGCAAGCCTTGCACTCGGTCAAGGGAGAATAGCTTTCAACATGCGGACAGCGCGCCTCACATTGTCGCTTCCCATGCCAGAGTGGCTGCACGCGCCTTTGAAAAAGGTAAAGCGTGCGCTATTTCCATCGATGCCCGCGATTGCAAACATAGACGGCGAGCGGCACGTCGAGTGGTCTTTTTTGAGCCGGGAGATGCCCGACGGCCCTGGTGAGGCCATTGAATTTGGCTGCGAAGCTGGCTACATGAGCCTGTTAGCGGCGCGAAAAGGTTTTCATGTACTCGCCTGTGACCTCCAGAACCAATATTTTCTGTGGCAGCATCCTAATGTGGAGTTCCGTCTCGGTGATTTCCTCGAACTCGCGCTTCCTGAGAGTCATTTTGATCTGGTCATCAATTGTTCTTCGATCGAGCATGTGGGCATCGCGGGGCGCTATGGAATCACGGCGGAGCGGAGCGACGGTGACATCGAAGTGATGGACCGCTTCGCGCAGGTGTTGAAACCCGGAGGACTCCTCCTGATGACTGCGCCTTGCGGACAAGATACCGTAATGGCACCCTGGTGCCGCGTTTACGGCAGGGAACGTCTTCCGCGGTTGCTGGCGCCGTTTCAGCTTCAGAAGGAAGAGTATTGGTGCAAGGGCAGTGACAACAGATGGGTTTCCGCGAGCCGTGAAAAAGCCCTGGGCTACCCGCCGCGGCAGGATGCTACGAATCCGCACGGCTGCTCGTATGCTCTTGGATGCTTCGTGCTGCGCAAGACGTCGACACGGCCGAATGTCACTGGCGGGAACCGCTGATGCTCACGCTATTCTCAACGCCAAAACCTTTCCGCGGACATATTGACGTCATCCAGCGCAATGCCCTGAAGAGCTGGAAGCTGCTCCATCCTGACGCGGAAATGATTCTCTTCGGAGATGAGGAGGGCACGGCGGAGGTTTGCCGGGAGCTACGGTTACGGCATGAGCCTGAAGTGCTACGCAGCGAACGCGGCACGAAGAGGCTCGACTTCATTTTTGCCCGGGCTCAGGAGCTTGCCCGCTACGATCTACTCTGCTACGTGAATTGCGACATTATCCTGACGGCGGATTTCTTCCTGGCGCTCACTCGCCTGCTCGAATGGCAGCCCTCCTTCCTTATGGTTGGCCGCCGCTGGGATACCGATATTACCCAGCCCATCGATTTTTCACGGCCTTCTTGGCAGGCGGAGATCGTTGCGCGGGCCCGCGCCGAAGGCTGCCAGCGCTTCTTTCACAATATCGATTACTTCGCATTTCCGCGCGGTCTCTACACGGAGATTCCTCCGCTGGTGATCGGCCGCGTTGGGTGGGATCACTGGCTAGTTTGGAAAGCTGGCGCATCGGGCGTCGCCGTTGTCGATGTCTCTGAGGCGGTTTGCGCGGTTCACCAGAATCACGACTATGCTTACCACCCCGAGGGCATCGAAGGGGTCTGGCATGACGAGGAAGCGCGGCGCAACAACGAGCTTGCCGGCGGTTCCGGCCGTGCGCAAACCATCGAAGACGCTGCCTTCCGCCTCACCAACACGAGTCTCCGCCCCAACCGTTTCCGCCGGCTTGTGCCGGTAAAGCGCCGGTGGCGTGCCGTATCCCGCGCGGTACGGGGTTTTGTGCGTACCCGTGTCTGGCACCCGGTTCTAGACGCCACGCGCCCTCTGCGACGCGCTATAGGTCTTAATAAAGATGCGGTACCCGCGGCGCTGCGCCGCACCCAACGCCGCCACTGGATGGATTAGAATGAGTTTCGCAGAAAACAGCAAAGAGAACGCTCACATTCCAGAATTGGATGGCATTCGAGGTGTGGCCATCGCATTGGTTCTCATGTTCCACTTCCTCTATGTACCTGCTGTTGTCACTCCCGGAGGACTGGCGTGGCACGTTCTGGCACCATTGAGAATGGGATGGACTGGTGTAGACCTCTTTTTTGTGCTGTCCGGCTTCCTGATTGGTGGAATCTTGCTGGACGCGCGTGGATCGTCAAACTACTTCAGAACTTTTTATATTCGGCGGTCTTACCGAATCTTGCCGCTATACGCGCTGGTCGTTTTTGCCTGCTACCTCCAAACCGTCATCCTCGAGCGGGAAAACCTACCGCAGCTCAGTTGGATGCTCCAGGGACGACTTCCTTGGTTCTCATATATGTTCTTTGTGCAGAACTTCTGGATGGCGGCGCAGAACACTTTCGGAACGTGGGGCTTAGGCGGAACTTGGTCCTTGGCCATTGAAGAGCAGTTTTACATCACCTTACCGTTCTTGATCTGGATGCTTGGACCTAGATGTCTTCAGAAAGTGCTTCTCGCTGCGGTTATCGCGGCCCCGATCATTCGCACCTTATTTTGCCTTGGCTGGCCAGGCAATTGGATGTTGGCTTATGTATTGATGCCTTGCCGAGCCGATGCCTTGCTTCTCGGGGTGTTAGCAGCGATTGCGATGCGGACCATGACCTACCGCACTTGGATCGACCAAAATGGTCGTCTCATCCGGAGAGCGCTTTTCGTTCTATTCCTGGGTTGCACTGTGTTATTACACTTGGCTTCCTCACCTGATAGTCGCCTAATGCAAACTTTCGGCTACTCCTGGGTGGCACTTCTCTATGCGCTCTGCCTTGTCTATGCTCTCACCCAGCGGTCGAGTTTAATAAGCCGGATCCTGCGAGTGGACGTGTTGAAGTCCCTCGGCAAGGTAGCGTACGGAGTCTATCTGCTGCACGCCTGCGTAATCACCCTGCTGACGGTATGGATTTCACCGATGCATCCATTCCGTTCTGCTTGGCCTGCGTTGGACTCCTGGTTTCAGTTCGGTGTCACAATCATTGCGCTTTTCTTGACCTTTGGTTTGTGTCAGCTCTCCTGGCGATATATTGAAGAGCCGCTCGTGCGAATTGGACATCGGTCGAAATATGAATTTGAGTCAGTCCCGCATGTTCTAGATGCGCGTCAGTTGGTTAGCCCCCGATAAATCATGCCACCGGGCCACTGGCAGGCTTGTTTCCTATTGACACTCTATACGTAGATCTATATTGTCCCTATAGAGAGCCGATAGGAGGCATCGATTGAGCCCTGAACCCACAAGCCTTTTGCAGGGGACTCTGGACCTGTTGATCTTGAAGTCGCTTATCGCCGGCGAGATGCACGGATTGGGAATCTCGCGCAGAATCCAGCAAATTACCGGCGGCACTTTTGTTGTCAAGCCTGGCTCGCTCTTTCCCGCCCTGCACCGAATGGAAGAAGAAGGTTGGATTTCCTCCTTTTGGGGAGACTCCGAAAACAACCGCCGCGCCAAATACTACCGCTTGACCAAGCCTGGACGGAAGCAACTCGACGAGGAATCCAAGCGATGGGGCCGCATTTCCTGGGCGATCGCTCAAGCTTTGGAAGCATCGTAGAGAGGTGCTGGGCATGCCGCTCCCCGTAAAAATCCGAAGTTTCCTGCGAAATCTCTTTTTGTCCCGTCGTGTGGAGCTAGATCTCGACCAGGAGGTCCGTGCCCACCTCGAACTGCTGATAGCGGAAAACATACGCGCCGGCATGCCGCCCAAGGAAGCGCAACGCGCCGCGCGGATCGAACTTGGAGGTATCGAACAAGTGAAAGCGCAGGTTCGCGAGGAACGCAATGGCAATTGGCTCCACTCCGTGATCTCCGATTGCCGCTACGGTATCCGCCAACTCCGCAAGAATCCCGGCTTCACCGTGGTCGCCATCCTCACCCTAGCTCTCGGCATCGGCGCGACCTCGGCAATTTTCAGCGTTGTGTACGGCGTGTTGTTGCGTCCCCTCCCGTATGCCGATGCGAACCGCATCATGGCCGTCTTCGAGGTCACCCCGGAGGGCAGGCCCACGCGCCTTGCGGACCCGAACTTCGACGACTTTCGCGATCAAAACCGCAGTTTCCAGACAATTGCGAAGTACAACGACTACATCGTGTCTGTTTCGGGAGCTTCGCAGCCGACCCGCATTGCGGTTGCACACGTCTCCCCCGAATTTCTCAAGATTTTCGGCATTCAACCAATCCTCGGACGCGATTTCAACGCCGGCGACACCAAAAAAGGGGCCGGCCCCACAGTCCTTGTCAGCTATGGATACTGGAGGCGGGATCTCGGATCGCCTCAGGATCTCTCGCAATCACACCTGAAGATTGAGGGCGCGATTTTCTCCGTTATCGGCGTGCTCCCCGCAGGATTTCGTTTCCCGGCGGACGTGGATCTCTGGCTGCCGGTCGATTTGAGTGGTGAAAACTCAAGCAGGACGGCGCACAACTATTCTGCAGTCGGGCGCCTCCGCGATGGTGTGAGTCCCGAGCAAGCAAATCGCGACATCAGCACGATAGCCCGTCGCATTCACGATACCTCGAGCGAGCAAGGCGACTATCTCCTCAAGGATGGAATGGTCGTCCCGCTACAGGACTCGATCACAGGCAAAGTTCGCCCCCCGCTTCTGGTTCTGCTCGGCGCGGTGGGATTTCTGCTGCTGGTGGCGTGTGCGAACGTGGCGAATTTGCTGCTCGCCCAAGCATCGGTGAGAGAACGCGAGATCGCCATTCGCAGTGCGCTCGGTGCGGCGCGCGGGCGGTTGATCCGCCAATTCCTCACCGAGGCATTCCTGCTTTCGCTGGCCGGCGGCGGCCTTGGCGTACTGGGAGCGTTCTGGGGCGTGGCGGGATTGGTTGCGCTGGCGCCGGAAAATCTTCCGCGGCTGGACAGCGTCTCGATCAGTATTCCGGTACTTGTGTTCGCGTTCCTCCTTTCCACCGCGGTCGCCGCAGGTCTCGGAACCTTCACCGCCGCGCGCGCGACTTCCGGGGACCCGCGCAACGGCCTCGTGGAGGGCGGGCGCGGGCAAGCGGGTTCGCAAGGAAGCCAGCGCGTTGGCCGGGTGATCGTGGCGGCGCAGATGGCCATTACATTGGTTCTCGTGGTCGGAGCGGGATTGCTCGGGCGCAGCCTGATCAAAGTTCTCGAAGTGAATCCCGGGTTCCGCGTGGACAAAATTGTCACCATGGACGTCTCTCTTCCGCAGGTGGACGATCCCAAAGCACAGGCTGGTCAGGCCATCTTCTTTGCAAACCTGATTGACCGGCTCAAACAAATCCCGGGCGTGCGCAAGGTTGGCGCCACCAGCGGCCTGCCAATGGATGGCGGCCTTCCCGACGGCGGGTTTCTACTAGTGGCACAGAACGAGATGCCCAAGAACATCGATGCTCTTCTTGCGATGTTTCAGCAGAAAGAACGCCTGGGAATTGCGGACTACTGTGTTGCCACGGACGGATACTTCCAGGTTCTTGGAATTCCGCTGATTCGAGGACGAATCTTCGACGAGCGTGACGCCGAAAATTCTCCGCACGTTGCCGTGATCAGCGAATCGCTGGCCCGCGGCCGGTGGCCAAATCAGGACCCCATCGGCCGCACCATCGAGTTTGGAAACATGGATGGTGACATGCGCTTGCTGACCATCGTCGGGATCGTCGGCGACATTCACGAAGACGGCCTCGATGTGCCGCCGAGTCCGACCGTGTACGTGAATTTGTTCCAGCGGCCGCGCCGCGAGGCTATCACCTTGACGATGCTGAGCGATGCCGATACTCGCTTGGTCAGTTCGGCGGCGCGAGGAATCCTGCAGGACCTTAACCCGGAGATTCCGGCGAGGTTCCGGACGTTTTCGCAAGTCTACTCCGCCTCATTGGGCTCGCGGAGATTCAATGTCATTCTCATTGGATTCTTCGGAATCGTCGCGCTGCTGCTCGCAACAACAGGGGTTTTTGGCGTGATGGCCTATTCGGTCAGCCGCCGCACGCGCGAGATTGGCGTGCGCGTCGCTCTCGGCGCGGGCTCTGGCGACGTTCTAAGGATGATATTGGGCCAGGGCCTGCGCACCATATTCATCGGGGTGGCGATTGGGATTGCCGGTTCGCTGGCCCTGACGCGCACCGCGGAGTCGCTGCTCTTTGGCGTCACGCCCACCGATCCGCTGACCTTCAGCGGTGTGACACTACTCCTCGTTGGGGCCGCGCTCCTGGCTTGTTTCGTTCCGGCGCAGCGGGCCACGAAAGTCGACCCCATGGTCGCCTTGCGTTACGAATAGAATTTGGTTTCTGGTCGTTTTGGTTGGCGAGGAGTTCATCATGCCCCTCTTTGTGAAATCGCGAAGTTTCCTGCGAAATCTCTTTTCGTCCCGTCGTGTGGAAGTAGACCTCGACCACGAGGTTCACGCCCACCTCGAACTTCTGACCCCGGAAAACATTCGCGCGGGCATGTCGCCAAAGGAAGCGCGGCGTGCCGCGAGGATCGAACTTGGCGGAGTCGAGCAACTCGGCACCCCCGCGTGGGAACACTAACGTGAAGCCGACGTCCATCCTCGTTACTGGAAGCAGCGGCCTTATCGGCTCGCAGGCCGTCGAACACTTTGATCGGCAGGGGCACAAGGTCGTCGGCGTGGATAACAACATGCGCCAGCTCTTTTTCGGTCCCGTCGGCGACACACGATGGAATCTCGAGCGGCTCAAGAGCGTCACAAGGAATTTTACTCACGCCGATCTCGATATTCGCGACCGTGCGGGTATCGAAAAGCTATTCCGAGCGCACCGTTTCGGTCTGATTGTCCATTGCGCCGCCCAACCTTCTCACGACAAGGCGCGCGATATCCCCATTCTCGACTTCGAGGTGAACGCTGTCGGCACCCTCCATCTCCTCGAAGCCGCACGCCAACATTGTCCCGAGGCCGTGTTCGTTTTTCTGAGCACCAACAAGGTTTACGGCGATGCGCCCAACGAAATTCCCCTCAAGGAACTCGACACGCGCTATGACTATGCCCGTCCGGAAGACCATGACGGCATCGACGAAACCTGCCGCATCGACCGCACTCTCCACTCGCTTTTTGGCGCGTCAAAGGCCGCGGCCGACCTCATGGCTCAGGAATATGGCCGCTATTTCAACATGAATGTTGGCGTATTTCGTGGAGGCTGCCTCACCGGGCCTTCGCATTCCGGCGTCGAGCTCCATGGTTTTCTCTCCTATCTCGTCAAGCAAACCCTTACCGGCGGCCCATACACTGTCTTTGGCTACAAAGGTAAGCAAGTCCGCGACAACATTCACAGCCACGATGTCGTCACCGCAATCGAAGAGTTCGCCGCCAACCCCCGGCCTGGCGAGGTTTACAACATGGGCGGCGGCCGCGCCAACAGCGTTTCCGTGCTCGAAGCCATCGGCCGCATCGAGCGGTTAACGAACCGCAAGCTCAACTGGCGCTATGTCGACGAAGCCCGCAAAGGCGACCACATCTGTTACATCTCGAACCTTGGGAAATTCGAGGCTCACTACCCCAATTGGCGCATTACGCGCAATCTCGATGTCATCTTGGAGGAAATGATCGCTTCCGAGCGCGCCCGCCATGCCTCGATGGGCGGCGCCGCGGCTAACCTATAGGGGCCAGCATGAGCTCCGCGGATCTGCTGCCAAAAAGGCGTCGGGAGATATTTTTGCTGTGACGCAGGTCGCCCTGTCATAGAAATTTCATCAGCGCGTCGGTCGTTTCTTTCGGCCGTTCTTCCAGCACCCAATGCCCGCAATCTTTAAGCAAGATCATCGTCGCGTCCAAAGCCACAATCTTCATTTGCTGTCCCAACAGAGTTCCATTTGCCTTCTCGCCGCCGATCGCCAGGACCGGCATGGTCAACTTGGTCCGAGAAAGCTCCGCAAAATCTTTGGCTGCCTCCTGAAAGGAAACAAAATAGGCCCAACCCGCCCGCATTCTTCCTGGTCGCGCATACGCCGCTGCATAAGCTGCGCGATCGGCTTCCGGGAGGGAGTGGTCCTTGTTCGCAGCGAAATTGTTCCAGAAATGTTCAAAATAGGTTCGCTCACGTCCTCGTACCAGTGCTTCCGGAGTCGGTCCGTTGAAGCGGAAGTGCCAGATACCCGGGTTGTTATACACGTCCTCCCATCCGGCAACGCCTGGGAGAAAGGCATCCATCACCACGAGCTTTTCCGTTTCCGCCGGGAACTGTGCCGCATACGCATAAGCGACCATCAAGCCAATGTCATGGCCAACCACTCTCGCTTTTTCGACTCCTAGCGACTTCGCAAGCGCGTGTATACGAATCGCCGCGGTCTTCATGTCCAGGCCGCCAGCGGGGATCTCCGAGTCACCAATCCCGGGCAGGTCGGGTGCAATCACTGTAAATTTCTCGGCGAGAAGCGGGATGATCGGCTTCCACATCCGCGATGTCTGTGTATAGCCGTGCAACAGGATCACCGCTGGGCCGCGGCCGGCGCTAAGGTAGTGAAGCTTTATCCCGTCTACCTCCGCCGTCCGGGACGCGATAGCGCTCGCGCCAGACTCGGCGCTTGCCGTCGACGGAAAGGACGCAGGCAGGAAAATGCCAATCAATGCGACAGCCACCCGGAATTTGTATCTTATGTTCATAGCGTTTCCCTCCAAACGACCTGACTCCCGTTTGACGCAAGCGCCCAGCAGTGCACCCAATATACTGCTCCCGGCTCCACTCAACGCAAGATCAGCCCCTTTGCCTTCCGCTGATTCGGCTCAATGCAAACAGCTTCTTGACGCCGCGTGCAAATTCCGTACAAGAGCGCTCGATCTCTTTCAACGGAGGGGATCAGCCCCCAGTGGGCGTCGCACGCTTTCAACCGACCTACAAAAAGCGACCGACCTGATTTTCCGGCGTGTAAAAAATGAAGAATGGCTCCCCGGGCTAGATTCGAACTAGCAACCCTTCGGTTAACAGCCGAATGCTCTACCGTTGAGCTACCGGGGAACGGCCTAGGCAGGAACGCTCCGATCAACCGCGTCATTTAGTCTAGCGAACCGCGCGCGAAAGTGTCAACGAATCGCAGAAACCCGTATTGTTTCTACCTGCGCGGGGTATTTTGCGCTCATCAGCATTTTGGCTCTTCATTTCGAGAGGTTTAACGGGCCCCCGATTTTGCGAGTTATCAGTTCCGTGCGGGCGGCAAATACTATCAGGATCAAGATGATTCCTTTTTCGCGTGGCACGCACCGATGTGCGCGCGGCCAAACTCATTCTCTTGCCGGAACTTTCAATTGATCGAGTATCGCCGCACTATGATCGAGATGGGAAGTCCGACACAAAATATGTGTATGACCACGCCGATGATCATCATTTTCCATGAAAACGGAAATTTTCTGGCAGCCGACAGCGGCACGACGATGCGATTCATGAAAAAGTAGACGGCCGGGCCATAAACTATGCCTGAGATAACGGCACGTTGGAGGAGGAAGCCGAACCACCGACTCAACGCAACATAGACGGCGGCGGCCGAAAAGGCGATCACAAAGTGACAGAGAAGTCCAAGCAACGCCGTCGCGAGTCCGCCTTCATAGGCCCGCGGCCCCAACAATCCACCGGCGATCCCTTGTAGCAGGCGCATCGGTGTAAGTCCGAAAGAACCATAGACGACAAGCGCGGCGGTGATGTCCAGGATGCCGCACGCAAGTCCGCTCCACAGGATTGCCGGCAATATCGTAGAGTTCTGTACTGAGAATATTTTGACCGCTAGATTCATGGCATCTTCCGCGTTGAGTCGAGACACTTTTTTGGCTGCAAATCCCGGCAAGAAAAGATCATCCCAACCATGTCATAAAACACAACTGCTATTACATGCCCCCTGGAGCCGCTTCGAAGGTACGCGGATGCTTGACCATCTCAATTGTTGTCAGAAGCTTCGTTACGGAAATTTTCTACCTAGTACCTTAGCGACTGAATTCAAGCTCGTGCAGCGGTGATTGGGCGCGCAAGGCTGGAGACGAATCGTTGCCCTTCAACATGAGCCACAGGATGCGGTTAAATACAGCGTCATTGACGCGATCGGGCGCGCTGAAATCCAGCCCCTCCGACATTGCTGCCGCGGAGGATTTCGCGGGGTTCCGTTCGTCCATGTCCACCTGAGGAACGACTGCCGTGTACGGAGAGGGGTCGGGTTTTTCGGAAAATATGTCCGCAAGGGAACGGCTGAAATAATCAAACTTCGACATACGATCCAATCCCAGGATGTCTTCGATTGCAGCCACCACGTCGGTGGTGTTCGCAAATCTGCGAATCGTGCCAGGCCGATTGTAAGCAGACACCACCAGCAGGGGCGAGCGGTGGGAGTCCACATGATCGGGACCCGCCTGTGAGTCGTCTTCCAGTACGAACATCACGGTGTCGCGCCAATAGGGTGACTTGGAAAGCGTCTCGACGATGTGGCCGAGTGCCAGATCGTTGTCCGCCATGAAGGCACGCGGCGTGCGAAACCCTGCGCGCCCTCCCGCCGTATGGTCGCTAGGTAAATGTAAAATTTCGAGCTGTGGCAAATTGCGGTCCTTGACAAATTGTTCGAACTCCGCGATCCAGGCGTCTGCGCGGACTTGATCGGGGACCTTCAAGTCAAAAGCAGGGTATGAGGGGCTGACGTCCGAGCCGAGCTCTCGCTGCGTGACCGGCCAACCTTCGGGAACGGCGACCATTTCACCGTAGTCTCGAAAAGAAACGCCTTTCTTCGCGGCCAGCGTCCAGAGGAATCCATCGTTTGGTTCGTCAATCTCTTCTCCGTCAACTCCTGCACGCCTATCTGAGTAGGCCGAAGGAATGGTTTTCTCACCGAAGTCCGTTACGTACGTGGCCGTCGACCAAATATGCCCTTGCGAACTAACCTCCGCGTTGGTGAAGAATCGGTCGAACAAGCCGAAGCGTAGCGCCAGAGCGTGATGGTTCGGCGATATCTGCTGTCCGAAAAACACCAGACTTGGATCACCGTCGCCTTCTTTCAGATCACCGAATACCTGGTCGTAGGTGCGATTCTCCTTGATGATGTAAATCACATGATGGAACGCCGGGTACCGCCTGGCCGGCCGCTGCTGCCCCCAACCGTTCGCCGCCGCAACGCGTTTCGATAGACTCACTAGTTCTGTTTGAGCCAATGCGTCCGGCAGAATTCGCAGCGTGCCGTTCAGTTGTCCAAGGTCGTATCCCAAGGGTCTTTTGGTACTTTCTCCCGGGATGGGACCATCGGGATTGGGTCGCGAACCGTGCCCTTTGCCGTTCAGCACCAGCAACTGTGTTCCCGTATCCATGACCGCCGTGGGATACCAATCGGTGGGTATGCGTCCTTTGAGAAACTGGTGCGGCGCTCGCTGGCTGCTTGGCGTTTCGGCGGAAACGTCGAAAACAGCAACCGCGTTATTGTCCGCTTCAGCGACAAACAAGTTTGTCTCGTCGCGGGACAATGCCAGCGCATTCGGCGTGCTCCCCTCAGCTGGCCCTCCCGGAGCCGCGTCACTCAGATATTGCAATACTTTGCTTTTCTGCGTGTCGATGACAGCGATCTGGTCGGTTCCTCCGAGGGCAGCAAACAATCTCGAACCCGTCCTGTTCGTGAGGAGCGCGGATGGATGCCGGCCCACGGCAATCCGACGCTCGAAGAACAAGGTTCCATCAGAGCGCGGGCCTAGAACCGAAACCGTGTTTCCACCCCACGCAGAAACATAGACTTTGCCATTCGAAGCCGGTTCCACCCCATACGGGTAGTGGTCAGTAGGAATTCGCTGCACGACCTCGGATGTTTCGAGATTGACCACAGCCAGTGTGTCGCCGACATTCTCCGCAACATACAGAAATTTCCCATTCCTGGATGCCGCAATCCCTGCCGGATATCGCGAGCCCGTTTTGTCAGGTTTCTGTTTTCCCAGGACGATCTTTCGTTCGAAAGTTGCGGCGCCACCGCCCCACCGGTAGCAATAGATAGAGTCGTCGTTGCCGCCTGACGCGTAGACCGTCCGGCCGTCCTGCGAAAACGCCACGCCGTAGAATGCGGCTTCCTGTGTGAGAGTTTGAGCGACGCTCATTGATTTTAGATCGACGACTTGAATGCCCTGCTCCCGCCACCCGCTCAAAACGACAACAACCTTGTCTTTTTCGGGGGCGAGCGCCATCCCCATTGGCATGCTCCCTAGGCCGATAAAATCGCCAACGGGATCCAAGCGAACTCCGGTAGGCAATGGACTGGTAAAGTTTTGCTGGGAATCGGCGAGAGGCTGCGGGCTGGCAGGAGAGATCGCCAGACAGGCCACAAATGTCACGCAGAAAAGCGCAAGATAACCGAGTCTTCGCATTTCACCCTCCGAAACTGGCCTCGACCCGGTTTCTATTCAAAGATTCTACGAATCCGGCCAGAAGCGCAAGCTCTCTTTAGCGTAACGCAGTGAAGAAACTCCCGACCTCTGCATTTTTTCGCTGATCCGCGCGGTGCTCACCCTCGAACGCGCACGCACTCAGGACATATATCCGGCTCTCACTGGCAGGAGCCCTCAATCGGCGTTAACATTCGTGTGCAAGCTTGAAGGGCATTCGGCGCTGCACCAGCTGCGATGCCGTGCACATGCCCGTGTCGGCTTGCAGGTCCAGGCGAGGTGAAACCATGGGACAAACTCCAAGCCAGCGGCTCACCACTCCCTTAATTCGCGAAAACGGAAAGCATCGCCCGGCAACCTGGGAAGAAGCCCTCGACCGCGTCGCGGAGGGAATCCGCCGCGAAGTCGCCCAGCACGGACCTCGCACCTTCGGCATGTTCAGCTGCTCGAAGACCACCAACGAGCTTAACTACATCGCACAAAAATTCGTCCGCTCGGTCGTCGGTAGCAACAACATCGATAGTTGCAACCGGACTTGACACGCCCCGAGCGTCGCCGGTCTGGCGGCGGTTTTCGGCGCGGGCGGCGGCACCAGCTCCTACCGCGAAGTGGAAGAGACTAACGTCATCCTTCTTTGGGGTTCGAACGCGCGCGAAACTCATCCCATCTTTTTCCATCACGTGCTGAAAGGCGTGCGTCACGGGGCAAAGCTCTTCGTGGTCGATCCGCGGCGCACCAGCTCCGCGCAATGGGCCGATGTCTGGCTGGGCCTGGATGTGGGCTCGGACATTTCGCTGGCCAACGCGATGGGCCGCGAGATTATCGCCGCGGGCCTCGCAAACAAGGAGTTTGTCGAGAATGCGACGAGCGGATTTGAGGAATACAAAGCGTGCGTTGAGAAGTACGCACTCGAACGCGCCGCGCGCGAAACGGGTGTCCCCGCCGAAGTGATTCGTCAGGCGGCCCACGCCTACGCAAAAGCGCCCC
>Ga0210407_10001782_pt1 | contig 19457 bp, 16 predicted proteins | sample IncBWC27MmetaG_FD_150860 | JGI IMG/M metagenome (GOLD analysis project Ga0210407, IMG submission 150860) | Forest soil microbial communities from Barre Woods Harvard Forest LTER site, Petersham, Massachusetts, United States - Inc-BW-C-27-M | ecosystem: Environmental > Terrestrial > Soil >... | reverse complement strand
ATGAAGAACTTCGACATTCGCGATGCCTAGTTGCCGGGAGTCTCGGCGTTCGCGGGCGCTTGGCTCGACGATCCTGAGGTCGCCGGCGATGGCTCTGGGGGCGCCTGCCGCGGCTTTACTTCCGACCCATCCGAGACTTTCTGCAACCCCTCGGTGATCACACGCTCGCCGGGCGAGACTCCTTCGTCGACGATCCGCAGATCGTCACCCACCTTCTTCCCGGTCTTGACCGTGCGCAGAGTGACCTTGTTGTCCGCGCCGACCACCGCAACCTGGTACTGGCCCTGCGTCTCGAGCACCGCCGCTTGCGGCACCAGCAGCGCGCCTTTGCGAACGTCGGTAGCAGAGCGAATCTTCGCATACAGCCCCGGCCTCAGCAGCGCGTCGGGATTTGGAAAAAGTCCCTGGATCTTGATCGTGCCGGTCTGGACATTCACTTGCCGATTCGCGACGTAGAAACGGCCGCGATACTTGTAGGTGCTGCCGTCGGCAAGAATCATCTCCAGATCCGGATCGGATTTCCGGTCTCCATATTTCTCGTGTTGACTGATTCGATCCGCGAAATGCAGGTACTCGCGCTCGCTGATCGGAAACTCGACTTTGATCGGATCGACTTGACTGACCATCGTCAGCACTGAGGTTGGGCTGACCAGGTTACCGACCTGGGTCGGCGCGATTCCGGCAATTCCGTCGATTGGCGAATTCACTTGTGTCCATTGCAGATTGAGCTTCGCCGTCTCGACCGCCGCCTGCGCCGACGCTACCGCGGCCGCACTCGCGCGCGTCGATTGTGTGACGTGATCAAAGTCCTGCTTGCTGATCACTTGCTGCTGGTAGAGCGGCGTAAATTTGTCGAGGTCCTGCTTGTTTTTCTTGTAGTCGGCCTGCTTCTGTCCGAGATCGCCGATCGCCTGGTCATACGCCGCCTTGTATTCGCGATCGTCTATCTGGAACAGCAACTGCCCGCTATGCACCTGTTCACCGTCTTTGTAATTCTGCTTGAGCAGGTATCCGGAAATCTTCGGATGAATCTCCGCGTTCACGAATCCCTCAGTAGTCCCCACCCATTCCGAATATACGGGAACGTCCTTCTGCACGACGTCAACGACCACAACCTCCGGCACCGGCGCCGCCACCGGCCCCGCCGCCTTCTTGCATCCCCACGCGGCGAAGATGAGCAAGATCGCGAAACCAGCGGTAACGCTCCTATCGGGCATTCGAATACCCCAGCGCATCAGATGGAATCTCTTTCGGAACAGGATAGCAGTCATCCTTGCTCGAATATCATCGCCACCGAGTTGAAGGAACCCGCCCCGCAATCACTCGCGCCAGATGCTCGCCATCAGCTGGTCTTGCGCGCTCGTTCCAGCTCCTTCGTTAGCTCCTCGATTCGTTTGTCGCGCGCGGCCAGCGCCGCTTCCACATCCGCCGCCTCAAAGCGCTGCGGGATATGCTGCGGACAGTTTGTATCCCACGCCGAAACGGTGAAGACAATCGCTTGCTCCACTCGCGCCCGGTAGCCGTCCGGCTTTAACTTCTTCATCAGCGCCGGATCATCCTCGACCACTCGCGCCTCGCCCCAGATTTTGATCCGTTGCCGATTGGCGTAGTCGATCAGGAAAATGAACGCCTTCGGATTCTCCGATAAATTGCCAACCGTGATGTACTGCCGATTGCCCGCGAAATCCGCGAACGCGAGCGTCTTGTCGTCGATCACCTTGAGAAAGCCCGCCGGTCCGCCGCGATGCTGTATGTAAGGCTGGCCGTCGGCGCTAGCCGTCCCGAGAAAGACGCTCGACTGGCGTCCGATAAAACCGGCCAACTCGGGCGTGACACGCGTCTCCCACGGCCCGCGCTCTTCCATGCTCGCGTAGCCCGCCCTCGAACCCTTCCGGCTCTGAACCGCCTTAACGGCAGGCGTAAAAGCAACATCGCTGGAATAAGAACTCGAAGCCGTCTTCTTCATCGCGTCGCAACTCTATGGGTGGAAAATTGCGGGCCCATCGTGAAGATTCTCACCCCGCCGAAGGAAGTGTGAAACGCGACCGACTCTCTCTCGGCAAAGGTGCGCGATGCGCGACGGAGCACGCCTACAGCGTGTCCGCCGCTTTCGCTTCCCCGCCACGCTCAGGCGAGGTCGAAACGATCAAGGTTCATCACCTTGCTCCACGCGGCCACGAAGTCTTTCACAAACTTCTCCTTCGAGTCCGCGCACGCATAGACTTCCGCGAGCGCGCGCAGCTGAGAGTTCGAGCCGAAGATCAAATCGACACGAGTCCCGGTCCACTTGACCTCGTCGGTCTTCCGATCACGCCCCTCATACACGCCTTCGGACCCTGCCGACGGTTTCCATTGTGTGCTCATGTCGAGAAGGTTGGTGAAGAACTCGTTGCTCAGCGTCTCGGGCCGCTTGGTGAAGACGCCATGTTTGGACTGACCGAAGTTGGCATTCAGCGCGCGCATGCCGCCGACCAGAACCGTCATCTCGGGAGCAGTCAGCGTCAGCAACTGCGCGCGATCCAGCAGCATTTCCTCCGCCGGTACTGGATGTCCCTTGCGTTGATAGTTGATGAACCCGTCCGCGGTCGGCTCGAGTACCGAGAACGACTCGACGTCGGTCAGCTTCTGCGAAGCATCAGTGCGCCCCGGCGAGAAGGGAACCTTCACGGTGTGCCCGGCCTTTTTCGCGGCTTCTTCGACGGCTGCGCAGCCGCCCAGAACGATCACGTCGGCAAGCGAGACTTTCTTCCCGTTTGACTGTGAAGCGTTGAACTCCTTTTGGATCCCTTCGAGCGTCTTCAAGGATTTCACGGCCGATTGGTTCACTTCCCAATCCTTTTGTGGCGCAAGGCGGATGCGCGCCCCGTTCGCGCCACCGCGCTTGTCCGATCCGCGGAACGTCGCCGCCGACGCCCACGCCGTCGCGACCAGCTGCGAAACGGACAGCCCCGACTTGAGGATCTTGGCCTTCAGAGTTGCAATGTCCCGCTCACCGACCAACTTATGATCGACTGCGGGAACAGGGTCTTGCCAAATTTGCGGCTCCTTCGGAACGAGTGGGCCCAGGTATCGCGAGACCGGCCCCATGTCGCGATGCGTCAGCTTGTACCAGGCCTTCGCGAACGCCGTTGCGAACTCTTTCGGATTCTCGTAGAAGCGCTTTGAAATTTTTTCGTAAGCAGGGTCGAACCGCAATGAGAGGTCCGTGGTCAGCATCGACGGCGCGTGACGCTTTGACTTGTCATGCGCATCCGGCACCGTGCCGGCGCCCGCGCCATTTTTCGGTTTCCACTGATTCGCACCGGCCGGGCTCTTGGTCAGTTCCCATTCGTAGCTGAACAGGTTCTTGAAGTAGTCGTTGCTCCACTTGGTTGGCGTCGTGCTCCAGATGACTTCCAGGCCGCTGCCGATCTGGTCGCCGCCGATGCCCGTGCGAAATTTGCTCTTCCAGCCGAAACCCTGCTGCTCGATTGGAGCGGCTTCCGGCTCCGGACCCACCAGCGCGGCATCGCCGGCGCCGTGGGTTTTGCCGAAGGTGTGACCACCCGCAATCAGCGCAACTGTCTCCTCGTCATTCATCGCCATGCGGCGGAACGTCTCCCGGATATCGCGCGCCGCCGCGACCGGATTAGGCTTTCCATTGGGCCCTTCCGGATTCACGTAAATCAGTCCCATCTGAACCGCGCCAAGAGGATTCTCGAGATTGCGATCGCCGGTGTACCGCTCATCCGCCAGCCAAGTGTGCTCGGGGCCCCAGTAAACTTCGTCGGGCTCCCAGACATCCTCGCGCCCGCCGCCAAAGCCGAAGGTCTTGAACCCCATCGACTCGAGCGCGACGTTGCCCGCGAGGATCATAAGGTCGGCCCAGGAGATTTTGCGGCCGTACTTTTCCTTGATCGGCCACAGCAATCGGCGCGCCTTGTCGAGGTTCACGTTGTCCGGCCAGCTACCGAGCGGCGCGAAGCGTTGCTGTCCGGCTCCGGCGCCGCCGCGGCCGTCGCCGATGCGGTACGTGCCCGCGCTGTGCCACGCCATCCGGATGAATAGCCCGCCGTAGTGGCCAAAGTCGGCCGGCCACCAGTCCTGCGACGCCGTCATCAAGGCATGTAGGTCCTTGATCACCGCATCCAGGTCGAGCTTCTTGAATTCCTCAGCATAGTTGAACTCCTTGCCCATCGGATCGGACAGGGGAGAGTTCTGATTCAGGATCTTCAGGTTCAGTTGCTTCGGCCACCAGGCTCCATTGGTCGGAGCCCCAGCCTCCGTGTGTCGCATCGGGCATTTGGATTCGCTTGCCATTTTACTTCTCCTGAATGGTTTTTGATTATTTGGTTTTTCGGGAACGAGCCTTGCCCGCGCATCGCTCGCATCGCGCATGGATCTCCAGCGACGATCCGAGCACCTTGAACTCGCCCAGCTCCGCGCGTCCATCGAGGATCCGATCCAGCTCGGGAATCTCGATGTCGCGGATCCGCCGGCACTCGACGCACACCACATGATGATGCCGCGTGACGTTGCCGTCGTAGCGCGCGCTGTCGTGCAGCATAGTGACCTTGCGCGCCTCGCCAATGTCGCACAGCGTCTCGAGCGTCCGATGCACCGTCGCCAGCGACATCGTCGGATGCTGCCGCCGCACCTTGGCGAAAATCGCGTCGGCCCGCGGATGCTCCGCCGAAGCTAGCAGCGCCTTGATAATCGCGAGCCGTTGCGGCGTCACCGCGAGCCCGCCCTCGCGGCATCGCGCGGCGAACTCGGCCAGCCGCCTGGCCGCGTAAGGGGCGCGGCGCCCTTCGTTCACGAGTTTCAGTTCCATATCTAGATGATAATTACTATCATCCGATTGCTGCTGTCAACGGGGCGGGGACGAAAATTTTTTCGCGGGTTACAGTGGGGGCAGGATCGGCGCGACGCGGCATTGCGGCTTGGTCAGCAGCATCTGCACGTCGCCGATATAGCGCTCGCGGAAGCCGCCCTCGCAGTAGCTGAGGTAGAACTCCCACATCCGGATGAATTCCTCCGGATAGCCGAGCGCGCGCACCCGATCGATATTCTTGAACATCCGGATGCGCCAGTTCTTCAGCGTCTCGGCGTAGTTGGGCGTGAGGTCCTCGAGATGGAACAGGCGCAGGTCGCTCGAGCAGGTCATCGCGCAGCAGAGCGCGGTCACCGACGGCAGAAAGCTGCCCGGGAAAATATACTTCTTGATAAAATCGACGCGCTTGAGCGCAGCCGCGTAGTTCTGATCGGAGATCGTGATTGCCTGGAGCAGCATCATGCCGTCGGGCTTCAGCAGCTCGCCGCATTTTTGGAAATATGAGTTGAGAAACTGATGGCCGACGGCTTCGATCATTTCGATCGACACGGCCTTGTCGAACTGGCCGGTGAGATCGCGATAGTCCTTGAACAGCACCGTGATGCGATCCGAGAGACCCTCTTCGGCGATTCTCTTCACCGCGTAGTCGTGCTGCGCGCGCGAGATAGTGGTGGTGGTGACGCGACATCCGTAATTCTTCGCCGCGTGAATCGCAAAGCCGCCCCATCCGGTGCCGATCTCGATCAGATGATCGCTCGAACGAAGATCGAGCTTGCGGCAGATTCGGTCGACCTTGGTGATTGCGGCCTCTTCGAGCGTCGCCTCCGGACGCGGAAAGATCGCGCACGAGTACATCAGCGTGGGATCGAGGATCAGCTCGAAGAAATCGTTGCCGAGATCGTAGTGCGCCGCGATATTGCGCTGGCTGCCTTCTTTCGTGTTGCGATTCAGATAGTGCAGCAGTCGTCGCGCTGGAGTAGCGAGTCGCGCCAAGCCCGCGTCCATGCCGTTCATCACGTCTTCGTTGCGGATCATGATTTGGACCAGCGCGGGCAGATCGTCGGTGGTCCACGAGCCCGCCATGTACGCTTCACCCGCGCCCATGCTGCCGCCGAGCGCGAGGTCCGAATAGAAACGCCGGTCGATGACGCGGATCGTCGTACGCAGATCAGCCGTGGAGAGATCCTCGCCGAACGCGATGCGCTCGTCGGCGTCTTCGATCACGACGCGTCCGTGCTTCAGCCCGGCAAGACGCGCGAGCACCGCGCTTCGCGCAAACCGCTCGATTATCGCAGGCCGGCGCGCCCGAGCCGCATCGACGCCCGATGCGACGATTGAGCCCGACTCGCGCATCAGGCGACCCTTTCGGTATCGGCGGACTCAGTGACGGGGAGATTCTGGCGCGCGTTCTGAAGCGCGGGAGAGACTCGGGGACGCGCGTTCGCGATCGTTCGAATCGATGCGGGCATCTCCGCGCGAACCACGCGCGGGCGCGAGTCGACGAGGTTTTCGTCGAGCAACTGCGCGGGCACCTGGCGGAGATCCCAAATGATCCCAAGCGCCTCGAGCATCTTGAGCGTGTAGTAAGTGATGTCGATCTCCCACCAGAAAAAACCGTTGCGCGCGGCGGCCGGATAGTGGTGGTGATTGTTGTGCCAGCCCTCGCCGAGCGTGACCATCGCGAGCGTGAAGCTGTTGCGGCTGTCGTCGCCGGTCTCGTAACGGCGCCGGCCAAACACGTGCGCGAGCGAGTTGATCGTGAACGTGCCGTGCGCGAGCACCACAGTCGAGACGAAGAATCCCCAGATGAGCATCTGCGCGCCGGTGGTGTGCAGGCCGGGAGCCTCGCGCTGAAGTAGCGCGCCGAGTCCATAGAGCGCGAAGCCGAGCACGGTCGGCACCAGGATGTCGAATCGATCGAGGAACATCAGCTCGGGAAATTTCGCGAAGTCGCGCACCACGCGCAGTTCGGAGCGGAAATTCGACTCCGACGTGATCCATCCGATGTGACTCCAGATGAAACCGTGCTGGCGCGGCGAGTGAACGTCCTCGGGCTCATCGGAGCGCTGATGATGCAGGCGATGATGCGACGCCCACCAGAGTGCTCCGCGCTGCACGCACGTCGCGCCCATCACGGCGAAAACGAATTGCGCGGCGCGCGTGGTCTTGAACGAGCGATGGGAAAAATAGCGATGGTAAAATCCGGTGATCGCAAACATCCGGACGAAATAGAGCGCAATCGCAACGCCGACCGCGACCGGACTCCATCCGACCCAGATTACTCCGAGGCACATCAGGTGAACGAAGACGAACGGGATGCATCGGAACCAGTCGGTCTTTTGCGGACCGTCGGCGGCAGGAGTGCCGCCAGCCGAAGTGTCGAACCATCGCGCGAGCGCGATGAGATATTTACGAGTTGTAGCTGAGGCCATCGTGTCTCCAAACGCCAGCGAGCGGAACCATGCGACGCATGATGATAATGCCCAGATTCGCGAGTCTATGTGAACAAGCGCGACAGCCGCGACGGGTTGAGGAGGATTCCGCAACTCCGCCGGCAGTTGCCTTGTTAAGCTGACGTGTTTTTAACCTGAAGTGCGATTCGCGCGCGATGCGCGCTCTGCCGGGTTGTGTCGGGGTCTCGATCTTCTCGCATCGGGCAACTCCGCCAGGCGCGGAACCGGGGCGGCGGTCAGCTGTTTCATTCAGATGCACGATGCCATCGTCTCACGCGCCGGTGATCTGCGTAAGGCTGAACAGTTCAGCCCTGAACTTTCGTGGCGATCCGGAAAATCAGTTGCGCTTATAGTTGTTGGGAGAGAAGGGGTTGGCGGGGGTGAGAGGAGGAATCGGATGCGAGATCGACATTCGAAAGCGATTCGGAGCAGACCGCTGCGCGCGGGGCGGCAGGGGTGACCCCTGCACCCACCGTCCATTCCATCCAAGCGCAAAATCCCGCGGACGGTATTTTGCACTCGGTATGTCTGAAAGCGCGATTCGGCGGTAATCAGCTGCCGGTTGCGATCTTTTCCTGGAAGACTAGGATCTCGACTCGGCGATTCTTTTGCCGACCGTTGCGGGTTCCGTTGTTGTCGACCGGCTTGCTTGCGCCGTAGGAAATCACGCGAACCTGGGTCGGGTCGAGGCCCTTTGTGCCGACCAGATATCCGGCGACGCTGGTAGCACGCCGCTGTCCGAGCTCGTAGTTGTAGTCCTCATGGCCGGTGCTATCAGTATATCCGGCGACGACGAAGACGCGCTCCGTTTGCGCCGACGCGACGCCGGTCGGACCCTGCATATCACCGACGAATTGATCGATCTCGCGCTTGGCGTTCCCGCTCAAGGCGGCGGATCCGGACTTGAAGGTCGGTCCGTTGGTCGAATCCAGGACCAGCTTCCGCTCGAGGTGGAGGTTGTTCAGCTGGGTTTCCATTTGCTGCTGCTGGCCCGTGATCGGGCGCAGCTGATCGTTGACCCAAGAGCGGGTAGCAAGGCATCCGCTGGCGGTGAGAAGCAAACCCACCCCGGCAAAGGCACCGACTCCGACGCGGACAGCGTCCGATAAACGCGCGATTGGCATGGTAAATCCTCCTAAATTAACGTGAAGTTCCGTTTTGATTTTCCAACCAGTTGATCACTTATTTTTTAGTTGGGCAGAAAGCACAGCATCGATTTTACTACTCGGGATATGTACGAGGCGAGGAAATTTTTTTAACGCGACGTCGGGATTCGGACCGTTACGCGCGGGGCCCCTGCATCCAGTGTCCATTGGTTGGCGCGGCGGCGCGCATTTGGTCAAAGTGGGAGGGAAGCGGGCCGGCTCGAAGCCGGTCTGCGAATGGCGGGGGCGTTTTAGTTTATGGATTTGCGGGCGGCTCATCCGGAGCAACCTTGGTTGTGGCGCGCCGATTGGGCTGCGGGCGAAATTCATTACAGTCCCAGGGCGAGCGCGATCCTCTTCGTTCTGTTGGCGATATTCTGGAACTTCTGCACGTTCGCGGCTCTTTCGAGCCTGCGTGGAAACGTCGATCCGGATCGCGCGACGATTGCCGCGTGGCTGATGCTGTTCCCGTTGATCGGCATCGGGCTACTGTTCGTCGCGATTCGCGCGTGGCTCCGATGGCGCGTGTACGGCGAATCAGTCTTCCAGCTTAAGTTGGTGCCCGGAACGATCGGCGGCGCGCTCGAGGGCGTCATCCGATCCGCGCATCCGTTGCCGCCGATGCGACCGGTGAAGCTCCACCTTGCCTGCATCAATAGAGCGCGCGGCGGTGATGGCAAGACGAACGATGTCCCGATCTGGAGCGATCAGATTGAAGCGACTACCGATGCCGCCGGCGATATTCCAGTCGCAATCTCCATTCCACCGGGATGCCGTCCGACCGCGACCGAACCTCTGGACGATCGGGTAAGCTGGAATCTCAAAGTTTCATTTACGGCGAACCCGGTATCGTATCGCGCGGTATTCGAGGTGCCGATTTTCGAAACCGGCGAGACTTCCGCGAGGGCGGCGTCCGATGCGGCCGAATTGCGCGCGCAGCGCGACGCCAGGATCGACTCTTTTCAGGCGCCGGAGAAGTCGCGAATCCGGGTCGGCCTCGCCGGCGACGGCTCGACCGAAATTTTCTTCCCGGCGTTTCGGAATCCCGTGGTTGCGCTAACGCTGCTCGGCGTTCTCATCCTGTGGATCGTCCTGACATTTGTCATTTTCAGAGACAACGCACCGCGGCTTTTCAAGATTCTGTGGCCATTTTCGGACGTGGTGCTCGTGATCTGCGTGCTGCAGCTGTTATTCGGGTCGATTGTCGCGCACGCCCACAACGGCGAGATAACCATCGTCTCGCGATTGATGGGCATCCCGATTCACAAGCGCCATCTGGTGCTGTCTGAAATCAGCGACATCAGATCCGGATCTGGAATGTCCGCCGGCAGTACTGTCTATCGGCGAATTCAAATCCATCGCGCGGGCAAAGGTACGATCAGCTTCGGCGACGGAATCCCCGATTCGATCGAAGCAGACTGGATCGCGGCCACGATCGCCAGGGCGGTTGGCCTGCCGGATAGCGCGAGTAGGCGTGAGTCGCGCGGGGATTCAGACGGATCCAGACCGCTGCGCGCGGGGCGGCAGGGGTGACCCCTGCACCCACCGTCTATACCATTCAAGCGCAAAATCCCGAGGACGGTATTTTGCTCTCGGTCTAATTGATAAGACGGACGCCTGGTTCGATTCCGGAAACGTACTATCTGCGCATACGTATGATGGTGGGTATCATCTCAGTTGAAAGTCACATTGGCGAGTACGAGGTCGCATGTGGGGGCGGATGCGATGATTCGATGTTTGGTTACGCCGGTTCGCAACTTCATGGGGCTGATCCTGATTGGCCTGATCGCTGTCGGCGGAGCATGGGCGCAGAACGGCAATCCCGGCCCTGAATCTCCACCTGACGTTTCCAAGCTCATCCAACAACTGAAAAGCCTTGATACGCATGAGCGCGTACACGCGGCCCGCGAATTCGAGCAGATAAAGCCACTCCCGCCTGAAGCAATTAAGGCCCTGGTGGAAATGTTGCGAACGGCGCCTTACGACGAGGCTCAGTTCGCCATTAAAGCTCTCAGTGGAGCGGGACCGCGGGCAATTCCACCTCTGGCCGCGCTGGCTAACACTGGTAACCAGCCGGCGGTCTGGACGCTGGGCCGGATGGCTTTCTCGGAGCCAGCCGCGTGGCCGGTTCTGATCGGCCTTTCCAAGAGCGACTTTAGCGGAATCCGGAGCGCCGCGGCGTCAGGACTTGCGATTGCCGGTCCACCCGTCGTGCCTCTCCTGGTAAAAGCTCTGGCGGACGACGACCCGCGAATGCGTGCCGGCGCCGCTGAGACCCTAGTGCACATGCGACTTAGGCCCACCAATGAAGTCGGGGTCAGGTATGCAAAGCCTGGGGATCTCGCTCCCGCAGCACCCCAGTTGGCCAAGTTGTTAAACGACCCCGATGCGGAAGTTCGCGACAATGCCGCGCTTGCGCTCGCCTATGCGGACCCCAGTGACAAGCGGGCCGCGCCGATTCTTGGGCAAATGCTGGATCGCGGTGCCAGCTCTGAAGCGATTGCAGCGTTGCAGAACATGGGCATCAACTCGAAAAGTGCCGTCCCGGCTCTGGAACGAGTCCTGGCCGGCAATCGCTACTCGCTCATGTGCGCAAACGCGGCGCGCGCGCTGGCGAAGATCGGTGGCGCTGAGGCGTGCGCGCCATTGGCGCAAGCGATCGTCGGTAGCAAGAACGATCAAGCCCGGGGATGGGTTACCGACGCGACAAACTCGATAAATGAAGTCCGCATAGGGGCTGCCAACGCTATAGTAGAAATATCGCCAGCTTGCCCGCAGACGATTCCAATTCTAATCGCGACTCTCGGCAAACCCTGGTCGGCGAGCAGCGCGCTTGCGAAACTTGGCGGTCCTGCCATACCTGCGCTGATCGCGGCGTCAAAAAGCCCGAACCTTAGCGTGCGCGAAGGCGCGGTTCAGACGCTCGCGGCGATCAGGCCGGTCTCACCTGCAGCCGTGCGCGCGCTTACGCTCGCTCTCAGAGACGGGGGCCTCGACCTCGACTCGCGCCAAGCGGCGGTTGATGCGCTTGCGGACATCAAGCCGCTCACACCGGACGCGGTTGACGGGCTTATGCTTGCGCTGAAAGAAAAGAGCGACACGATCACATCCACGGCCGCTAAGGCACTTCAGGACATGGGGGGCGAGGCAGGACAGGCCGCTCACGCCGAACTAAAGCACGAGCAAACGATCGAAGCGCAGCGTTCAGAGCCGGACACCCGCAGTTACAGCAACGAAGAACTCATCGCCACGATTCAGGATCCGGATCTTGAGTACGCGCTCACGCTCACATATCTGGTCCCGATTCTTCCTGCTCCCGCTCCTATAGACGACGCCCCATTCGTCGTCACGGTTCATACCGCCGAGGATCAAAACGAGCGACTGAGCGTCTGGAAGAAGACCGGCGTCGATCGGTACCAGAAGATGAAAGTCATGGCTGCTGATCCGGATAATCAGGAGCATTTTCACGTTCCGATAACCTTCCAGGCGATAGTTCAAGTGACAGCGGCGGGAGGGCATCAATCTGAAGAGCGAGAGCTTTTCGTCGAGATTCCAGTGGAGTGGTACCGGAATGGCGAGGAGCGGGTATTCGCGGTTGATGGCGACGGGTTGCGTCCGGTGGAGATCGAAGCGCCCGAAGAGATGGTGCCGAATCCAAAGCAAATCCCGTTGAAATACCAAACCGCTTCCCGCGGCCCCTACCTCGGTTCGTACCACCGGCTGGATTGGTCCTTCTTGGTCTCGAACGAAGATGACCCCACGTGCTGCCCGTCGGGCGGGGAGGTAAGTGGGACTTACAAGATCGTGAAGGATGCCACCGCGAGTCCGCCGACATGGAAGATGGTTGTCGAGACCGCCAAATTTAACGGGCCGGAAGAGGCCGCGGGAACATTCGGCGGCGTTGAGAGAGTCGCGTCCTCGTCGGCGCGGGAGCTTGGCAAAATCGGAAAACCTGCGATGCCCGCGCTGACTGCTGCCTTAAAGAGCTCCGACCTGAACACGCGGCAAGCGGCGGCTGAAGGGTTTGCGTCCATGAACGCGGTGCTTACACCCGAAGCGACGAATGCGCTGACGATCGCGCATGGAGATGAGGACTCGGTCGTGAGATCGAGGGCCGCGCGCTCACTCCGCAATGCCGGAGGCACGGCGGAGCAGACCGCCTTGGCCGAGGAGAAGCGTGAGAAGGAGGCAGATGAGGCGGCGCATCCGGAGCCGCATATTCCGCCGGTTGCGAAGTTCAGCAAGGAGCAAATTATCGCTCCTATTCCTGCCGACGCGAATTACAAGTACCCTCTGAAGCTCGCGTTGTTTGCTCCCATTTCCGGGTACGTCGTCACTCTTCATATCGGGAAAGATCGCCCTGAGCGACTGGTCTTCTGGAAGGTCGTCGATGACAAATATCAGAAGCTAGTGCTTAGGGAGTCCGACCCGCATTCCGGTGAACATTTCCAGGTTCCTACCAGCTTCGACGCGACCATAGGATCTCCGCCCCCGGACAGTTTTTTTGACGTCGCGACTTTAGGACGCGGCGGTGTTACCGACAAGGTGTTCCATATCGATGACGATGACGATCGGTGGCAACAGATCGAAATCGAATCACCCGAAGACTCGTACAAGAACAAGCTGAGGCCATCGGAGACCGTGCGGCATCGCGGCAGGAATTTCTTCAGCGACGATAAACTGGAATTCGAGTTCCAAATCTGGAACTCGAACGACCAGGACTGCTGCCCGACGGCAGGACGGGTAATCGGCACCTATAAAATTGTCAGAGCGCAGACCTCGACAGCAGAGGCCGCGGGGGAAGTGCACGGGGGCTTTTGGGCTGTGGCGAAAGCTGGAGTGCCAAACGCTGGCGCCGTCAACGATGATCAGACTCACGGAGAAGGAATGCACTCGGGCCAATTCGTTATTGAACCGAACCCGGTTCCTACGTGGAAGATGGTCGTCGACACCGCCAAACGGCAGCACTAGATAGGCATCTGACGCCGGTGCGGTCAGTGGATATGACTGGCGCGCAGGACTCGCGCGAGATTAGATGACTTGATGTCAGAGCTGATTGCATGGGACGGTTTTTACGCGGTGGTCGGGTCGGCGGCGGGGGCGCTGATTGGGTTGCAGTTCGTCGTTATGACGCTGGTTGCTCAGCGGCCGCCGCCGCGTGCGGCGGAGGGCGGAGCCACATTCGCGACGCCGACGATCGTGCATTTCGGCACGGTGTTACTCTTGTCGGCGCTGGTGCAAGTTCCGTGGAATTCGATCGTCGTCGCCGCGGCTGTTTGGGGAGTCATTGGACTTAGCGGATTAGCGTACGCATCGATCACAACTCGGCGCATGTGGAGGCAAAACTTTTACCAGCCGGAGTTCGAGGACTGGTTATTTCATGCGATGTTGCCTTTGTTGGCGTACGCGATACTCGCGCTGTCGGCATTCGCGATTCCCTCCTATACGCGTGAGGCGCTGTTTGGGGTTGGAGCTGCGTCGCTGATTCTGCTCTTTGTCGGGATTCACAATGCGTGGGACGCCGTCGCCTTCCACGTATATACAAGGAAGCAGGATACAGATTCTTCAAGATGACGTGCGCGAGGCGCGCGCAGGTGATTGATGCGCGCATTCAGCGGGATGCTGGCGCCCTCACCCGTGCGCGACTGTATGTCGCGCACGACCTCTCCCCCAGGGAGAGGTCAGGATCGTGAACGCAGCGAGCGTCGGATATCAGGACCGGGGGAGCATCACGATGTCGTCGAAGTGGGCGAAGTCGATGTAGCGGGTGCCGTCGGGGTTTACCCTAAGTACGTCGGCGAAGCGGGCGCCCCAGATGATTTCTTCGAGGCGGAATGAATGGCGGGCGTGGACGGTTTGCGAGAAGGTCTGATCCAGCCCCGTGATCGAGACGACAATTTCGGGCGCGCTGACGGCCAGCGACTCGTGGGTCTGTCCGAAGAACGGGCTGTCTTCGGTGATCGGATGGACCGCGGTCCACGAAAGCATGAAGAGCGGCGACCGGCTTCGCGTGGTGGGGAGATCGTAAAAGCGGCGGATCGTTTCGCCTTCGAGAGTTATTTCCTGGCGGGCGAAGGTGAGATTAATCTGCGCCTCGACGATGCGATTGGCGCGCATGTTCGCCATCCGAATCACCAGGCTGGTTTTTCCGTCGCGCGGCCCGATGACAGCATAGCGGCTGAATCTGACCCGCGCAGTCGGGCGCGAGAACTTCGCGAAGGTGAGCCCGGTCATGATCGCGAGACCGAGCAGGCCGAACAGAGCCTCGATCGAAACCAGGATGTTGGAGAAGAGCGTGATCGGTTCCATCTTGCCGTAGCCGATGGTCGCCATGGTCTGGACGCTGAAAAAGAACATGTCGGAGAAGGAGCCGGAGTGGGTGTTCTCGATTCCGCCGTCCCAGTAGTAGCCGGCGGCGAAGATCAGATTGGCGACGAAGAAAAATCCGCCGATGAGCACGAGCAGGATCGGCCATGATGCGGTGAGCATGTAGTGGTAGAGATCTTCGAGCGCGCGGCCGGCTCGTTCCGGAATCGAGAGATCGTCTTCGGAGACCGGCGGCGGTGCGGGAGGAGTTGCCATCGCGGCAGAATATAGCCGAGGGTGGCGCGTGGAGTCACTGGCGTGGGGGGTCGATCCCGGTTGTCGAAATTCTTTTTCGAGATGTAGAGAGGATAGTCCGTCGTGGGTGATCGACGGGGCGCGCTAACCTAACCCCTAACCCCTTCCCTCGGGAAGGGGAACAAAATTTTCTTTTCTCCTTTCTGGGAGGGCTGTGGGCTAGCGGGCGAAGGCTACCTTTAATGCGTCGGCGGCCTGGCGCTGGCCTTCTTTGCCTTTGTCGAGGGCGTCGGCGAAGCTGACGAAGCCGTGGGTGACGCCTTCGTAGCGGGTGCAAGTGACCTTGACGCCGGAGCTTATCAGGCGCTGCGCGAATCGTTCGCCTTCGTCTCGCAGAGGATCGTGGCTCGCCGTCAAGACCAATGCGGGAGGAAGTCCGGCTAGATTTTTCGCGCGCAGCGGGCTCGCGTACGGATTCATTTTTTCGGAACTCGATTCCACATAATTGTTCCAGAACCATTCCATGTCGGCGCGCGAGAGGACGAAGCCGTCGGAGGCAAATTCCTTTTGCGACTGGGTATCCATCGCAGCGTCGGTTACCGGATAGAGGAGGAGCTGGAAGGCGATTGAGGGACCGCCGCGATCGCGCGACATCATCGAGACCACGGCGGCGAGATTTCCGCCCGCGCTGTCGCCGCCGACCGCAAGCCGGGTCGGGTCGGCGCCGAGCGAGGCAGCATTTTCGGAGACCCATTTTGTAGCGGCGTAACAATCCTCGGCGGCGGCGGGAAAAACGTGCTCGGGGGCGAGCCGATAACCGATCGATACCGCCACGCATCCGGCGAGATTGGCGAGCGCGCGGCATACGCGGTCGTGACTTTCCAAATCGCCGAGCACCCATCCGCCGCCGTGAAAATAAACCAGCACGCCCATCGGCGAATTTCCCTCGGGAGTGTAAACGCGCACAGGGATCTCACCGATGACGCCGGGGATGTGACGATCCTCGACGCGATAGATCGGCTCGACCGGCAGCGGATTCGCGGCGAGCATCGCTTGCATCTTGGCGCGCGCCTGCTCGGGCGTTTCGGCGCGCAGGAACATCGGGCCGGCCGCGTTGAAGGTATCGAGCAGGATTTTCATTTGTGGATCGAGCACGGCCTTGGCGGCCATATGAGTCTCCTTGAAGCGCGCGCGGTCGGCGCAGAGCGTCGTCGGACAGAAATGTCTATGGGTGATACTTAGGTTACGGGATACGGCAGCGCAAGCCGGACGCGCGCGCTACTCCGCGAAGTGGCGAAAGTCGGCGCGCCAATGCGCTTTGAACCAGGGCTCGCCGTCGCGAGTGCCGTAGACGTCGGCGCTGACGATCATGTCGTCGCCGCCGATGCGGCAATCGAGATGCGTGGTTTCGTCGACCGCAAAAGTCGGCGCATACGAGTCGCGGCCGTTGCCGTATTCGTCGAAGTGCAACTGCGCGAGCATCGAGGCGTACGCGCGGCCGTCGGTGCGGACCGGCACCACGTTGCCATGCGGATGAATAATCTTTTCGTTCGGCGCCACGCCGGTTTCGGTAAAGGTGAGCTTGAACGGCTGATTGCCGACGCGCCGGTAGCAGAGCCGATAAGTCTTCGGCGTCCAGAAACCTACTTTGTGCGCGCCCGGTTCGCGGCGAATCCAGTCGAGTTGCTCGACCTCACCCTGCCAGCATCCGCGGAAAGTCGCGGGCAGCGCGGTCATCGGAGCCATGTAACTCGGCGGCGGGACACTGGGCTGAGCCTGTTGCGGCGGTGGCGGTTGCGGCTGCGGCTGGAAGAACTGCGGCGGGAGCAATTGAATCGTGTTGCCGTTGCCGGTGTCCGAGCCTTCGGGAGTAGTCGGCCACGGCGGCGGCGCCTGGCGCGGCGGAATGTACGGCTGGTTCTGTTGCGCGGGGCCGGGAACTTCGAGGGTCGATTGCGCACGCGCATCGCGCGGACTAGTCGCGACCAGCGCGCGCATCGCGACTGAAAACGCGATTAGCGCAATTGATGAAACGTATCGAGTACGCATCGGACGGCTACGATCAATCATACTACAATGGATACGGAATAACGCGGTGCGAGGATTCGTCGCGGCTAGATTGCATCCGATGGCGCGAGATAGCATTCCGCTGGAAGGCTTAAAAAATGAGCGATCAAAATGTGAATTTCGAAGAGGTGTGGGCGATCAGCCAGGCGCCCGCGACCGGACGCCGCGCCGAGGCGCATCGATTAGCCAATGCGATGCGCCGGGTGATCGACCATCTGGTGCAAGTCGCGGCGCCGGAGGACGACCTCGCGGCGGCGGCGGACGCGCTCGAGCGCTATGCGAAGCGGCTGTCGAAATATCCGGTATCGCGCAGTTACGAGGGATTTGCGGAGACCGCGAACGCCGGCGATCCGCACGCATTTTTCGATCACAGTCCGCTGATCGGATTTGCAAATCCGCTCGCGCCGCCGATTCGCGTCGCGGTGCTTGGCAACAAGGTTGAAGGCCGCGCGACTTTCGGGGTGCCCTACGAAGGGCCGCCGGGACACGTGCACGGAGGATTTCTCGCCGCGGCGTTCGACGAGGTTCTTGGGATGGCGCAATCGCTGACCGGAAATCCGGGGATGACCGGGACGCTGACGATTCGTTATCGACGGCCGACGCCGCTCGAGACTGAGCTGGTCTTCGAGGCATACGTCGATCGCGTCGAGGGGCGGAAGATTTTCACGCATGGAACTTTGTCGGCGAACGGGCAGCTCACGGCCGAGGCGGATGGACTGTTCATCGCGGTCGGACAGGAGCGCTTCGCGGCGATGGCCGCGATGGTGACCGAACGTGCGAGCGCGCGTTCTCGCAAGAAGTAAGCCTTCGACAGAAGTTTGGTAAGTGTACCGCAGGCGACATTCCGAAGTCGTGTAAATTCCAGAGTCGTGTAAATTTCGGGCATTCGATTTGGGTAGTTCTTTCGCCTGAAATGGTGCAACTCGCCCTTGAGTCGGATCGAAATCGCCTGAATTCAAGCGCTTTCATCACTGGCAGAGCTCTTGCTCGATCTGAGCCACACCAATTTCGCCGCCGAATTCACGGCGGACGCAATAAAGTGAGGTACAGAACGATATGACACGAACAGGCAAAGTATTTGCCGCAGGCGCGCTGGCAGCCCTCATCGGTTTCCCGATTTCCAGCGCCCTGGCACAGAGTTCGAGCTCGATGGCGGACAGCGGCACTTCGGCGTCGGCACCCGCTTCGAGTTCCATGAACGCCAGCACATCGGCCTCGGCGCCGGCTCCGAACTCGATGACCGACAGCAGTGATTCGGTATCGGCATCAGCTCCGGGCTCGATGAAAGACAAGAGTGCATCGGCTTCGAGTTCGATGAAAGACAGCAGCTCCTCGGCACCGGCGACTGCGGCATCGGCATCGAGCTCCAACGGAGACAGCAGTGCTTCGGCTTCGTCGCCGGCTGGAAGCACCCAGCGGTCCAACTAAGGCTTATCTCGCGAGTGACGTCTCTCGCAAAAACTTTTGCGGGAGAGGTCACCACTCATCACCGGCAGCGGGTATTGCTCGATCTGAGCCATACATTTCGCCACCGACCTTCACGGTGCACGTAACAAAAAGTGAGGTGCAGAACGATATGACACTAACCGGCAAAGTATTTGCAGCGGGCGCGCTGGCAATCCTTATCGGGTTTCCGATTTCCAGCGTCCTGGCTCAGAGTCCGGACTCGATGGGAGCGAGCGGCACTTCGGCTTCGGCGCCGGCGCAGAGCGCGCAGCAAGCCGCTTCGATTGACGACGCGACCCTGCAGAAAGCGGCGAAAGCCTACGTCAAGGTGAAGCAGATTGTGCATGAGACGAAGCAGGCGAACCCCACCAGCGCCAGCGCTGCGCCCGATCAAGCAGCTTCGCAGAAACTAGCCGCGGTGAAGAATGAAGGTCTGGATCCTCAACAGTACAACCAGGTGATCCAGACGGTGCAGAGTGATCCCCAGCTTCTGCAGAAATTTGCGAGCTATGTGAAAGAGAACGGCGGCGACACGGATTAACGACGCTGACAGTGTGCAAGTGGCCTCTCCCGCAAATTCTGCGGGAGAGGTCACTTCATCAGTCGGGGCGGACTAATCCCGACAGGCCCGCGAACAACAATGGCGTGATGGTCCATCCTGCGAGGATGTGGATCCACAGGTACCATCGCAGGAAGCGGCTCGGTAGCGAACTGGAATCGAGCGGCTCGCCGGCGCGACGCACTTGGCCGCGCGCACCGTGGCGAGGATTGGGGCGCCAGTATTTGTCCTGATGCAACTCGACTACGGGCAGAAAATTTTCGAGTGAATAGACAAGCGGATTGAAGACCGGATAGTGCGGCGGCGCTTCTCCGCTGGCGACGAACTCGCGGTAGGCGGCCTCTTCGGTCGGGGTGATGATGCGCAAACGGTGGCCCCATCCGAACAGAATCGTGCCGAGCAGGACGAAGGCC
>Ga0210407_10001780_pt1 | contig 19469 bp, 13 predicted proteins | sample IncBWC27MmetaG_FD_150860 | JGI IMG/M metagenome (GOLD analysis project Ga0210407, IMG submission 150860) | Forest soil microbial communities from Barre Woods Harvard Forest LTER site, Petersham, Massachusetts, United States - Inc-BW-C-27-M | ecosystem: Environmental > Terrestrial > Soil >... | reverse complement strand
TCGATGAACTCGATCGAGAGTTGGAACGGCGCAAACATCGCTTCGTGCGGTACGCGGATGACTGCAACATTTATGTCCGCAGCCAACGAGCGGGACAGCGGGTGATGATGAACGTCACGCGCTTCCTCACGCGACGACTCAAGCTCAAGGTAAACGAGGCCAAGAGTGCAGTGGCTCGACCAGGAGAGCGGAAGTTCCTGGGGTGCAGCTTCAGCAACAACAAGGAACCGAAGCGGCGGATCGCGCCGAAGGCCCTGTTGCGCTGCAAGCAGAAAATCCGGGAACTGACGCGACGGAGGCGAGGAATCAGTCTGGAACAAATGCTGCAGGAGCGGACGGCCTACTTAAGGGGCTGGAAGAGCTACTTCGGCTTCTGTCAGACCCCCTCACTGCTGCAGCAACTGGATCAATGGATCCGGCATCGTCTGCGATCCATGATCTGGAAGCAATGGAAGCACGGCCAGCAACGGTACGAGAAGTTACGCCAACGCGGGGTTAGTAAGGAACTCGCTGCACAAACGGCGGGTAGTCCGCACGGCCCCTGGCGTATGGCGAACCGCCCGGCCTTGTCCATCGCGCTTCCGCTCGCCTACTTTGACTCTCTCGGTCTTCCTCGCTTGTCCGATGGCTTTGCGTAACCCTCTGAACCGCCCGATGCGGACCCGCATGTCGGGTAGTGTGGCAGGGGAGAGCGGGCGACCGCTCCCCCTATGCCGATTCAGGAAGGATGTTTGGTGCTAAGTATCTGCGTCGTAGTTTGCAACGCTGCCGGGGTTGGCTGCGTGTACCTGACAGGCCTTGTTCGTGCGGCGGCCGGCTTTACGGATGTATAATGCGGAATCAAGGGTATCTGTTCGGAAAGGAGAGAACGAGATGCGAAGAATTGTGATGGGTGCAGGCATCGTATTGGTGCTGGCCGTAGTCGCTTGGGCGGGTGGGGACCCATGGAAATCGAAGCCGTTTCAGCAGTGGGATCAAAAGGACGTGCAACAAATACTGCAGGAATCCCCATGGGCAAAGTCCAACCTCCAGGCAGGCGGCGCCTGGCAGCCGCTTGGCCAGTCAACCACGGAGGGTGCCGGAGCGTATGACACCCGTTCATCAACGGTGATGGACGGCGGCGCGGAAAAAACAAAGGACGCGATAGCCGGAGCCAAGGCATACAGTGCGTATTGGTGGTCATCTCGTACCATTCGCGCTGCAACGTGCCGTCAGGCGGTGCTACGCGGAGCTATGACTGAGACGGACGCGGAAAAACTGGTGGCCGCGGTACCTGACGAATACGAGGTTCGCGTTCGCGGCAGCAATATGTCTATCTTCGAACAGAGGGGCGAAAAAGCATTTGGGGACGCCGCTTGGCTTGAGTTGAAAAAGTCCAAGACGAAGCTCACGCCTAGCCATGTAACTTTTGATAGAGACCCGGGCAGCGAGAAAGTGGTGTCCGTGACCTTCTACTTTCCGAAGAAGGACAAGAGCGGCAATCCAACAATTATCGCCGATGAAAAAGAGATGGACTTCTTCTTAAAGATTGGCGGTTCGAAGCTCGTCACCTATTTTGAACCTAAGAAGATGGTGGACATTCAAGGGCAGGACTTGTAGTTAGCCTAGCTTCGACACTAAGGAGCTATTGCCGCGGTTTCGATAATCCTGCTACGGCGGCGCGCAGTGATTGCTCGAACGGGGCATGCGCTACGCCGTTCTCAGTGATTATGGCGGTGATGTAACGCGCCGGGGTTACGTCGAAGGCGATGTGGGCGGCGCGGACGTCTGGGGCGGTGCGGATGCCAGCGGCGTGCGTGACTTCCGCCGGGGAGCGCTCTTCGATGGGGATTTGGTCGCCGGTGGGGAGCGAGAGGTCAATGGTAGAGATGGGGGCGGCGACGTAGAACGGGACGTTATTTTCTTTGGCTAGGACCGCAATTCCGTAGGTGCCAATCTTGTTGGCGGTGTCGCCGTTGGCTGCGATGCGGTCGGCGCCGACCACGACCGCGCCGACTCCGCCAGTCCTGAGGAAGTGGCCCACCATGTTGTCGGTGATCAGCGTCAGCGGGATGCCTTCCTGATGTAGTTCCCACGCGGTTAGGCGCGAACCTTGAAGGTACGGGCGCGTTTCGGGGACGAGAACTTCGATCTGGTTACCCGCTTCGATCGCCATGCGGATAACGCCCAGCGCGGTGCCAATTCCGCCTGTGGCGAGCGCGCCGGCGTTGCATTGAGTCATGACGCGGCCGGATTTCGGCATGAGCGCAGCGCCAAACTTTCCGATGCTGCGGTCGCCTGCGCGGCGCTCTTCGTGCACGAGGAGCGCTTCCTGCACCATCGCAGTGCGAATTCCTTCCAGACCGGCCGCGCCATTCCGCGACGAGGCTAGCGCGAGTTCCTCGAAGCGGCGCTTCAAGCGGGCGATGGCCCAAAAGAGATCCACGGCGGTGGGACGGGTGTGCGCGAGCGTCTCGCAGATCACGGGAAATTCGGCGCGCAATTCTTCCAGCGTTTTCGCTTCAGAATGCTGCACGCCCAGCGCAATGCCCATGGCCGCGGCCACGCCGATGGCCGGGGCGCCGCGGATGATCATCTTCTTGATGGCCTTCGCAACGTCGCGGTAATCCGTATAGGTGTGATGAACGACTTCCGATGGCAGCTTAAGCTGATCGAGAATCACGACGCCTGCGGATGTCCACTGAATGGGTTCGACCGTGTGCAACGCTTTCGTCTCCGTTACTGGGGCGCGCCGAGTGCTGCGCACAAATTTCTATTGTAGCTGATTTTGCGGGGTTCTTCGCAGGGTGATTCCGAAGGCCGCGCAGCCGCCCGTGTGGTCAAGGCGCGGCGGGGAAATGACGGAAACCGTGCGATGCCACCAGAAAGCTCAAAAATAGAAATGAATTGTAGCTGACGTGGAGCAAGTAGCTGGCGAGAACAGTGCCGGATCTGGCCCTAGCATAGGTGAATACGATGCCTACAAAAATCAGCAAGCCGACCTGTGGCCAACTGTTGCCCAATTGCGCGGAATGCAGCAGGCCAAATATCGTGCCGGTGAAAAGAATGCCGATGGGCACGCCGAAGGTGCGCGCGACGACGGGATAAATGTATCCGCGAAAAATCGTTTCCTCGAACAGAGGGGCGAGGGTGACGCTCAAAATGAGAAGTAGCAGCGCGCTGCGGCGATCTTGCAGGAACTGTTCGATGGGCATCTTGGTTTTGGTTGTGAAGAGTGAGGACGAACCGGCCACGATCAGCGAAAGCGAAAAACCCGAGAGGATCAGTCCGAGATACGCAGCGCGGTGCGGCACCTGGCGGATACGGAAACTCCGCCAGCCGAGGGCGTGCCAGGCAGGCAAGTTGAAACGCAAGCGCATTTGCGCGAGAAGATAAGCGAGCAGAGCGATGGAGATCAAGCACGTGGCGATGACGGAAAACAGGCTTTGGTCCACGATGGAATTTTTGATCTGGTTCATGGTGATGCCCACAGCCACGAAGGCAGTGAGCACCAGTAAACTCGACACTAGAAATCCGGCGAACCCGATTACCACGAGCAAAAGCAAATCCCACCAGCCCCATGGGACGCGCAGATCGTCCGGAACGTGCCGAAGGGTAGGGCCGAGATAGCCCGGTGTCACGGCCGCCTCGAGACGAGAACTGAGCGGCTCGGGCGCCGGCGTCGGCTCGCTCACGCGCTCGGCGTTTGACTGCGGGGGATTGTTATCGTCGAAGTTCATTCGAGAGCGATGGCGTTCGTCCTCTTTCAATATACTTCATTCGTCGACGGCTGAAAAATTGGCGCCACACACTTTACCGATAGCGAGGCACGGTTGCTGCGTGACCCGCCCCACGGAAGACCAGCGCGAGTTCTGCAGAGAGCCGGCCGTGCATGCCGCGCCACGCGCCTCTACTACTGCTCGGCTACGGGCTTTTTGTTTGCGCCGTTTGCGCTATTCGAAGTTGTGCCGTTGCCGTTCAGCGCGCGAGCGAGAATTTGTCCGGTGTAGGATTTTTTCACGCGGGCCACCTGTTCGGGCGAGCCTTGCGCGACGATGCGGCCGCCCTCTTCGCCGCCTTCCGGGCCGAGATCGATGATCCAATCAGCTTGTTTGATGACGTCGAGATTATGTTCGATGATCAAGACGGTATTGCCGAGCGTGACGAGGCGGTTGAGGACGTCCAGAAGTTTCTTGACGTCGTCAAAATGCAAACCGGTGGTGGGCTCATCGAGTATGTAGAGCGTGCGTCCGGTTTGGCGCTTGGAAAGTTCGCGCGCGAGTTTGGTGCGTTGAGCCTCGCCGCCGGAAATCGTCGTTGCGGATTGTCCGAGCTGCACGTAGCCGAGGCCGACGTCCACCAGGGTTTGGAGCTTCACCTGAATCGCCGGGATATTTTCCAAGACTTTGAGGGCATCTTCGATGGGGAGATCGAGTAGATCGGAAATGGAGAGGCCTTTGTAACGCACGGCGAGAGTTTCGGCGTTGTAGCGCTTGCCGCGGCAAACTTCGCAGGTGACGTACACATCGGGCAGGAAATTCATTTCGATACGGCGCTGGCCGTCGCCCTGGCAGGCCTCGCAGCGTCCACCTTTTACATTGAAGCTGAAACGGCCGGGGCGATACCCGCGTTCGCGAGATTCAGGAAGCATGGCGTACAGCTCGCGAATGGGTGCGAATACGCCGGTATAAGTGGCGGGATTCGAGCGCGGCGTGCGGCCGATGGGCGCCTGGTCAATCTGCACGACTTTATCAATGTGCTCAATGCCGGTGATGGCGCGATGCGCGCCGGGTTTTTCCATCGAGCGGTAAAGCTTCGCGGCGAGCGCGCGGTAAAGAATATCGTTTATGAGCGTGGATTTTCCGGAGCCGGAGACGCCGGTGACGACGGTCATGAGACCGAGAGGAAGAGTGACATCAATATTTTTCAGGTTGTGGCCGTGAGCTCCCAGGATCGCGATGGATTTTCCGTTGGGGCTGCGGCGCGTTTCCGGTACGGCGATTTTTACTTTGCCCGAAAGATATTGGCCCGTGAGTGATGCAGGATTGGCGGCGATTTCGGCGGGAGCGCCGGCGGCGACGAGATATCCACCGGCTTTTCCGGCGCCGGGACCGAGATCAACCACGTAATTCGCGCGGCGGATGGTTTCTTCGTCATGCTCGACGACCAGAACCGTGTTGCCCAGGTCGCGCAACGTTTCCAGAGTGTTGAGCAGGCGGCCATTGTCCCGCGCGTGTAAGCCAATCGAAGGCTCATCGAGCACATAGAGCACGCCGCGCAGGCGCGAGCCGATTTGAGTGGCGAGGCGGATGCGCTGGGCTTCGCCGCCGGAAAGCGTCGCGGCCGAACGGTCCAGCGTGAGGTAGCCGAGGCCTACATTGAGAAGAAATTCCAGCCGCTCGGCGATTTCGGTGAGCGGGCGTCCGGCAATCTTATGCTGGCGCAGGGTGAGTTTCGCACGGATTTTATCTACGGCGGCGCGCGCGGCGCTGAGCGGCAGCTCGGTGAAATCGGCGATGGAGAGGCCGGCAATTTTCACGGCGAGGCTTTCGGGGCGCAAGCGGCGCTCATTGCACGCGGCGCAGGGAGCGGGCGACATATATTGCGTGAGCCACTCGCGGTAGGTGTCCGACTTCGATTCTTCCAGATTGGATTCCAGATGCGCCAGCAGGCCCGCGAAATTGAATTCCTTGGCATTTTTGCCGTCGGCAGGATTGCCGTGGAGAATCAGGTTCTGCGTCTTGCGCGAAAGCTGTTCGAAGGGCGTGTCCAAATCGAATTTGTAGGCAGCTGCGGCCAGGCGCATGGTGCGCTGCAGGTAGGTGGAACCCGAGCCTGGGCCGAGGCCGCCTTCGAACAGAGGCTTGGTCCAATCCACGATTACTTTGGAAGGATCGAAATCGTATTTCGAGCCGAGGCCGTGGCATTCGAGGCAAGCGCCGTAGGGCGAATTGAAACTGAACGAACGCGGCTCCAGTTGCGGAACGGAAATGCCGCAATCGGGGCAGGCGAGCTTCTCGGAATAGACGTGCTCTTCGCCACCGACGACGACGATGGTGACGAGACCTCCGGTAAGCTTCAGCGCGGTTTCGATGGATTGTTCGAGTCGTTGCGCGATGCCATTTTTCAGCAGCAGACGGTCCACGACGATTTCGATGGTGTGATTTTTGCGGCGGTCGAGCGGAATGGGTTCATCGAGATTGACAAGGTCGCCATCCACGCGAGCGCGAACGTAGCCTTCCTTGGCGTATTTTTCGAGTTCCTTTTTGTATTCGCCTTTGCGGCCGCGAACTACCGGTGCGAGGACCATAATGCGGTCGTCAGGTTTCAGCGCCAATACCGACTGCACGATTTGTTCGGTGGACTGGCGCGTGATGGGCTTGCCACAGTTCGGGCAGTGTGGAGAGCCAATGGCGCTGTAAACGACGCGCAGGTAATCGTAAATTTCGGTGATGGTGCCGACGGTGGAGCGCGGTGAACGCGTAGTGGTCTTTTGTTCGATAGCGATCGAAGGCGAAAGGCCTTCGACGGAATCAACGTCAGGGCGTTCCATCTGGTCGAGAAACTGGCGCGCGTAGGCGGAAAGAGATTCTACGTAGCGGCGCTGGCCTTCGGCGTATAGGGTGTCAAAAGCGAGCGAGGATTTGCCCGAACCGGAAAGCCCTGTTATGACGGTAAGCGTGTTGCGGGGGATTTCCAGGTGAATATTCTTCAGGTTGTGCTGCCGGGCGCCCCGGATAACGATTTTTTTCAGGCCCATTTTGGGATGGGATGCTCCCTACAGGATGCGGCGTCATACATCGGGTAAAATGCGCCCAGTGTAATCTATCAACATAGCAAGGCAGGCAAGGCGCGGTCAAGGATCAGGCAAAGGTAGGGCGGATTTGTGCGGCAGCGGACTTGGCAAGGGGGAAATTTTGCCCTGGAGCTTGGATTTTTTACCAGGGGGCGAAAGTCGGAAGCCGTTTGTTTTCAGTGGGATGAGTTTGGTTCCTGGCGTGCGATGGGTAGGGGCGTCAGAGGGAAGGAAAGCCGAGGATCCCTTTAGGGGATTGAGGGCTGGGCCGGCTTCCTTCCCTCGGCCTCTCCCGTCACATTCATAACTTTCCTAAAGGCCTATATAGGCGGGGGCGTCTTCATTCTGCTGGCGCTGCTTCGTTGCGACGATTGCGATTTTCAGCGAAATCTAATCAATAAAATAGAAATGCGTGAGAAGGAAAATTCCATTCCCGTTTACAATCGAGGAACGGCTGGGGCGTGGTCCAATTGGTAGGACACCTCACTGTTAATGAGGACGGTGTTGGTTCGAGTCCAACCGCCCCAGCCAACTAAACCTGAATCACTGCAAGTACTTAGTGGGTGTTTGGCCCGTAGAGGCTGAATCGGAAATTGGGGCCGGTGTCCAAATAGTGTCCATTCGGTCCCGCTCCCCGTCAATAAACTGCGGAGACAGCTTTGCGTACCGCTGCGTCATCTTCAAGTCTTTGTGTCCGAGGATCTTCGAAAGTGTGTAAAGTTGGCCGCCGCTCATCATGTAGTGACTCGCGAAGGTATGCCGCAGATCGTGGAAACGGAAGTTCGCGATCCCGGCGTCTGAGAGCGCCTTATCGAAACTTCCGTTCACGTCGTTGAGCGGCACGACGTTCCCGTTCCGGTCGTAGCTGGGAAAAACCAGCTCCTCATTCTTAACCCGCGTCCGGTGGTCGGACAATTCACGCAGCAGGATCGCGTCAATCGGCAGGCGCCGGGACTCGTCGTTTTTTGTATCCGTCAGAAGTAATGTTTTTCTCTCCCAGTTGACATGCTCCCACTTGAGCCCGAGGATCTCCCCCTTGCGCATTCCAGTGTGAAGCGCCATGACGACCGCGGTGTGTAGGTACTGCCAGGATTTGCGTGCGGAGGTCTTTAGCGGGTCCGATGAATTTTTCAGGATTCTGGCCTGAATCGCTGTCAGCAACGAATCGACCTCGACCATTTCCAAATAGCGCTCCCGCGGCTGTTCCTTGAACGCTTTCATGCCGATGCCGCCGCGCGCCGGATTCACGCCGAGAAAATTCTGATCGACCGCCACATTGAACATGTGCCGCAAGAGCGAGATTTCGCGGTTGACGGTTGCCTTGCTGACGGACTTCAGGCGCGCGATACGGAATTCGAGAACTCGCGAGCGTTCGATTTTGCAGAGTTTCGAAGTCCCGAAAAAATCGACTAGATTCTTCATAAGCCAGGTTTCACGGTCATGGCTCTTTTTGTGGATGCTCACGGTTTCGAGATAGGTCTCGGAAAATTCCTTGAACGTCGGCGACGCATAAGGGTCCGTGTAAGTCCGGTCTTTCTTCGCGAGGTCGATCTTCGCTAGAGCCGTCTTCGCGGCGTCATGCGTACCGTACAGCTTCGGCCGGCGCCGACCCTCCGGCGTGTAATAGTCAATCCACCATCGGCCGCGTTTGTCTTGCATGAGCCCGCGCGTCTTTCGGCGCGGCGAAGGACTGACGTACGTGAGGATCAGTCCTGGGAAACGCTCTACCGGAGTGCCGCTTACCGGAATACTCCCTACGTGTTTGAGGTGGCATACAGGCTTTACCCTATTCAGGACGGTCGCTCTGTACCGTAGCCTACAGTGGCGTTGTGGGGCGGAATCCAAGTCTATGATGGTTCGAAAAGCGGCGTGAACGAGACGAACCCAGCCTTAAACAAACTAAAGCGCGTTCAACAGCTCTGGGAAGAGCTTGGCCGAACGAAATTGAACAGCGCCGAGTACCAAGACATTATGATGAACATTCGCGCTTTATCGGCGGAATATCAGTCGCTCGTCGATGCGTCCTCGAGGCCCGGCAATTCGAAATGACTCCCCACCACAACCTCGTCGCGTAACTATCTCGGCGGGATTGAAGTTCCAAAGTTGGGTCGCGCTTCATTCCACGGCTTTCCGTCTAGCTCGGCCATATGTGCGCTACAAACTCGTTTAACCACGAACGGCCACTTGGCAATGTACCTCGCAGCTCGCGGACAACGCCGCGCCTCGCAATCACGGTTTCCGGAGGTGGGCTCGAACTCGGGGCCTCGTCTTTTATTCTCCATCGAAGCACCTACAGTAAGCGCCATGCCAACGAGAACAGATATCTTCGCTAGGCTCGATTCGCCATCTTCGACGCCATGTGAATTAGCAGCCCTTGGCTCTTCTCATCCATACGCGACAGGCATTTGGCGAACGCCCGAAGCTCACGGACCTGTTTCGAGTTCACCCTCCGACTCTGTATGGCCTCCGCGGGTATATCCGGCTTCTTCACGTGATCCTCGTCCGTGAAAAGCCGGTACATGGGGACTTCCAGCGCTCGGGCCATCTTTTCCAGCGTATCCACGGAGGGAACTGTGTGCCCGTTCTCGACGCGTGAAATATAGCAACGGAGAAGCCCGGTGCGTTTTTCAACATCGCCCTGGGACAAGTTTTTCTGCGCTCTCAAAGTCTTCAATTTGTCGCCGATGACCATTCAAATCCTCCGGGCGAAATCATACGCCGCTGGCGGCTAAGCGCCAAACGCTCGCTGCTTGACCCAGTCGATCACCGTCATAAGTTTCAAACCGACCGTTGATTTTTCTTCGGGGCGAATTGTTGCTTGAAGAATGTTTTCTTAGCTTTCCTCTCAACAGCAAGGACCGCTTCTGCCGCAAGGCTTTCCTTATCCCAAAGCGACATGTTAATCGGGTAATCTAATACGTTGGTGGAGAATGCTTTGATCTTCGTTCCCTTCACGCGGATAAAGTACCATATTTCATAGGGCCGCTACTTCTTCGAAAGCTCACCCTTGAAATGACTTTCAGTATCTTCACGAGTCAGTGGGTTTCGCGCTTTGCTCAATACGACCGAATAGACGACCTCATTACCTGCAAGCTGAGCGGTGATAAATGCCCCGTGATCCGGTAGTCTTAGATAGATAAATTTGACTTTTCTGCCGTCTTCAAGTGTCTTGATCCACTCTTCGTCTTGCATTTTCGTATCTCCATCAGCAGAGAGCAGTGTATGTCGCAAATATAAGTTATTCGGTGCCAAAAATCGCGCTGCCGTCGGCGGGAATCACACGCCGTAAGCGTGACGTCATCAAATCCTAAGCCCGATGAGCGGGTCCAGCGAATGGGGATAGAATGCAGGTGTTAACAAAGGATAAAAATGAAAGGACAACGATTGAGACTCGAAGCCGACTACGACGACCGGAAAGCTTCAATTATTCTTTCCGCACGCTTTCCTGCTCATGAAGATGCGCAATGTGCCGCCCGCGAAGTGGAGCAGGCGAAAGACAAGAGGGCGCTTGCCAACTGTCTCGATTCCGCTCGCTGAGCGAAGCGTAGCAGCTTCCCGGCGAATTACCTCTTTTCAATGGCTTCGATCGCGGCAAGTTTCCGGTCTACGTGTGGCTCCGAGCGCAGGCCGCCTGAATGCAGCACACAACGTTCCCCGGCAGACACGCCACATTTAGGACAGGCGACAGATGCCTGCTGTTTGGGCGTGAGATCTTTCTTTTTCATTCGGTCAGACTGCGACAACACCAGCCGAAAAGCTGTTCCGATTTGAACATTCTTTGGTGGCTATCTGACCCGAAAGCGAGTACGGTCGAAGTGTCTCACTAGCATCCTGCCGCACCCTCCTCGCAACACACGGCTCCTTGCGAAATCAGACGGCGTTGCTGACTGCGCACGTACCCTCGAACGAAGATGTAACGCCAGAGGCGTCGAACATGACCGAAAAACGAGAATGTCCAAATTGCGGAAGCGTCCAAAATTATCGCTCGCATCCTACTGGCCCATTCGAAAAGTATCTCCTCGGGCCGATTGGCGTACGCCCCTATCGTTGCCTGAATTGCGACGCACGCTTTTATGCTTTTTCGCGTTTCGATGAAGAGACTTCAGTGAAAAATAAGGCTGCGTGAGCAGTTTTTAAGGAGCTGAAATGGAGCAGCAACATCCTCAACACCCGAACCGTGACGCGACTCCCGAAGCGCGAATGCCTGCCGAATCCGGCATCCGTGTGAAGCGCCCTAGGCCCGTAACATCCTGTACGCACTGCCGTGCAACGGGCCATTCTTCAGAACTAACAAATATTCGATGTGCTCACATGATGAATGGAATAAGATGCCGCGGAACGAATCAGAGTGCAACCGGGGAAAGGGATTGGAATGAGTGTCGAGCTTGTGGCGCGTCTGGGTACGAAAATACTAACCAGTGTGCCGTTTGCCATGGCTGCGGCTGGATATTTCAGGGGTGATGGTCGAGAGTCGAGATGAGCGAAGCGCAGACGGATCGTTGCGGAAAATGTGGCCGTGCGACCGACTAGGGTCGATCTCGGCGCCGCATTTTGAGAATAGCAAAATCAGCAGCGGTGTCCAATCCGGTGTCCAATCGGCCAAAGAAAACGCCCTCAGCAGCTTGCGGCCGCCGAGGGCGATTCGTTGAACACATTGCACGTTGTGAACGTGCCGAACATCAAAATTCCCACTGTTAATGAGGACGGTGCTGGTTCGAGTCCAACCGCCCCAGCCAACCTTTACACCTGAATGCAAAGGCCTTCCATCGCTTGCTCGCGCGGTGTACCCAGCGTGTACCTTGCTGGACGGAATTTCTTTTCCGAGCTTGGTTAGACGTGCGAGCGCTGCCGTGCCATCCCGGCCGTCCTAAGTATTTGAACAACTTAAAACGACCGCGAGGGCTACCCAAGCACGCGGAAGCCGAACAAGACGACGCATCCTGTGGAACGGATTGTGGAATAGGAGAAGACTGCCCGCTCAGGCCCTGCCCCGTCCTCACGTAGAACGTTCGCACGATTTCTCCGCCAATTTCGCTGCTGTTCCACAAATATGCCATTCCTGGAATTCGACGCCTCGAATGGTTCTGCCCGTCCGAACAATGCTATCCTCCCAACACTCGAATTAGTCAGGAGGTCGCGTTTGGGCGAGATTTTTCGAATCGCTACTCAGATCTCAACGCCACTGGCTCTCGCCGGCTTTCTGGCGGCCGCATTCTTCCTAATCGTCCGGCTCATCCTCAAGAAAAATATTGAAGCGCAAATCAGGCCAAGTGAGGCCGCCTTAATCGTGCGGCAGATCATTGACAGGCTCTTCGTCTTGTCTTTGGTTGCGATGGTATTCGGATTTGCTGGCTGGATGTTGATAGCCGTCCAAAAAGCGCGCGCCTCAACGGCTCCTAATCTCCCATCGGGCCCAGATTCTCCGATAGCTAGGAAACCAGAACCCACGCTTCATGATGCTGACGAGAGCGGGATCAGATACAACGTAACGTGGTCGGTTGATGCAAATTGCACTGGATGGCAAAAGAGCGTTGCAGGTAATCCGAAGCTGGCGGACGGTCATTCATGCGACTTCACTCGGACTCAGGTGAAAATTGGCGAGAGCAGGGACCCGTTCGACCATTGGAATATCGCGCTGCAGGCCCCCGGTGAGGTGTATGAGGTCGATTGCCAGAAAAACGGTTTTCAACTTTTCGAAGATGCGACCAATGGCGTAAACAACAACAACCACCACAAGGGCGTCCCGGAAGGAAGGTGGGGGCGATGTACAGGCTATATCAACGGTGGCGATGATCCTGTAACCGTAACGGCGTACTACCGCGTTCTTCGCTGAAAAAACCGGCGAAGACTTCAGCGATGACGGAAATCGTGCTCATTGCGCCGGGTCCCAAGCAGTGCTTGAAAAAACGGCCGGGACAAAGGGACTCGACCCCGCGGCCTCCACCCGCATTGTCCTCCTGCCCTGCCGATTGGAAGATCAAATTCTTGCTGCACTCCTTCCCAATCGCTACCCTGATGGTGTGCACACCTGCGCAGATACAGAAATGACGGTATAAGCGCTCGACTTACTCCAACAGTCATTCTACGATAATGTGTATTGGGCACGAGCACTATCGCGGTATCCAGTATTTAGCAAATGAGCGCGCCGATCATTTATCGCTTGGTCAACTGAGCTACGGGCGTCACCAAAACCACGAGGACGACGTCTCTGGCGGAAGCTCAAGTGGTGGTAGAGCACACGGCCGACCGCGGCTAACCCTTAACATCACGCCGATCGCGTGGGGCGTCGTCAAGCGCAGTTGGTGTACATCAGATCCTCAATGTTGTAAATCGCCCGTGCGAATGAGAATAGACCCGTCCCGCTCCGTGTCACCGGCGAGATATTTTCGCCGCGCTTCCTCTTCGATGGCCTGACGGTTTGCGCGAAATACCTCCACCTTGTCCTTGTCGTCACCCTTGAAATCGTCGTCAAGGGCTGCCCGGCTTATTTCGCAGCGCACCCGGATTTTTCCATCCTGTCCCCAGAAGGCGACAACTTGGCGGTCAAAAATAAATTTCTCATCCTGCTCCGGAAAACTCAGATCGCGGTGCTCAAGGGACCATTGCACCCGCTCTGCCACGAAAGCGCAGAACGGATTGATGTCCATGTCGATGCTGGCGCTGTCCAGTGCGGCCAAATAAGCCTTGCGGTCCCTGACGCGGATCACAGTCCACGGATAGCCGCCCGAGGCCAGCATCGCATTCATCAGGAAGCGGGCCATCCGCCCGTTGCCGTCAGGGTAGGGATGGATATAGCCGAACATCCAGTGACCCAGCACGGCGCGCACGCTCGGTTCGGTTTCTTTTTCGAGCAGATCGAATAGCGCCGGCATCGCGGCGCGCGCCGCCTCCCAGCGCGGCGGCACATAGCGCGACGTGCGCAGATAGACCGGGCTGCTCCGGTATCCGGCCAGCGCCCCGGCTTCGATCAAGCCCGCCGCAACACACGGCTGGAATAATTCGCGGTACCAACCCGCGTATGCGGCGCGCACCAGTGATCCAGGATTGCCGCCCGCAATGACTTCTGCAACCGTCGCTTTCACTTTCTGGAACGCCTGCCAGTAGCCCCGCGCCGCCAGCGCGTCGCGGCTCTTGCGGTCATCCTCGTGATGGTCCGGGTCCCAGCCCCCTTCCCGCACCCTCTCGATCAATGCCGGCGTGACGGAATATCCCTCAATGGAGAGCGAGTGATACGCATCGCTCTGATAGATTTCATCGATGAAATGCAGATAGGCGTCCTTGTCTTTCGGCAGGCCCGGCGCTTTCGGGAAGGCTTTTATGACGGCGCCGCGCATCGATTCCCACATCATCTGCACGCGCCCCACGATCGGTTCAGCCGTCCGGCCCGACGTGCCGAATATCTGCCCCGCCTCGAACGGATTGCTTTCCCGCACATCGTAGCTGGCGCTTTTCATCGCGCTGACGATCTCATCCGCGAGCTTGGGCCGGCCGGTCTGGCGGAAAGCGCCGGCGAGATATCCCGCCTTCGCGGAGTGACCGCCGTTCAGCAACAGCCGCAGCAGGTCCGATGCGTCGGGAAGACTGCCCAGCACCACCTGCGCTTCGATCGGGTTCCGGGAGAAAAAAGATTCCGCCACCCGCACGAGCGCCGCCACCGGCGAAAAAAGCCGCAGGCCGTCCCTCACCACAATATCCGCCGCCCCGGGCATCTCGGTCACCTTCAGGTCGTAGAGCGACGTGTCGAACAGAAGCTTGATCGTGTTGTTCGTGCCCTTCGGGCTGTTCACCACCACCTGGGCCGGAATAACCGTTCTCTCGCCGTGAAGCGATAGCGATTGCTCCGGCGACAGATACCACTCCTCGCCGAAACGCTCATTGCAGTATCGCGCGCAGAATTCCCAGAATGAGGCGTGCCACGGCGTGCTGTCCCCGTCGCGGGCGCTTGGGCTGGAGGAGATCAGCCAGCCTTTCATCACTTCCTGAACAAAGCCGTTCCCGAGCAGTCGTTCGCGGTTTATGCGGCTGAACTCGTCTGACCGGAAGACACGCCTCCCGCCCTCCTGAAGCGCTTTCAACGCATCGAGGGATTCAGCCAGCTTCTCGTTCGGTGTCGCCACGGGACCTTCCTCGCCTCGGGTTATTACAAGTTTTTTATGCCGTGCGGATACAAGTATATAATGCTGAATGAATACAAGTCAATTGTGCTGTGTTACTACAAGTCTTTTATGCTCGATTTCCTATAAGGTACAGCAATACAGCAGGTTACCAAATATGGCTTTGGCTCTCGAAACCACCAAAAAATCGCAATCAAATCTGAGTTTCCGATCAAAGTCCCAGAACGCTCTCACCGCCGATCGCAGCCGTCACCGCTCCCTCGGCCGGTCGGACGTGCGCCCCGCAGGCCGCGAAGATTGGCGTCGTTTCACCCGGGAGAAATCGTCACGCGCAGCCGGTGCGACCAAACCTCACTTAGCCTTCGGCGGCTTGTACCGGCTGCCGATAATTTCCCAGACCTCATCGAAACTCTTGCGTATCGCCTGGTTTCTGCGCGCCGACAAGCCCTTCTCGCGCAGCAGGTCATAGATCGCCTGGTGCACGGAGAACGCGCCGCGGGTCGGCCCGCTGAGCCTGAAATCTAGCAGTTCAGGCCAGCTGAATAAATTCTCGGAGACATACGGCAGAATCTCCTCCAGCTCATTGACTGACATGATGGTCACAGGCCGGATGCGCGATCCGGCGGGCAATTCTTTTTCGAATGTCTCGTTCGCATAGGAAGTGAAAAAGAAACTCTCCACCGCCGGTTCGTCGCTGATACATACCGGGTAAATCCGCCCGGGCCTCATCGCCGTTCGAATCTTGCCGTCCTCGATCGCCTTGCAGGACGCGGCCAGCTGCAGAAGAGCCTTCGGCTTGCCCTTCTCGTTCCGCACGAACTTCCGCTCGAAATCCGCCACGAATTTCGACCTGTCCCCGCTGCGCTTTGCCGCTTCCGTGAGAAGAGACGATTTGATCTCGAACACGACCACCGCCTCCCCGAAATCCAGCAGCGCGTCGACCTGGCCGCCGTTGTAATTCACGTCCGCGGCCAGAATTCCAGAGGCGTGCGGATAAAAGTCTTTCAGCAAAGCGACGCCGTAAATTTCAAACAGCCGTCCCCACAATTCCTTGAACGATTCCCGGCGGTTTGGCGGCAGGCTGTCGAAGATATTCCAGTACACGCCGCTCGTGAGAAGCTCGGCCAGGAATTCGAGATCGAGAATGAGAACGCCGTTCGCGTCGAGCCTCATGAAAGGGAATTGCCTGAAAAGATTCAGGCTTTCCGTCAGGAACGAGCGGCGTTCGAGCTCTTCGCCGAATGCTTTGCGCGTGCGCGCCTTGGCGCCGCCGAGGCGCTTCCTGAATTCCGCCGCCGTCAGCGCGCGATCCTTGACCAGCTTCCTCAAAATTTGTGGTGGAAATCCGACCTGCGAAAAAATCTGGCGAGTGTCGAAGACCGAAAACGCCGGGCCCTTGATGTTCCGACCGTACGCGAACAGGCCGAACACGGCCGCGATGAAATCGTTCAAGGCCAGCGATCCGACCGTGATACCGGAGATATTCAAGCCCGCTTTCGCGGCAAGCCTGCGGACTTCCGGATCGTTGCCGGGCAGTATTTCCGTGAGGATCGTGAACATCCGGCTGAGCGCGTATGCGAGATCGCGCGGATTGTGAATGTCCCAGACGGGGACGAATGACAGAAGCAGGTCGAGATTTGGCAGCCGCGCCGGGTCAACGACTGGGTCGCGCTGAATGAATTCATTTGTCAGCAGCGCCAGCTCACCCAGTTCCTTCTCGCTCCGCCCGGCAGGTTTCACCGACCGGTTGCCGTACACCAGTAAATGCCGCATAAGCTGCAGGCAGCCGGTCCGCGTGAACACGCCCGAGAAGCCACCCCCGGAAACGTTCTGCTCCGCGACTTTCATCGCGATGGCCGGCGTCACAAATCGTTCAGTAAGGAATTTATGGACATCCCGATTGAGTGACCGGTGCTCCGATAAAAGACTATTGATCGAAGCGAGCACGCCAACGCCACCCGCCACTGGCGTTTGCCGCAGAAGATTCCAATAGCGATCTTCGAGCTTGGCCGTTCCCGGCAGGATTTCGGAATGGCGCAGGTACACGCCCACCGCAGGGCCCGGCGCGAGCCCGTGGGGCGCCGGGCCGGCGGGCAACGGCAGGACCAGGCCCGTTTGCGGCGCAATCTCTGCGAAGATTTTGTTCAGTTTTTCCGCACTGAATTGATTCATGTCACCACGCGGCCGCATCGCGGCCACCCCCATATGCTAAGCCTCCGCGCAGCGCTTGAAAAGAGCACTGTCGGGGCGCGTTTTCGGCTACCCTGTAGCCGTTCATGTTCACCAGAATTCCATTCAGCCCCATCCGCGAAACGGTCTATTCCCCGCAGGAGCTGATGGCGGGTCTCGACGCGGCCGACTACCGTTCCTTCGCGCGCACGCCTGATTTCAAATGCTTCGCGTATTACGTGCGCCACGGCCGCGCCGCTCCGAAGGATCCCCTGTCCAGCATTTACGAGTCGCTGCACGACAACTCCATCACGCAGGCCACTCTCGCTTTCCTCAAGGGCCAGAAGAAAGTCGCCGCCGTCATGGGCGGACACGACGAGCCGCGCGATTCGCAGACATACGCGGCCGTTGCGCGAATGGCGCGCGCGCTGTCGCGCAAGGGCTTTCTCATGACGAGCGGCGGCGGCCCGGGCGCCATGGAAGCGACGCACCTGGGCGCGTTGCTGCAAAATGAGCCCGACGGCGCCCTCGGCGAAGCGCTTAAGAAATTAAACGGGCAGAAAGCCCTGCCGGCGGACGCCGGCAAGGTCATCACGCCGGCGGGCAAGATCGACGACGAGATCGTCCGTGAACTCCACGACTGGATCATGCCGGCCTTCACGCTCAGCACCGCTGTCAAACGCCCGGGCGAAAGTCTCGCCGTGCCGACATGGTATTACGGTCACGAGCCGACGACGCCGTGCGCGACGAAGATCGGCAAGTATTTCCAAAACAGCCTGCGCGAAGACGGGCTTATCACCATCGCCGCGCACGGCATCGTCTTCGCGCCGGGCAAGGCGGGCACGCTGCAGGAAATCTTTCAGGACGCCGTGCGCAACTACTACCGCACGCCGCCAAACCCCTTCAGCCCGATGGTGTTTTACGACAAGACATACTGGACGCGGGCGCTGCCCGCCACGCGCCTGCTGGAGGAACTCTTCACGCGCAACAACCGCGGCCCCGATTACAAAAAATACGTGCTGGTGACGGGTGACGAGCAGGAAGCGATCGACTTTCTCGTCGCCAACGCGCCGCCCGCGAATTCGCATCTCCGCCGGCTGAAAAGCCTCGGCCTGCTGTTCTGACGATCCGTTCCATCACAATCCAGGGCCTGCCGGTGTTCTTCCGGCCGGGCTCTACTCGCCGGCTCGCCGAGCCGTTGTCTCGGCCCTGCCGGGTAACATTCCGGGTTGCTGCCACAAGAGCGCGGAGAAGAACTACGATACTGACGTCGACCTGGCGCCGGTGCGCACTGCCGTGAGCTGACCGGCGAGTCTTATTGTATGGCCGCAGGTGGATACTGTATTACTTCTTCGCGGCCGCGCGGATAACATTAGGCGGTGTCGCGCGATCGAAGTGGACGCTGGTCAAGCCACGCGGGTCATTGAACTGGGCGACGGTCCTTGAAGACTTGACGACGTACAATTTCAGCTTGTCTACTGAGGCAAAGCCTTGGCAGGACACTCAGCGAGTGCCGTGGAAATACGATTGGAGGCGTTCGCCCCCGCCCTTCAGTGTTCCGAGCGGCGCCATTTTCCACTATATTCCAACTGAAAGACATTTTGTCAGAGAGAATTGCCGCCAGAGCAGCGCGTCGGGGTTTGTTAGAGGAGCCATAGAAAGCTTCGAGTGTCGGCGCAATCTGTGTACCCGGCGTGTACCTCGCTATCGCGAATCTGGCGAGTATAGCTTTTTGCGCGTTTAATCTATTCAACAAGTTACGCGCATTCAATAGCGATTTTAGTTCGAGTCCAACCGCCCCAGCCAAAATTCCCCGCTGAGTCACTCACCGCGAAAATTTCAATCCTTCTAATCCTTTATGACGGGGAAGCCGGCTTCGGTCCAGCCGCGCCAGCCGCCGTCCATGGAGATCACGTTGGTGTAGCCCATTTTTTGTAGGTTGTCGGCTGCCAGTGCGGAGCGGAAACCGCCGCCGCAGTAGAGAACGATGGTGGCGGATTTGTCGGGGATGGCGCGTTCGATGTCGCGCTCGATGATCCCTTTGCCGAGGTGCAATGCGTTGGGAATATGTCCGCGGGCCCATTCGCTTTCTTCGCGCGTATCTACCAGGATCATTTTTTCGCCGCCGTCGAGCTTTTTCTTGGTGGCTTGGACGTCTTCTTCTTTGATGCGTTTTTTTGCGTCGGCTACCAGGCGGAGAAAACCTTCTGGATGATTGGGATGGCTCATGATTTCACCTCTTCTTCAGCATAGATTCCAAGCCAAAAACATAACACGATGCTCGCCGCATCGTCACTTCATGTCGCGCCAGTTGGGGCCTACCTTGGTATCGGCGACCAGCGGGACAGTCAGCTTGTGGATGCCTTCCATTACTTCTTTGGCGAGCTTGGTGAGGCTGGGAGTTTCTTCTT
>Ga0210407_10001779_pt1 | contig 19480 bp, 15 predicted proteins | sample IncBWC27MmetaG_FD_150860 | JGI IMG/M metagenome (GOLD analysis project Ga0210407, IMG submission 150860) | Forest soil microbial communities from Barre Woods Harvard Forest LTER site, Petersham, Massachusetts, United States - Inc-BW-C-27-M | ecosystem: Environmental > Terrestrial > Soil >... | reverse complement strand
GTTCGCCTAGCGAGTTGCTGGATGTTGCGCTTGAGCTTGTTGCCAAGATCGACATCGACGCCCGCAGATGCGTAAGCCTTAAGTTTTTTTCCCATCTTCTGTAGGGGAAGCTGTCAGCTTCCCTCGGGAAGGCAACGCCTTCCCCTACAAAAATCCGCGGTTTATTTCAAATCCGCGAACAGAGTGGGATGCGTTTCCTGATCGGCGAGCGCTTTCGCCCGTTGTTCGCGCTTTTCCATGATGAATTTGTCGAGCGCGGGATCGACGGGCAGGGGATAATTGCCGTTGAAACAGGCGAGGCAGAATTCGTTGACCGGTTTTCCCGTGGCGCGCACCATGCCTTCAACATCGAGATAACCGAGACTGTCCACGCCGAGATATTCGCAGATTTGTTCTATCGACATCCGGTTCGCGATCAACTTTTCCGGATCGGGAAAATCGATGCCGTAATGGCAGGCGAAGCGATGGGGTGGACAGCTCACCCGCATGTGCACTTCCTTGGCGCCGGCCTCGCGCAAGTTTACCACTCGCGCGCGCGCTGTTGTGCCGCGGACGATCGAATCATCGACCACCACCACGCGCTTTCCGGCGACCATTTCTTTGATCAGGTTTAATTTCACTCGCACATCGAAATCCCGGATGAGCTGGCTGGGCTGCAAAAATGAGCGGCCGATGTAGTGATTGCGCACAAAGGCGTGCTGATAGGGAATGTTCAGCTCGTGCGCAAAACCAAGCGCCGCATAATTTCCGGAATCGGGTACCGGCACAACGATGTCTGCATCGACCGGGAACTTACGGGCCAGTTCGCGTCCCATTTCCGTCCGGATTTTGCCGACGTTCACGCCGCCGATGATACTGTCAGGGCGCGCGAAATAAACATACTCGAACATGCAGAAGGCTGGCTGCTGCGGTGGGAACGGGTGCTCGGAGCGCAAGCCGCTTTCATCGATGATCAACACCTCGCCCGGCTCGATTTCGCGAATAAACTCGGCGTGGATAAGATCGAAGGCGCATGTCTCGGAAGCGAGCACGTAAGCGCCGTCCAGTTTTCCCAGCGAGAGCGGCCGCCAGCCAAATGGATCGCGCACCGCGATTAGTTCACGCTCGCTCATGATGAGGAGCGAGAACGCGCCCTCGATCCGGCGCAATGCCGCCAGGACGTTACCGCCGTTTTCGGAAGGTTGGGCCAGGAGATGCAGGATGATTTCGCTATCGGCGGTGGTCTGAAAAATTGAACCTTTTCGCTCCAGCTCGTCGCGCAAAAGATCCGCGTTGATCAAGTTGCCATTGTGCGCGATCGCCATCTGCCCACGAACGCAATCCACCACGAAGGGTTGCGCGTTTTTCGGCGTGCTCGAGCCGGTCGTCGAATAACGCGTGTGCCCGACCGCGCGGGTGCCTTTCAACCTTGCCAGTTCTTCCCGGCCGAAAACTTGCGAGACCAGCCCCATATCTTTGTGAACGCGAAATGTCGTGCCCGGCCCGTTGCTAGTCACTATGCCTGCGCTCTCCTGCCCGCGGTGCTGGAGCGCAAAAAGTCCGTAGTAAGTCAGCACCGCCGCGTTGGGATGACCGAACACGCCGAAGAGTCCGCATTCGTGGTGCGGGAAAGCTTCGGCTTCGGTAGGCTCGACGATGTCGATCCCCGCTCGCGAAGGATTTTCGGAGTTGTCTGGAGAGATCACACTAAATAATTCACCAAATCAGGCGACGTTCAACGAATGGTTCCAGATTGCACAACATTGTGACCGACCGAAGCAAGAAATCATTCATGCACAGCGCGCCACACAAAGGCCTGCATCGTGCTTTCGACCGGAGCCGCGCCATAGAGTTGGGCAATTTCTCGCGCCACAGCCTTAATTATGTCGTCTATTTCTACGCCACGCTCTTGAATTGCCGTTGAAACAGGATTCCCGCGAACCAAGCCAATCGCAAACTCTTCGGCTGATGAGCTAAGGCACGGCAGTCTGACAAGCGATACCGAAATTGCTTTAAACCCTGCTCCTTCCAACAGCCCTCGAATTAAATCGGCATCGTAAAAGCCAAACGGCAGCTCGTAAAAAATTGGCGGATCATGCTCAAAAAACGAAGCGATCGTTCTATGAGCGATGTGCCCAAAGGGATTCCGCTCGATCGAGTCCCAAACGTTAAAGAGAAACACGCCTGTCGAGCCGAGGATCCGATGACATTCGCGCATTACCGATTCCTTGTCGGGAACAAACATCAAGCCAAACTGGCAAACAACTACGTCGAATGAGCCGTCATCAAACGGAAGCGCTCCAGCGTCGGCCTCTTGCCATTCTAGGTTCTCATTTGTGCTAAATTTGCTCTGTGCAAAGGCAAGCATCCCGGGGTTGAGATCCGTGGCGACAAGTCGCACCGCTGGGGCGAGGCTGTCGCGTAGCCGACGTGTGAGAATGCCTGTCCCGCAGGCGATCTCAAGGACATTCTTGGGTTGCTCGTGCTTCAAACGCGCGGCCATGTCCTTTGCGAACGGCTCGAAAAGGGCCGGACCCAAATAGCGATCGTAGTTCGCGGGAATCGAACCCTCGAAAATTACATTTGGATCGCGCTTCACAAGCTGGGGATGCGTTCCGTCGCGGAATCGCTCGCGACGGCGCGCCGGATGGCGTTGAACCAATCGTCATAGAGTTCGGAAATCGGCCAGCGGAAAGTGTCGTCGCCCGCGCGAATCCGCAGGTCGTCGCCGCCGACTTCGCCCAGCTGCTGAAATGGAACGTTGCGTGCGCGCAACATCGACATTGTCTTTTCGAGATTTTCCGGCGCGACCGAAATGACAATGCGCGATTGCGATTCGTTGAAGACCGCCTCCGCTGTAGAGGCAGCCGTGTCGCCTGCACAGCCGGCACGGCTGCCACCACAGTTTTCAAGATCGACATCTGCGCCTAACCGGCCACCCGAATTGAAGCAGGACTCGGCGAGGGCGACGGCGAGCCCGCCTTCACTGCAATCGTGCGCACTCTTGACCAGGCCTTCGCGAATCAAGTCGCGAACCGCGTTTTGCACAGCAATTTCAAGCTTAAGATCTACCCGTGGGGGCGGGCCTTCGGTGCGCCCGTAGCAAACTTTCAGGAACTGTGAGCCGCCCAAGCTGTAGCCTGAGTTGCCGACCCCGCCTACAGCACCAACCAGAATGATCACGTCGCTAGCATCCTTGAACCATTGCGTGGTGATGTGTTCTTCCTTGTCAATCAAGCCGACCATGGCGACGGTGGGCGTCGGATCGACAACTCCGGCCGGGCTCTCATTATATAGAGAGACATTTCCGCCCGTTACCGGCGTGCCAAAAGTCCGGCAGGCTTCGGCAATTCCTTCGACCGCTTCGCGCAATTGCCAAAAGTTTTCCGGCTTATATGGATTGCCGAAGTTCAAGTTGTCGGTAGTGGCCAGCGGTTTCGCGCCGGAACAAATGAGATTGCGCGCGGCTTCAGCAACTGCAATTTTGCCGCCTTCGCGTGGATCGAGCCGGCAATAGAGCGAATTGCAATCGGTCGTCGCGGCGAGAATTTTATTCGCGTAACGGACGAAGAAGACCGCAGCATCCGATCCCGGCTTCACGACAGTGCCGGTGCGCACGGTGTGATCGTACTGGCGATAGACCCAATTCTTTGACGCGATGGTTGGATCGCGGAGTAACTGACGCAACGCTTCGTGATTGTCGATCTTCGGAAGCTCATCAATGCGACGATCATAGACCGCCGCCACAGAAGGCGGTTTCGCTTCTCGCGAATAAAGCGGCGCCTCTTCGGCAAGCGGCTTCGCCGGAATTTCCGCGGCAATCGAGCCGTTGTTGCGCACGCGCATTATCCCGTCGTCAGTCACGCGGCCAATTTCGGCGCACGGCACATCCCATTTTTCGAAAATTTCGCGTACGACATTCTCTTTTCCGCGCTTGGCGATGATCAACATGCGTTCCTGGGATTCGCTCAGCAGAATTTCGTACGGCGTCATGCCTGGTTCGCGTTTCGGGACTTTCGCGAGATCGATTTCGATGCCGCTCCCGCCGCGGCTGGCGGTTTCGCAAGTCGAACAAGTGAGACCAGCTGCGCCCATGTCCTGAATTCCTGCCACGGCGTCGCGCGCGAGAAGCTCGAGACATGCTTCCAGTAACAGTTTTTCTTTAAACGGATCGCCTACTTGCACAGCCGGACGATCTTGACGCGATTCTTCAGTCAGCTCGCGCGAGGCGAACGCTGCGCCTGCCAGTCCGTCCCGGCCAGTTTCCGCGCCGACGTAGAAAACGGGATTACCGACGCCACGGGCAGCGCCGCGCGCGAGTTGTTCATGGCGCAGCACGCCGAGACAGAACACATTTACAAGCGGATTGCCCTCGAAACTTTCATCGAAATAAATTTCGCCACCGATGGTCGGCACGCCGACGCAGTTGCCGTAATGCGCAATGCCGGAGACGACGCCGGTGAAGAGGCGGCGGTTTGCCGCGATCTGTGAACGTCGATCTTGTGGTGTACGCCCCACCGTCGGTGCTTCCTTATTTTGGGACATAGCGGCGCGTGTCCTTCCATCGGTGATTGGGCCGAAGCGCAGTGAGTTCAAACAAAATTCCGGCCGCGCGCCCATGGTAAAGATGTCGCGGATGATCCCGCCAACGCCGGTAGCTGCGCCCTGGAACGGCTCAATTGCACTTGGATGATTGTGACTCTCGATCTTGAAGGCGACCGCCCAGCCATCGCCAATATCCACCACGCCGGCATTTTCTTCACCGGCCTTCACCAGAATATTTGGCCCGCTCGTCGGAAATTTCTTCAGTTCTTTTCGCGAATTTTTGTACGAGCAGTGCTCGCTCCACATCACGGAAAAGATTCCGAGCTCCGTCAAGTTTGGTTCACGCCGGAGAATTTTCTTTATCCGTTCAAATTCCTCTGGGGTAAGTCCGTGCCGCTCGACAATTTCCGGAGTCACAGGCGGATCGATACTAGTCATCGGCACCGCACGTTACCTGTTCCGCGCGGCGTCTCAACGGCTCAATTTCGCACAAAAGCGCTAATATTTTTGCGGCTATGCGCAGACTTCAAAGTGACGCCATCCAAAAGCGGGATTGGTTATTGGCAGGTCGCGTTAACCGACGCTCGGCGTTACGTAAGGCGCGTTTTTTAATATGCGGGATCGAATATTTCCTGCGCTTTCCAAGTCAAACCATTTACGGACGCGCTCATATCGAGCGTCCGTAAGAAACGCCTGCCGCGAAACCAGGCAGGCAGGGTTAACTAATGGAAAGGAAACACATGAAACGAACAATCGTTAGTTTTGCTTGTGCGCTAATCGCGCCTGTGGCCTTTGCGCAAATGAGCACGACTACAGAGCAAACGACAACGACACAACCAACGACGACGACGGAAACGACCGCAACATCGACAACTGCTTCCGGCACCGTGACGACATACACGGCCGGCAGGACGATCGTTGTGAAAAGCGAATCCGGAAATCCCGTCAGCTTTATGCTCGGCAAGACCGTGCATTATGTGAATAAAGCGGGGAAAACCGTCAAACACGCGTTCATCAAGCCCGGCACGAAAGTGCAGGTGGTTTACACGAAGAGTGGCGACGAAATGATCGCCGACCGCGTGGTGGTTGACGAAGAATAAGCGAAAGTAATTCGCAAACTCAAAGCCGCAGGGTTCTGTGTGAATCCTGCGGCTTTTTTATTTATCGATGAGGATTTTTGTGCTTTTGATCGAGAACCAGGTGCCCGATGTCGATTTCGCTAGGACAACCGTGTGACGAGGGTCTCGTCCTTTCGAAAAGAGCCATGGCCCCGTGCGCAGAGGCTTCGGCTCGGTGGATTCTGGTAGCGACCATTCTCGGGTCGAGCATGGCATTCATCGATGGGACGGTCGTGAATGTGGCGCTAGCGAAGTTGCAAGCAAATCTAGGCGCAACGGTTCTGCAAGTACAATGGGTGATGGAAGCCTACTCGCTGTTGCTAGCTGCGTTTCTACTCTTGGGAGGCTCGCTCGGAGATCATTACGGACGGCGGCGCCTCTTTCTCCTCGGAGTAGCTGCGTTTGCCTTGGCATCTCTTTGGTGCGGCCTGGCGCCGAATATTGCTCAACTCATCGCGGCTCGAGCCTTGCAAGGTCTTGGCGGCGCGCTCCTGGTGCCCGGCAGTCTCGCGATAATTGGCGCATCATTTAGCGAAAGGAGCAGAAGCAGCGCAATCGGGACGTGGTCGGCTTTCACCGCGATCACGACCGCGATTGGTCCTGTCGTCGGCGGCTGGTTAATCGAACAGGTGTCCTGGCGCGCCGTGTTCTTTATCAATCTTCCGCTCGCTTTGATTGTGGTGATTATTTCGTTTTTCCATGTGCCGGAAAGTCGGGACGAAACCGAAAGGCAAAAATTGGATTGGGCAGGCGCAATGTTGACCGTTATCGGTCTCGGGTTGCTTACTTACGGGTTGATCGAGTCGTCACGATCGGGCTTCGCCAACTTCGCAGTGATCGGAACACTCGCTGGCGGGACCGTTGTCCTGCTCCTTCTCGTTGGATTTGAAGCGCGCGCTCCAAATCCCATGGTACCGGCCGCATTGTTTCGCTCCCGCAACTTCAGCGGAGCCAATCTCCTGACGTTTCTCCTCTACGGCGCACTTGGTGGCGCTCTTTTCTTCTTCCCACTGAATTTGATTCAAGTGCAGGGTTATTCCGCCACGGCGGCCGGAGCGGCGTTACTTCCCTTCACGTTGATCCTCTTTTTTCTTTCTCGCTGGGGCGGTGGTCTGGCGGAACGCTTAGGCGCGAAAACGACTCTCGTCATCGGACCGATGATCGCCGCGGCCGGTTTTGTTCTCTTCACTTTTCCCAGTGTCGGCAGCAGTTACTGGCAGACGTTCTTCCCCGCGGTCGTCGTGCTGGGATTGGGCATGGCCACAAGTGTTGCGCCCCTTACCGCCACCGTCATGAACGCAGTCACGGAAAATCGCGTTGGGATCGCATCCGGAATCAACAATGCCATTTCAAGATGCGCCGCGCTGCTGGCGATCGCCGCGTTTGGAATTGTGATGTTGCACGTTTTCGATCATTCCCTTGATCAGCGTTTGGCTGCGTTCGAACTCTCGCCCAAGGTGCGCCAGATGCTCGACGCGGAACGCGTGAAATTGGCGGGAGCAACTTTGCCCGAAGAGATTGCACCGTCGCTCCGCGCGGCAATGCGGCGGGCCATCAACGATTCTTTCGTGAAAGGATTTCGATACATCATGCTCGTCGGGGCCGGTCTTTCGGTGGCTAGCGCGATTAGCTCGTTTGTGCTCATCCACGGAAAGCGAAATTCGCCTGAATGATCTCTGCCGTTTTTTGCCCTCGAGGAAATCGTAGCCGTAGAATGCAGGTGGTGGCGCTGAGCGTTGCGGCGCCGTTTGCGTTTCGAGCCTAATTCGCCTACACAATTTCCATGGCCTTTGATCTGAAGGAAATCGTGGCCGCGCGGCTGGGCGAGAACTACCAGCTGCACGAGCGGCACATCAATCGCACCCTCGTGGCGGCGCAGCGGGTGATCGGTTTCGACAAAGTGTATGCGCGGGCGGAGGGCGCGTATCTCTACGACATGGATAACCAACCGTATCTCGATTTTCTCAGTGGCTACAGCGTTTTCAATATTGGCCGAAACCATCCGGCGGTGAAACAGGCGATTCGTGACGTGCTCGATCTCGATCTGCCGAACATGGTGCAGATGGATTGCTCGCTCTTGAGCGGATTGCTGGCCGAGGCGCTGACGAAACGCACGCCGCCGTATCTTGATGCCGTTTTCTTCTGCAACTCCGGCACAGAGGCGATGGAAGGCGCGCTGAAATTCGCGCGCGCCGCTACCGAACGAAGGCGCGCGGTCTCGCTCGAGAGCGCGTTTCATGGACTGAGTCTCGGCTCGCTCTCTTTGATGGGGTGCGAAAGTTTTACGGAAGGTTTCGGGCCGTTCATGGAAGGATTCGACGCGCGCGTGCCCCTTGATGATGTCGATGCACTGGATCGACAATTACGTTCGCGCGATGTCGCAGCATTCGTGATCGAGACGGTGCAAGGCAAGGGCTGCAAATCGCCCAAGACAGAGTTTTTTGTGCGAGCGCAGGAACTTTGCCGCAAGTACGGCACGCTCCTCGTTTCCGATGAAGTGCAGACCGGACTTGGCCGCACCGGAAAGATGTTTGGCTTCCAGCATTGGGATCTCGAGCCGGACATCATCACGCTAGCAAAAACCTTGAGTGGCGGTTACGTGCCGTGCGCCGCGATCGTGACGCGACGCGAAATTTATCAAAGAACTTTTAGCCGAATGGATCGCTGTGTCGTGCATTCGACGACATTCGGCCGGAACAATCTGGCGATGGCGTGCGGACTAGCCGCCCTCGAAGTGATCGATTCCGAAAACTTGATCGACAACGCGGCGCGGATGGGCGCGTTGCTCATGGAAAAGGTCGACCGGTTGCGCGCGAAACATTCCTTCATCAAAGAAGTGCGCGGGAAAGGGCTCATGATCGCGATCGAGTTTCATGAGCCAGAAGAGTTCAAATTGAAGATGGCGTGGAAACTTCTACACAAGATCGATAAAGTGCTCTTCGCGCAAATGATCGTGACGCAAATGTTGAGCAAGCATCGCATTCTCACGCAGGTCGCCGGACACGGGATGGATGTATTGAAGATTTTGCCGCCGCTCATTATCGGCGAGCGTGAGATCGATTTCTTCGTCAGCGCGCTTGATGATGTGCTCACGGATTGCCGAAAGTTTCCCGGACCGATGTGGGAGCTGGGAAACAATTTCGTGCGAGCTGCGCTCGGCTCAAAGCGCCCGGTCGAAGCGCGCCCCGCGGTTTCGGCTTAGCGGCATTTTCAATTGTCCATCCTGCTTTGCAGGCTTAGGCTGAATGTGCGTCGAGCGGCAAGCGCTCGATTGTTACGGAGGAAGAAAAAGTATGAGCACTGCTGTTGCTGAAGAGAAAAAAACCAAACTGAGCCAGCTCGAGCAACTCAAGAAATTTACCAAGGTCGTCGCCGACACGGGTGACTTCGAGTCGATAAAGGATTTCAAACCGCAAGACGCGACGACCAACCCAAGTCTGATCTATGCGGCAACGCAAAAGCCGCAATATGTGCATTTGCTGGACGAAGTGATTGCCGATCGGAAGAACTCCGGCCTAAGCGGTTCGGCGCAGATCGAAGACATCATTGAGCATCTGCTCGTAAAATTCGGCTGCGAGATGTTGAAGATCGTGCCGGGACGGGTGTCGACCGAAACGGACGCCCGCTATTCTTTCGATACGCAAGGCTCTATTAACAAGGCGCGTCAATTGATCAAGCTTTACGAGGAACGCAAAATTCCGCGTGAGCGCGTGCTGATCAAGATCGCGTCGACCTGGGAAGGCATCAACGCTGCCGGGCAGGTTCAAAAGGAAGGAATCAAATGCAATCTGACGCTGATGTTTTCTTTGCCGCAGGCGGTGCGGTGCGCGGAAACAAAAGCGCAACTGATCTCGCCTTTTGTCGGCCGGATTTATGATTGGTACAAAGCCGCGAACAAGCGCGATTACTCCGGGCCGGAAGATCCGGGGGTGCAGTCGGTGCAGGAAATTTACACCTACTACAAAAAGTTCGGCTACAAAACCGAAGTGATGGGCGCAAGTTTCCGCAACGTTGGCCAAATCATTGAGCTGGCCGGTTGCGATGCACTCACCATCAGCCCTGAGTTGATGAAGGAGCTTTCCGAATCGTATGAGCCAGTTGAGCGCAAGCTCGATCCTGAGAAGGCCAAGAAAGCTGACGTGCAGCGCCTCGAGCTGGATGAGAAGAAGTTCCGTTATCTCCTGAACGATAATGCGATGGCCACGGAGAAAACCGCGGAAGGCATTCGCAAATTTGCCGCGGACATCGTGAAGCTCGAGAAATTCGTCGCAAGCAAACTGTAGGTCGATCGAGAAGCCGCCGCCGCCGCGACCTCGATGCCAGACCCAATGCGCGCGCTGCGCTAAATTAGCATCGCCCTCGAAAGCATTCGGGGCCGGTCCACAATGTTCAATGTAGTTTTAATTGAGCCAGAGATTCCGCCGAATACCGGCAACGTCGGACGGCTTTGTCTGGCCGCCGAATCGGCGCTGCATTTGGTGAAGCCGCTCGGCTTTTCGCTGCAAGATCGGCAGCTCAAGCGCGCGGGTTTGGATTATTGGGATGAAGTCGACGTCCGGATTTGGAATTCATTCGCTCAATTACAACAAGCGCAATTGCCCGGCGCCCGATATTTTTTTCTGACCACGAAAGCGAAACGCGCTTACTACGAGATCAAGTTTAGTCCGGGCGATTTTCTTGTTTTTGGTCGCGAAACCAAAGGCTTAGCGGAAAAATTGCTCGCGGCCAACATCGACAATTGCATCACCATCCCAATGCATGGCACACGCAGCTTGAATCTGGCTACTGCGGTTGCGATTGTTTTGTTCGAAGCCGTGCGCCAGAAAAAAAGTAAACCTGGAGATACAACCGCAGCGGTTTGAACAGGAGATGGTTACCGATGGTGAATAAGTGCGCTCTCAAAGTTGTCTAACTTGCTAATGAAAGTTGAGGGAAAACTATGAAGAGCATTCTTTATTCAATATGTATTGGAACGCTCGCGCTGGCGCTTACGGCGTGGGGCGAGCAAGTTAACGGCACGGCGAGTGCCAAGACTAAGGCAAACGCGCGCGGCGGAGCGAGCGCTCAGCACGCCAGAACGGGCGGTGCAACGGTAAGAAGCGCCGCAGCGGTAAGAACGCGAGACAACGTTTCGGCCGCGCGGTTTCATCCGCGGACGAGTGCGACGGTTCGCGAGCGAGGCGTGGCGAACGTTAGAAGCAGTCGCGTCCAGGCCCGTAGCCAGGTTGCGGCCAATCGTGCGCAAAACGTGGTCGTAAATCCAACGAGCTTCAATCGCGAACAAAACGTGGCGATCAACCGTCAACGAAACGCCGCGGTCGCTCGGGAACGAAGTCTGGCCGTCAATCGTCAACAGAACGCCGCGTTTAATCGGGGAAGAAATGCTCGTCAACAAAACGCCGCGATCAATCGCGAAAGAAATGCGAGGATTACGAACAACTGGCGAGGCGCCCGCTTCAGCGGTCAGTCATACGCCGCGTTTCGTAATTATCACAGGCAATGGCACGATCGCGGTTGGTGGAGAAGCCATTACGATCGGATTATCTTCGTCAGTGGCGGCTGGTATTACTGGAACTCTGGTTACTGGTATCCGGCCTGGGGTTACGCTTCGGGAGGTTACTATCCCTACGATGGCCCCATTTACGGCTACAATGATCTTACACCCAATCAGGTGGTCGTGAACGTGCAGGCGCAATTGCAGCGCGACGGCTATTACTCTGGGCCGGTTGACGGAGTTCTCGGTCCGATGACCCGGCAGGCAATCGCGGCCTTTCAAGCTGACCACGGGCTAGCGATCACTTCCGCCGTAGACCGGCCGACGCTGTCATCGCTCGGTTTGGCTTAATTCACAAAGTATCCGAGAGCCGCATGGTTTAACCATGCGGCTCTTTGTTTTCTCGGATTCTAGTTTTTGAATTTTTTTGAGCATCCAAAAAGCCTTGCAGGGACGTTGAATAAATACCAACCTCGCAAAGTCGAAGAACTTAGAAGGCACACGATTATGAACATGATTATGAAAATGTTTTTTGTTTTAGCTAGCTGTCTTGCACTCGCGTCCGTTGCTCCTGGGGCGGAGGAAAACAAGCCAGCACCAAAGAAGAAAGCCGCGCCTGCGCACGCAGCGCAAGGTTCGCAACATGCAGTCGCACCCACGGCCCATCCCACGGGTCATCCTGCACAACACGCGCAACATGCGGTCGTCCCGGCGGGTCATCCTTCGCAACATGCGCAACATGCGGTCGTCCCGGCGGGTCATCCCTCGCAACATGCGATCACCCCGGCGGCCAACGCGCGGTTGCAAACGCAGCACAACGTATCGACCGCGCCGTCCCGGGCGGCGTTGCATGGCCAGGCAAACGCGCAGCGATTTCAGGCCCGGCACTTCAACCTCGCAACTAAACCCAATCCGGCGATCGCGAGCGCGAGGTTCAGAGCGAACAACCAGATTCAGGGCAGTCGGAATTGGCAAGGTCAGCATTACCAAGCCTTCAGGGCTTACAGGTCCCAGTGGCACGACAGCGGTTGGTGGGGAGGCCATTACAACCGTATCATCCTTATCGGCGGTGGATATTATTACTGGGACGGCGGATATTGGTACCCTGCCTGGGGTTACAATCCCGGCTACTCGTATTATCCGTACGATGGGCCGATCTACGCGTACAACGACTTGCCGCCTGATCAAGTGGTTGCCAACGTACAGACGGCACTGCAAGAGCAGGGATATTATCACGGCGAAGTGGACGGTCTGCTTGGGCCGCTCACGCGAGCGGCCATCGCCGATTACCAGCGCGACCACGGTTTATACATGACGTCGGCTGTGGATGAACCAACGCTCGCCTCGTTGGGGATGACATAACCCGACGTGGATTACAAAAAGCCGCCGCGGAATTTCCTGCGGCGGCTTTGCCGCGTACGGAAATGTCGATCTTGGAAGATGTCGATGAACGATTAGCTTGGAGTGATGGAGTAATGGAGGATTGATTTTTTCATCACTCCACTAATCCAATACCCCAGCGCAACTCGATGACGCCACAACTGCAACTCGTCGCCCGGGATTTATTTCAATCTTTTCGCATGGGTGCGCGCCGGATCGAGGTGCTGCGCGGAATCTCGATGGAGATCGTGCATGGGGAAGCGGTTTTTCTTTGCGGTGCGTCGGGCGCGGGAAAAACGACACTGCTTTACACCCTCGCCGGATTGGAACGACCGGAATCTGGTTCCGTGGAATTTGAAGGCCGATTGCTCTACAAGGGGAGCTCGGCCTGGCAAGCGCGGTTGCGCAACGAAAAGATGGGTTTCGTTTTCCAGGGTTATTTTTTGCTCCCGGAACTGACTGCGGTGGAAAATGTTTGGCTGCCTGGAATGATCGGGCGAAGATCGACAATCAAAGGCGCGGAAGAGAGTTTGCACGCCGTCGGTTTAGGCGACCGCCTGCAACATTTGCCCGCTGAACTTTCCGGGGGCGAACAGCAACGCGTCGCTATTGCCCGGGCTTTAACGAACGACCCCGACATTATTTTTGCGGACGAACCAACTGGCAATCTCGATTCCAAAACCGGCGACGCGATTGTCGATCTCCTCTTGAAGCTCGCCCGCGAACGAAACAAGACCTTGCTCGTGGTGACGCACGATGCGCGCTTGGCAGCGCGCGGCGACCGAGAGCTGCACATCGCGGACGGCGTGCTACAATAGAGCGGAGTGATGGAGTAATGGAGTGACGCGAATTTATTTTCCCGACTACTCCATTACTCTACTTACTGCGCCGTCACATTTGCCGCTTGAATTGCGCACCGAATCGCCAGAAGTTTTCCCATGCTTACTAAAGTTGCTGAAGGAACTGCGGGCGCCCTTGTCGATGCACCCGCTCGGCTCGAAACGACCACGCCAGCGGGGAAACCTTCTAGAAAAATTACGACAGCGCACTCGAAGCAGTTACAAATTTACATCGACGGAAAATTTTATTCCGAAGCGAACGCTAAGATTTCGGTGTTCGATCACGGTCTGCTTTACGGCGATGGAATTTTCGAGGGCATTCGCTTTTACAACGGGCGAGTCTTCCGCCTCGAAGAACATCTCGATCGGCTCTGGGATTCAGCGCGCTCGATTTGTCTCGAAATTCCGACGTCGATGCGCGAAATGACGGAGGCGCTGCTCGAGACCATCCGGCAGAATGAGTTGCGGGATGGTTATATTCGGTTGCTGGTCACGCGTGGCATTGGCAATCTCGGTCTCAATCCTGCGCAATGTAAGCGGCCAACCGTGATCATCATTGCATCGACCATCGCGCTTTATTCGCCGGAGATTTATCAAAAAGGATTGACGGTGGTGACCTGCGCGACGCGTCGCACGAATCCCGGCGCGCTCAATCCCGCGGTCAAGTCCCTTAATTATTTGAACAACGTCATGGCGCGAATCGAAGCAAATCTGGCCGGAGCGGACGAGGCGCTCATGTTAAATGACGCTGGCAATGTCGCCGAATGCACGGCGGATAACATTTTCGTCGTCAAGCGCGGTCAGATTTTCACGCCGCCCATCGCGGCGGGCGCGTTGCGCGGGATTACGCGATTGGTTGTCTTTGAAATCGCGGCGGAGCTTGGAATCAAAGTCACAGAAACCGACATCACCCGGCACGACGTTTTCATCGCGGATGAATGTTTCCTCACCGGAACCGCAGCGGAGATTATCCCCGTCATCAAAGCGGACGGACGTCTCATCGGGAATGGCAAACCCGGGCCGATCAGCACGCGCATGGTCGCTCGCTTCCGGCAACTGACGCGCGAAACCGGCACGCCGATTTATAATTAACTCCTGGCGCGATCGATTCGGCGCGGAAGGTGCTCAACGAGATTCGGGTTGAATTTTTTACCTGGTTTGAGGTCTAATTTACAGAGAGATGTTGTGCGACGTTTGCAAATGCAATGATGCGACGGTCTTCCTGACCCAAATTCTGGAAGGCAAAATGCAGAAGGTGAATCTGTGCGACGCCTGCTCGAAAGAAAAAGGTGTCCAAGATCCGACCGGTTTTGCGCTCGCCGATTTGCTGCTCGGCATCGGCGCGGCCGAAGAGATCGAGAAGGGTGCGCCGACACAGAGATGTCCAGTGTGCGGTTTTACGCAAGCGGATTTCAAGAAAACCGGCCGGCTTGGATGCAGCGCTTGCTATGTCACGTTCGGGGAAGGCTTGAACACGCTCCTGAAAGCGATGCACAAGGGGACTGAGCACGTTGGCAAGCTGCCGCAGCGTGCACACCGCGCCCTGGAGCTCAATGATCGGATGCGCACCTTGACCGAGAACCTGCAGAAAGCGGTCGCCGAAGAAAACTACGAGACGGCCGCTTCGCTCCGTGACCAAATCAAACAACTCGAGCACGAACTCGCGACCTAACCATGAAATTCTCTAACGTCATGTCCACCGCCGGAGAATGGCTTCGCGGTGAAGGTCCACATCACCAAATTGTGATCAGCAGTCGCGTGCGCTTCGCGCGCAATCTGCGCAATCGCGCTTTTCCCGGCTGGGCCAAAAAGGCGGAGCGCACGGCGGTTCTCGATCTAATCCGGCCGCGCGTAGAGGAGCTGCTCGAAATGCAGGATTCATTTTCGGAATTGTTGCAAGATCTTTCCGCGTTGGAAAAGCAAGTGCTCGTGGAACGTCATCTGATTAGTCGCGAGCACGCCGCCAAGGGCGTTGGTAGCGCCGTCGTGATGAATCGCCGCCAGACGCTCAGCATCATGATCAACGAAGAAGATCATCTACGGATGCAATCGATTCGCTCCGGCTTGCAATTGAAACAAGCTTTCAAGCTCGTGGACAAGATCGACAGTGCGCTGGAAAGCAAACTCGAGTTCGCCTACGATCAACGCCTCGGATATCTGACGGCTTGCCCGACGAATGTCGGCACCGGCATGCGCGCTTCCGCCATGTTGCACCTGCCAGGCCTCGTCCTGAGCGAGCTGATTAATCAAGTCATTCAGGCAGTAAGCAAGATTGGTCTCGCCGTGCGCGGTCTCTACGGCGAAGGCACCGAAGCGATGGGCAACCTCTTTCAAATCTCAAACCAAACCACGCTTGGCGAAAAGGAAGACGAGATCGTCAGCCGCTTGACCAAAGTCATCGAAACGATCATCGAGAAGGAACACGATGCGCGGCAGGTTTTGATCCAGAAGAAATCGAACACCCTTTGGGACCAGATCGGTCGCGCCTATGGCGTGCTCACTTATGCGCACGCCATGAGCTCAAAAGAAGCGCTCAATTTATTGTCGATCATCAAACTCGGTGTCGATCTGGGCGCGTTTCCGGAAGATCGGCGTTTGCCCATCGATGAACTTTTCATCGACACCCAGCCGGCGCATTTGCAGAAAAGCTCGCAGCAGAAATTGAACGCGGAGGAACGGGATCATCTACGCGCGCAAATTATTCGCGAGCGTTTGAAAGTCTTTCCTAAACCTGATATCAGTAAGATGGGGAAGGAGTCGGGCAATGGCGCGACCGTCCGGCCATCGAACAATGAATAATTTCACACCACGGGCACAACAGGTCTTGGCGCTTGCTCGCAAGGAGGCCGACCGCTTCAACCACAATTACGTCGGCACCGAGCATCTGCTTCTGGGGCTGATCAAGCTGGGGCAGGGCGTGGCGGTGAACGTTTTGCAGAAGATGGGTCTCGATCTGGAGACCGTGCGAATGGAAGTGGAGAAGCAGGTTGGTTCGGGACCTGAAACCAAAATGGTCGGAAATGTCCCCTACACGCCGCGCGTGAAAAAAGTCCTGGCCCTTGCCGGCAAGGAAGCCAAAGCCCTCAATCATTCCTACGTCGGCACGGAACACATTTTGCTTGGGCTTTTGCGCGAAGGTGAAGGCGTCGCGGCACGTGTCCTAAAGAGTCTCGAAGTCGATATCGAGCGGACGCGGAACGAGATTCTCAAGGAGCTCGATCCGAATTTCACTCCTCCGGAAGCGGACGAAGGTGCTGAGCCGGCCAAGAAAGATGTCAAAACTCCGGCGCTCCGCGCATTTGGTCGTGATCTCACTGACTTGGCGAAAAAGGACGAGCTTGATCCTGTAATCGGGCGCCGCAATGAAATCGAGCGCGTCATTCAAGTGCTTTGCCGGCGAACGAAGAACAACCCGGTCTTGATCGGTGAAGCCGGCGTCGGCAAGACCGCAATCGCGGAAGGTCTTGCCCAAGAGATTGCGAACGGTAACGTGCCGGAGCTATTGCGCGACAAACGGGTGATCACGCTCGATCTCGCCCTGATGGTTGCCGGAACGAAATACCGCGGCCAGTTCGAAGAGCGGATCAAAGCGGTGATGGACGAAATTCGGCGCTCGAAGAACGTGATTCTATTCATTGATGAGCTGCATACCATCGTCGGTGCGGGCTCGGCCGAGGGCGCGATGGACGCTTCCAACATTATCAAGCCCGCCTTGAGCCGCGGCGAGTTGCAGTGCGTCGGCGCGACGACGATGAACGAGTATCGCAAGTACATTGAAAAGGACGCTGCGCTCGAGCGCCGTTTCCAGACGGTGAAAGTCGATGCCCCGACCATCGATGAGGCGATCGAGATTTTGAAAGGATTGCGCCCGAAATACGAAGCGCATCACAAAGCCAAGCTTACCGACGAGGCACTCGAAACGGCGGTCAAATTTTCCGAGCGTTACATCACCGGCCGTTTTCTGCCCGATAAAGCCATCGATGTCATGGACGAAGCCGGAGCGCGCGCACGCATCAACGCGATGACGCGTCCGCCCGACGTAAAGGAAATCGAAAAAGAAATCGAAGAAATCCGGGTTGAAAAAGAAGCGGCGATCAAAGCGCAGGATTTCGAAAAAGCCGCCGCGCTGCGCGACAAGGAAAAGCAAACGAAGGAAAAACTCGACACCATTTTGAACAAATGGCGCGAGGAGCGCGAAGAAAAGCAAGTGCTCGTCACGGCGGACGACATGATGCACATCATCTCGAAGGTCACCGGCGTGCCGCTCCAGCGCATGGAGCAGCAAGAAATGCAGAAGTTGCTTGCGATGGAGTCGGAGCTGAAGCTGCGCGTCATTGGTCAGGACGAAGCGGTTACCGCCATCAGCAAAGCATTGCGCCGTTCCCGCGCCGACCTGAAAGATCCGAAACGTCCGATCGGTTCGTTTGTCTTTCTGGGCCCGACCGGCGTCGGCAAAACTTATCTGGCGCGCACGCTGGCGGAGTTCATGTTCGGCGATTCCGACGCCCTCATTCAGATCGACATGTCCGAATACATGGAAAAATTCACGGCCTCCCGACTGATCGGGTCGCCGCCGGGCTATGTCGGTTACGAAGAGGGCGGCCAACTTTCTGAAGCGGTGCGGCGCCGGCCGTATTCAGTTGTTCTTTTCGACGAAATCGAAAAAGCGCATCCGGACGTGATGCACCTGCTGCTCCAGATTCTCGAAGACGGGAAGATTACCGATTCGTTGGGCCGCAAAATCGATTTTCGCAACACCATCATCATCATGACGTCGAATGTCGGCGCCGAATTGCTTAAAAAACAGACCGTGATGGGCTTTGGCGCGCCGCGCGAGGGACAAGATTACGATTCGATGCGCGATAAGATCCTCGACGAAACTAAACGGGTCTTTAAACCCGAGTTTCTCAATCGACTGGACGAGATCATTGTTTTCCACTCACTCGAGAAATCGCATCTGATGCGCATTGTCGATCTTGAGGTCGCGAAGGTGAAGACCCGAGTTAAGGCGAAAGAGATCGAGATTGTGCTCGATACCGCGGCGCATGAGTTCGTAATTGAAAAAGGTTACGATCCAACGTACGGCGCCCGACCGATGCGCCGCGCGGTTGAACGATATCTCGAAGATCCGCTCGCGGAAGAGTTGCTCAGAGGCAACGTCAAAGCGGGGGACCGCGTCGAAGTTACAGCGGCTCCCGGGAAACTGACCTTCCACGTGGTCGAGCCGCACGGCGCAGCCGCCGGCGCGAGCTAGTTCCGCTTCCCGCCTCCTGAAAACTACGCCCGCGGATGCGCGTCCGCGTACGCCTTTTTCAGCCGCTCGACGGTAACGTGCGTATAAATTTGCGTGGTTGAAAGACTGGCGTGGCCGAGCAACGCCTGCACGCTGCGCAGATCGGCGCCGCGATCGAGCAGGTGCGTCGCGAAACTATGGCGCAGCTTGTGTGGACTGATCGAAATCGGAATCGAAGTGTGGCGTAAATAGCGCTTCAAGATCAGCCAAATCGAGCGGGCTGAAATCCGCCGGCGTAACTTATTTATGAAAAGCGGACCGGAGTGTACGTTCGCGGCCGCGCGATAACGCGAGATCGCTTCGAGCGCGGGAAAACCCACCGGACAAACGCGCTCCTTCCGGCCCTTGCCCAGAACGCGCACCGACTCAGTGTAAAGATCGACATCGGCAATATCGAGCGCCGTCAGTTCGCCCAAGCGCAAGCCGCTGCTGTAGAAAAGTTCCATGATCGCGACATCGCGCGACGGCATCCAAATTGGCGCGGCCCGTTTTTTTGTGACCTTCATCGGCGCGGTCAGCAATTCTTCGATCTGCTGTCGCGTGAGGACGAGCGGAAGTTTTTTGTCGATCTTGGGCAATTGCAGTTCGCGGACCGGATTGCGTCGCAAGCCTTTTCGTTCGGTGAGAAAGCGGTAAAACGTGCGCAAGGCGGAAAATTGCAGGCGGATATATGACCGTGCCTGCTCGCGTTTCATGATGGCGAACAGGTAGTTCCTAAAATCCTCGGCGTTGCATTTCTTCCACGGTGTTTTGTTCGCGGCACGAAAAGCTTCCAGCGATTGCCGGTAAGCTTTTAGCGTGCGCGGAGAGGCGTTTCGCTCGACGGCGAGAT
>Ga0210407_10001778_pt1 | contig 19507 bp, 15 predicted proteins | sample IncBWC27MmetaG_FD_150860 | JGI IMG/M metagenome (GOLD analysis project Ga0210407, IMG submission 150860) | Forest soil microbial communities from Barre Woods Harvard Forest LTER site, Petersham, Massachusetts, United States - Inc-BW-C-27-M | ecosystem: Environmental > Terrestrial > Soil >... | reverse complement strand
AGCCGCGATGACCGGCACGCGTATGTTGGCTATATTCTCCAACACCTGAACGCCTTCATCGTGAACCTGGCTCCAGACGCCGGGATCGGCGGCGTTGCCGAAGGAGGACCAATCAACATCAGTAATGAACTCCCCACCGGCGCCCGTAAGGATTACGATCTTGTTCGCGCGGTCCTGCGAAATCCGGTAGAACCCATCGACAAATTCAGTGTGAGATTGCGCGGTCATAATGCACGGCCCGCCGTTGGAGTGGAATTCAGCAACCAGCACGCCTTTGTCATCTCGTGTCAGTTTTAGGTTGTGATAAGCATTGAAATAGTCACTCTGAAATTGCATCGTATTCTCCTTTCTGTGTGCCCTGACTGCATTGTTGTTGCGAGGTTAGCACATTGGCGTGTGGGCCAGTTTAACAAGGGAATATAACGCGGGGGTTTTTGACAGTAGCGAAAATAACTGGGGGTGCGCCCCTTCTCGCGCTTTTCGAGAAGGGGCTCTGCCGAACTTCCGACACCTAACACTGTGGTACCTCTAATCATCCCTCAGACCTCTTTCATCACATTTTTCTAGTACCGCCCTCACAGACGCACAATCGCAATTCGCGCAATAATTCACCGACAGTACAGCATCAAGAACTGCGCCCGTCTCCAGAGACGGACCCAAAATCCGCCGCAAAACCATTTTCGGCGGCTCTTTGAAAAGTAGATGACAAGCACACGATAAGCGGTTAGAAGCGCCGGTCCTGCACCCCGTGAAGTGCACGCCAAATCGCAGAAAACACAGCTAAGTCCTTATTCATGTAGTTGATAGAGTTAAGTACTTTAATTAGAATAACTTAGCGCAAATCCGCGTAGTGGGTGAATTCAGTGTTGGTGGTTTTCTTCGGCTTAATACTTACGGAAAAAGAACTCTTCAAGAGCCTGCTGCCGAACCTGCCAAAGTTCCTTTTCCTCTCCGTCTACTTTTAGTTTGCATGTCCCATCGTCGCTGACGGTTACGTCCGCGCTAAACATACGTTTGGAATTTTCGTCCATGACTAGGACGCCAGTCTCCGTCATCGCGAACTTTACCGCGTGATGGATATTATTGCTCTCTACAAGTACAGTGAAACTACTGGCACCAGTCGGCACGAATGAGAACCCGTAATGCACGTTTCCCCGGAGTGTAGCTCTACGTGTGTCTACGTCACTCTTTACCTGAGCTTCTAGCTTCGCGAACACTTTGCCCGGTGAGCACTCGCATCGAGCAGTGACCCAATCAAAGTCTTCCATCTGGTTTCCCTTTAGGCGGCTAAGTAAACTCTTCGCGCCGTTTGTGATAGTAGATCGCACCAACACTGAATTCACCCACTACCCAAATCCGGGGGGGGGGACATTACGAACTGTGTAATACCCATTCAGTAAACAGACAAAATCGCAGACGTGTGGCGCACTCAAGCCCGATTTTTGCTCGAGTGCGGAAGTTCTATCCGTAGACAGAGTCTTTCCGCCGCAAAGAAAAAGCGCGTGAAACTTAGAATGCGACACCTGGCCTCCTGCACCTGCCGAGGTTGCAGGTTACGCTGAGCGCAGCTAAATTAGGTGCGGGAGTTGGAGCCGTACATGAAAGGGCCCGTTCCGATGGAATCTGCTTCTGCATTCATCGCTGCTTCGTCAATCGACGAGAAGATCAAGGAACTTGGGGACTGGCGCGGGAAGACGCTCGCGAAAGTGCGCGCAATCATACACGAGGCAGACCCTGAGATTGTCGAAGAGTGGAAGTGGGCCAAGGCGACATCGCCGGGAACTCCCGTCTTTTCCCACGACGGCATCGTCTGCACGGGAGAGACCTACAAGAACGTCGTCAAGATGACATTTGCCAAGGGAGCTGCGTTGAAGGACCCTTCCGGTTTATTCAACTCCAGCCTCGAAGGGAATGTCAGGCGTGCTATCGACATCCATGAAGGCGACAAGATCGATGAGGCGGCCTTGAAGGATCTAATCCGCGCTGCAGTGGCGCTCAATCTCAAGGGCAAGAGCAAGCAGAACCCCAAGCCCAAGTCGAAGCCCCGTCGAGCGAGCAGCAAGCGGGCCGACTACTTGTAGCAGCGCCTCTGGAGTCTCGCTACTGTGGATACCAGTCGAGCAAACGGACTTCGATCCCGGTTCCTTCCAGCCGCTTTTGGAACACGGAGAGATCGGAGCCGCGGTAATGATAAGGAATCGCAATCTTCGGGTGGAAGGCCTTCACCGCATCCGCTGCCTCGTCGGGAGGCATAGTGTAGGGCAGATTCATACAGACGAATGCAACGTCGATATTCTTCAGGGCGCGCATTTCCGGCACGCCTTCCGTGTCACCCGAGAAGTAGAAACGCACGCCGCCGTAGGTGAGCACATATCCGTTGCCCGTGCCCTTCTCATGGAACAGTTTGCCTGGGGCCGGACCGCGCGTTGGGTTCAGGTTGTAAGCGGGAACAGCCTCGATTGTCCAGCCCTGCCACGTTTTGGACTCCCCGTTTACAATCGCCTTGGCCTTGACCGCGGCCACCACGGCGAGCGGCGCCAGAATTTCCGTCCCAGGCTTGCTGATTTCGGGGATGGAAGCCAGATCCATGTGATCCGGATGAGTATGGGTAATAAGGATGAGGTCCGCTTTTGGGGACCCCGTGAACTTCGCAGGTTTGGCCGGGTCGAGGTAAATGGTTTTTCCCCCCGCCTCGATCAGAGTGCTGGCGTGATACAGCGGAGTGATCTTGACCTCTCCCGCTGACGTCGGAAACGTCTGTGGAGCGGCCGCAGAATACGCTAAGGACGACATAGCGAAGAGGACGCAAGCAAGGGCCAGGGGGAGTTTCATCTCGACCTCACGGCAACTTTCAGTAGCCTCGGTACATTGACAGCGTGCGACACGATATACCTTAAGATCGCATGATTCCAATTCGTTTGCCAATGCCCCCGCACGAAATAAAAAATAATTTCTCCTGCGACTCCGGGAAGCAACTCGTCATCTAACCAAATCTCGCAGGTAAAGTCGGGGTCGGCTTGCCTGCAAAACGGCCATTCGTCCAATCATCGTGGTCAGACCGTGATCAGATCGGGAGCGCCGAATGCTTGCTGCAGAAAAAAGCGTCGCAGTCCCTCATGAGCTGATGGAACGCCTGTTCGAGGCTCGTCGGCAAAGCGATGAGCTCTTCAATTTGATGCGGGAGAAGGCTTTGTACGAGCGTCCGATTCCGGAGCGTCACCGCATCATCTTTTATCTCGGACATCTCGAGGCATTCGATTGGAATCTACTAAACGGAAGCGTCTTCAAGTTGAAGAGTGTTCATCCTGAATTTGATCGCCTATTTGCTTTCGGCATCGATCCGGTCGGCGGTGGGCTGCCCACCGATTTGCCGTCGGATTGGCCCGTCGTGGATGCGGTCCGCGATTACGTGGGGAATATCCGCGACAATCTCGACGCGAAGCTTGAAAAGGCAATTCTCGAACCACACTTCCGAACGGTATCTCGAACGGATAACGGTTTTTCATTGCGTACATTGCTTAACGTCGCGATTGAACATCGGCTGATGCATGCCGAAACACTCTCCTACATGCTGCATCAGTTGCCACTCGACAGGAAGGTTCGGCGAAAGGCGCCGCAACCGAATTCACTGAATCTCGCTGGTCCGCCACTCGCACACCGGATGGTCAACGTGCCTGCGGGCGTCGTCACCCTCGGTCTTGCGCGAGACGCTAAAGACTTTGGCTGGGACAACGAATATGAAGCTCACACGGTCGAAGTTCCTGCGTTTGAGATCGATCGCTACAAGGTAACAAACCGGCAATATCTCGAGTTCATGGCGGCGGGAGGCTATGAGACGCGCGCTTTCTGGAATGACGATGACTGGAACTGGAAGACTGCGGGTGGAATTTCTCATCCGTTGTTCTGGAAAAGGGACGGCGACAGATGGTTCTACCGCACTATGTTCGACGAGGTGCCGCTCGACGAAGTGGCGCTGGACTGGCCCGTGTATGTGAGTCAGGCGGAAGCTGGCGCGTACTCGCGCTGGGCAGGGAAGTCGCTTCCCACCGAAGCGGAGTGGGAGCGTGCCGCCTATGGCTCGGTCGACGAAAATCCAAGAGCTTATCCGTGGGGCAGTGAAGCGCCCAATGCCGGGTTCGATACAAAGCTCGGCAATTTCGACTTTCACCGTTGGGATCCGGTGCCGGTGAATGCGTTTCCCGAGGGCCAGAGCGCTTTCGGCAGTGACGATATGTTGGGCAACGGGTGGGAATGGACCTCCACCATCTTCGGTCCGTTTCCCGGTTTCGAACCATTTCCGTTCTACCGCGGGTACTCCGCTGACTTCTTTGATGGCAAGCATTTCGTCATGAAGGGCGGCTCGGCGCGCACGGCTTCGTGCATGCTGCGGCCCACGTTTCGCAACTGGTTCCAGGCGCATTATCAATATGTGTATGCGGGTTTTCGCTGCGTAAGCCGCGGATGATCGAAAGGGGACTTGGAAATGTTGGTTCATGCGATCACGACCAATGCCAATTATGAATTCGCTGCCGACGTGCGCGCCGGGCTCGCCCGGCCGGGACAAAAGGAACTCCCATCCAAGTACCTCTACGACGACGTGGGCTCGGCGCTCTTTGAAGTGATCAGCCATCTGCCCGAGTACGGCCTCACGCGAGCCGATGAGCGTCTGCTGCAACGGCATGCAAGCGAGATCGTAGAACGTCTGGACGCCCCGGTCGCCGTCGCCGAACTGGGCAGCGGGAGTGGCAAAAAGACGCGCTGGATACTGGAGGCTCTGAGCCGGTGGCAGCGCACGTTCTACTATCCGGTTGAAATATCCCGCTCAGCTTTGCTCATGTGCCAGCGCGAACTCAGCGATATTGATTCCCTCAGCATAGTGGGATTTGAGCGCGAGTATCTTGATGGCTTGCTGGAGGTGGCCGCGCACCGACAGCGCGGCCAGCATCTCTTCGTGTTGTTTCTGGGGAGCACGATTGGGAATTTTGATCGTCCCGCGGGAGTAAAATTCCTGGCGGAGGTTCGGCGCATTCTCGAGCCCGGAGACTCGCTGCTTCTCGGAACGGACCTGGAAAAATCCAACTCACAATTGCTCAAGGCGTACAACGACGAACTGGGAGTGACCGCGGCTTTTAATCTCAACCTGCTGGCCCGCATCAATCGCGAACTCGATGCGGATTTTGATCTGGGCCAATTCGTCCACACAGCTACGATCAACCGGGAAGCTCGCAGCGTCGAAATGCATCTGCGATCCAAGCGGCGGCAGACGGTGCGTATTCCGGCGGCGGATTTGCGTGTCGAGTTTGTCGAGGGAGAGACCATCTGGACGGAGAGCAGCCACAAGTATTCGGCTGACGAGGTCTTCCAGATGGCCCGCAACGCCGGCTTCAGCTGCCAGGCACAATGGATTGATGAGCAGTGGCCGTTTGCGGAGAGCCTGCTCATCGCGGAATAGCTTATTATGCTTTCACGCCTGAGAGCCGGTTGTGAATTTTAGTTCCGCAAATCCAGCGCCTGAAGGCGGATTCATTTTGAGGTTCTTTCGGCATGCCTGAATGCGTGCCCTTATACGAATCGCATTTATACCACGGACTGCTAAACACATGGAGGAACCGATGCCAGAAGAATGTACTCACCTCGATCAGATCAAAGTAAGAAAAGCGACGAAACATGTTTGCGAGGATTGCGTTAAGCTCGGCGATACCTGGGTCCACCTGCGAATGTGCCTCATCTGCGGCAATGTCGGTTGTTGCGACTCGTCCAAGAACAAACACGCCACCAAACACTTTCACCAAACAACCCATCCTCTTATTCGCTCAATCGAACGCGGCGAATCCTGGGTCTGGTGTTATGTAGACGAGATCGAGGCGGGCGAACTTGCAGCTTAGACGCTTAAAGAGTGGATCCAGATGCGACGGCTTGCGGTCTGTCTGAAGCCGGACGATAATTTACGCGACCAGAGTGTAGCCTGCTGTATCTAATCCTCTATACCTGATCACAAATTTAAACTTTACTTCAGACTTGCCGTCTGAATCCACCTTCTTCATTGCCAGGGTTGAGTCCGATCATGCCGAAACCAGTTTTGCTCAGTGTCGATGACGACTCCGACGTTTTGCGGGCGATTGAACGCGACTTGCGCTCGCAGTATGGTGCGGAATATCGCGTCATCGGGAGCGATTCTCCCGAGGGCGCACTGGATTTGTTGAAGCAGTTAAAAGTGCGCAATGACAACGTGGCCCTGTTGCTCGCGGACCAACGTATGCCGCGAATGGACGGGGTCACATTTCTGCAGGAGGCAAGGCACATCTTTCCCGACGCGAAGCGCGCATTGCTCACCGCATACGCCGACACGAACGCTGCGATCAGCGCCATCAATCAGGTCAGCATCAACTACTTTTTCTTGAAACCGTGGGATCCGCCGGCCGAGCACCTGTATCCGCAACTGAATGACCTGCTCGATGATTGGCAAGCTTCCTATCGGCCGGCATTCCAGGGGATTCGCGTTCTAGGTACAAGGTGGTCGCCGCGATCTTACGAGCTGCGGGACTTCCTTGCGCGCAATCGCGTTCCCTATCAGTGGATCGACGTGGAGTTTTCGGCCAACGATCCGGAAACGAAGCGTCTTGTGGAGGCTCTTGGCCCCGAGGCCGCGAACCTCCCGGTCGTGCTCTTCCCGGACGGAACGAAACTGCTCGAGAGCCTCCCGGCAGATGTTGCGCAGAAAGTCGGCCTACGGACGCGTGCGCAAACTGACTTTTACGATTTGGCGATTGTAGGCGGTGGACCTGCGGGACTGGCGGCCGCTGTTTATGGCGCGTCAGAAGGCTTGCACACGGTGATGATTGAGCGCGAAGCGCCGGGCGGCCAGGCCGGCATGAGTTCGCGAATCGAGAACTATCTTGGATTTCCAGCCGGACTCAGCGGTAACGATCTGGCTCGGCGCGCGGTGGTGCAGGCGAAGCGTTTTGGAGTGGAAATTCTGTCTCCCCAGGAAGCGGTTGGGGTGCGCACCGAAGGATCCTATCGATTCATCAAGCTGGCTGATGAAAGTGAAATATCCTGCCATGCCCTGATGATTGCGAGCGGAGTGCAGTGGCGGCGGTTGGACGCTCCCGGAATCGATAAGCTGCAGGGCGCGGGCGTTTACTACGGTGGCGGGGCAACGGAAGCGCTTTCGTGCAAAGGAGAAATCGTCTACGTGGTGGGTGGCGCAAATTCGGCGGGTCAGGCGGCGATGAACTTTGCCAAATATGCGGAACGCGTCGTTATGCTGGTGCGCGGCGATTCTCTCGCCAGCACCATGTCACAGTATCTGATTGACCAGATTAAAGAGACGCCCAACATTCAAGTGTGGTCCCACGCCAGTGTGGCCGAGGTGCATGGCGAAGCGCGTTTGGAAGAGATTTCGGTGCTATGTTCGGATACCGACAAAGTGGAGCGGGTGCCGGCAAGTTCGATCTTCATCTTTATTGGAGCCCTGCCGCGAACTGACTGGCTGGGAGATCTGGTCGAGCGAGACGAGCGGGGCTTCCTCCTGACCGGTCCCGACCTCATTCGCGATGGAGAACGTCCCAAGGGGTGGACGCTTGACAGAGATCCATTCCTGCTCGAAACAAATATTCCCGGAATCTTTGCGGTGGGCGATGTGCGGCATGGTTCCGTGAAGCGCGTCGCTTCAGGTGTCGGCGAGGGATCGGTAGCGGTACAGTTCATTCATCAGTACTTGAGCAAGGTATAAATGGTCGAGAAATCGGAATTAATTCGTGTTCCTGCGTTCGCGGACTTGCCTGACGATCAACTTGACTGGTTCCTCAGCCAGGCGCAGGAACTTCACCTGAAAGCGGGTGAGACCTACTTGCGTGCCGGCGATCCCGCGAATGCGATGTTCGTGATTCTTGAAGGGCAACTCGAGATCCGTGGAGAGATTGGCGGCGAAACGGTCGCATTTGCTATCGATGCGGGCAACGTCACCGGAGCGCTTCCGTTTTCGAGGATGAAGAATTTTACCGTGGGTGGGCGTGCAGTCGTGTACAGCCGCGCCTTAAAATTTTCGGCGACTCTGTTTCCCGAACTTGTACAGAAGATGCCAGAACTGGCCAGGCGCCTGGTGGGCCTTATGTCCGACCGGATCCGCGAAACCACTCGGATCGAACAACAGCGTGAGCGATTGGCCGGTCTAGGCAAGCTTTCGGCGGGTCTGGCTCATGAACTTAATAATCCGGCTTCTGCAGCCAAGCGCGCCACCAGTCAACTGCGTAAAATCCTGAAGAAAGTCAAGGACGCCAGTCTTGAACTCGGCAGGCGCGATCTCACTCCGGCGCAAAAAGCGGAGATTGAGAAATTGGAAGCGGCGTTCATCGCGCACGATGAACCTCCACTGGATGCGCTGGCCGTCAGCGACCTGGAAGAGCAGGTAGACTCCTTATTGCGCAGTCATGGGCAGAACGACTTGTGGCAATTGGCAGCCGATCTGGCGCGCAAAAACGTCAAGCCGGAGGTGCTGGAATCGCTATTCGCCGCTCTCGATGCCGGCACTGCTCGAGCCGCCCTGGTGAGAATCGCTGCGTCGGTCGAGATTGGGAACCTGCTGAACGAAATCGAAAGTAGTACATCGCGAATTTCTGACTTGGTCGGCGCCATCAAGGAATACACCTACATGGACCAGTCGCCGGTACAGAACGTCGATATCGTGAAAAGCCTGGAGACCACGCTCACCATCCTGAACCACAAACTCAAACGGGGAGTCGAGGTGCAGCGCAACTACCAGCCGGTTCCGTTTCTGGTGAATTCATTCGGCAGCGAACTCAATCAGGTTTGGACCAACATCATCGATAATGCGATCGATGCCATGGGCGGAAAAGGCGAGCTTCGAGTGCGAACCTATCAGGACGACGGTTGCGTTGTGGTGGAGATCGGCGACAACGGTCCAGGGATTTCGCCCGAGGTCGAGCCACACATCTTTGAACCGTTCTTTACTACCAAGGGAGTAGGCCAGGGAACCGGGCTGGGTCTCGACACAGTGCAGCGCATTGTGAAAAAACACAGGGGTAATATTCAGGTCGATTCGAAACCGGGTGACACGCGTTTTCAGGTATGGCTCCCGCTGGCGGAAGCCTCGATACCTGCAGGTAAAAACGGCAACTGAGAGTCACAACTAGAGTCTCAACGAAGGAGAAAAATTTATGCCTACGCTCACCACAAAAGACGGCACCCACATTTACTACAAGGACTGGGGAAAGGGCCAGCCCATAGTGTTTAGTCACGGCTGGCCGCTTACTGCGGACGACTGGGACGGACAAATGTTGTTCTTCGGCCAGCAGGGCTATCGAGTCATCGCGCACGACCGACGCGGGCACGGCCGTTCCACCCAGACGTGGGATGGTAATGACATGGACACCTACGCCGACGATCTCGCGGCCCTCACGGAAAAGCTTGACCTGAAGAACGCAATCCATGTGGGGCACTCCACCGGCGGCGGAGAAGTTGCCAGATACATCGGGCGGCACGGCTCGAAGCGCGTCGGCATGGCGGTGCTGATCAGCGCGGTACCGCCGCTGATGGTGAAGACGGACAAGAATCCCGCTGGTGCGCCGATCTCGGTGTTCGACAACCTGCGAACCCAACTTGCGGCAAATCGGCCGCAGTTTTACCGGGGCATTACACTGCCGTTTTACGGCTACAACCGCCCCGGCGCCAAGATTTCGGAAGGCGTCCGGGAGCACTGGTGGTTGCAAGGCATGATGGGGGGAATGAAGGCGCACTACGACTGCATCAAGGCTTTCTCTGAGACGGACTTTACGGAAGATCTCAAAAAGTTCGACGTGCCAACTCTCATCCTTCATGGCGACGATGATCAGATCGTGCCGATCGGCGCAGCGGCCCTGATGTCCGCGAAGATTGTGAAGGGCGCCACACTCAAAGTCTATCCGGGTTTTCCGCACGGGATGCCCACAACCAACGCAGATCTGATCAATGCCGATCTGCTCGCGTTCGTCAAGCAAAGCAGGCAAGTGGCAGCCTGAAGGTTACTGCGGTCGATCCAAACTTGTCGGTGGAGCGCCCGGCGGCCCCGCCCAGCTTGAGGGGTGAGGCGCTCGTCTCTCCACCGACGGAGTTAGAGCCAACGCGAAGATGAGATTTTCAAACAAGATTGTGCTGGTTGCCGGCGGGACAGGCGGACTTGGGCGCGCGGTGAGCCTCGCATTTCTGGAGGAAGGCGCCAATGTGGTGGTCACCTATCGGCAGCAGAAAGAGTTAGATGCCCTCAAGAGTGAGGCCGGAGCGAATGGCTCGGCGATCGAGGGCCACCAGGTTGACGTCACCGACGAAACTGCTGTGCGCCAACTCCTCGCCAAACTTCTAGCCGAGCACGGCCGCTTGGACGCTTTGGTGAATGCGGTGGGCGCCTACGCTGGCGGTGTGAACTTGTGGGACCTTGAGACGAAGGTTTTCGACCAGATGCTCGCGCTGAATTTGCGTTCGGGGTACGCGTTGTCGCGTGCGGCGATACCGGTGATGCTCAAACAAAAATATGGAGCGATCTTAAACGTGGCGTCGAAGGCCGCGTTGGATCACGGGCCTGGTGCCGCTGCTTACTCCGCCTCAAAGGCTGCGGCATTGGCACTGATGGATTCGTTGGCCGCAGAAGTAAAGGGTACCGGAGTGCGGGTGAACTCGATTCTTCCCAGCATCATCGACACCGAGGCGAACCGCAAAGCCATGCCTGGCGCCGACTTTGCACGGTGGCCGAAGCCCCAGGAGATCGCGCGCGTCATCCTGTTTTTGTGCAGCGACGATGCGAGGGTGATCCATGGCGCGGCCGTTCCGGTCTATGGGGACAGCTGAAAACTCTCCGCACTCGCCTACGGCAGCAGCCCCAAAACCCCTACCCCATTCGTCGTGCCCACATAAACCTTCCCATTCGCAATGGTCGGGGTGATGAACTTGTTCCCATTGCCAAAGTGGTCACGTCCCCCTGCGGCCTGATTCGAGTTATATAACTCGACACTCAGATTGTTTGCACTGTAGGCATGCAGCACCGCCGGCGCGCTATTCTCCGTCGCCCACAAGATCAAATTGCTTGCCGAACTCCCGGAAATGCTGGGCGTAGCCCCTGGATAATTGAACTGTGCGCTAGTCTCCGACGCAGGCGTAGAATCCAGCAGGCCGCTGGTGTTGAACGAGAACGCTTTGATTGTGTCGTCCACCCCACCGTAGTAAATTCTCTTGTTGGCAAACGCCGGTGCCGAAAACACCGGCCCCGCTATCGCGACGGGCAATTCCTGGTAAAGCTGACTGTTGTTATTCGGATTAAACTTTCCCATGTTCGACCGATTCGCCAGGTAGATGTTGGAGTCCTTTCCGGCGCCCACAACCAAGGCGTGGATCACCCCGCTAGAGTCCCTGAAAGTCGGCACCACCATCGCGCCGCCCGACCCTAAATCCTGGTCCACATTCGACTCGCTCACAGTGTTATACATGTTGAAGTAGTCGGACACGGCCAAGCGACCATTCGTGGTGGAAATCTTGATGATCGCGTTCCCATAATCGCCATTCTTGGGGAACCCGTTGGCATTCAGCGTCGTATCGAATGTTCCATTCGCATCAAGAAAGTAAATATTTCCATTCGAGTCCGCAGCCGGTCCGGCCCCTGCCGCCCAGATGGCTCCCTCATTCCCGTTTGGCGTCACGTTGAGCACCGACTGCTGCGCCAAAGTCGTTTCGTTGTAACTGATGATCCATCCCGTGTACGGCCGGATATCGCAGTGAGAAGCCCACGACGTATACAAGATGTGATTCACCAGCAACAGCCCAGCCCGCTCTTTATACTGTTTAGGGTCGAAGATCACGTATCCACCCTGACTGTTATCACCGCTTCCAGGATACTTGGCCGCAATATCTACCGGGCCGGCAAACTCTTCCATACCGCTGGTGATGTCCAGTGCATGCAGGCGCTGATGATAGTTAGAACTTGAGTCCTTGCTCATAGCGACCACATAAATCGTCCCATGCGATCCCGCAGTAAGATCGATTACCGGAGTAGAAGTAACTCCGATCTCCGGCGTAACCTGCCCACAACCCCGGTCATCCGAGGGAGTCTCGCCAGCCCCGAGTGTGGTTACGTGCCAGAGAGGCGATCCGCTGTCCGCATCAAACCCGTATACCGTGCCATGTTCGCTCGCCACAAACAGCACGTTGTGCGTTCCATTTCCCGGAATAATCACGTTCGGAGCATACAACGGCTGCGCATCCACCCGTCCGTCGGTAGGGATCACGAACAGTTTTCCAAACTTGGTGGAGTTCACGTTGTTGAGTGTGAGCGCGATCTCGCTCGAATTTCGTCCCGTCCGCATGTTGTCGTTGTGATACGTCAGGACACCCTTAAACGTCGGCGCAGCTCCCACCAACATTTCACCGCGGAGAATCAGCGCCGAAAGAAGGGAGAGAAACAGAATTGCAACTGAAAGCAGAACGATTCGCGAAGGCAAAGCTCGTCTCATGACGCACCTCGGGATTTTGAGCCGGATGCCCGGCTGGTTCCAGATTTCGAGACGAAGGAGCGAATTCAATGATTTTACCCGAATTCGCGGTTAAGCTGGCCGAGCTAAGTGTTGCCGAAGAGTTTCGCGGTCCAGTTCTCCCTCCCAGCGCGCGAGAACCAGCGTCGCGACCCCGTTGCCAATCATATTGACGAGGGCTCTGAACATGCTCAGGAAACGGTCGATTCCGAGAATCAATGCCATGCCGGCAACGGGAATAGTTGGAATCACAGAGAGTGTGGCCACGAGCGCGATGAAGGATGCACCTTGCATGCCGCTGGCGCCCTTGGAGGTAAGTACGGCTACGGCGAGGATCGTGAGTTGCTGGGTCAGAGTCAGGTGCGTGTTAGTGGCCTGCGCCACGAATAAAGCGGCCATGGTCATATAAAGGCTGGTTCCATCAGTGTTGAAGGTAAATCCGGTCGGGACCACCAGTCCCACTAAAGACTTGGAGCAACCAAGCTTCTCAAGCTTGGTCATCAGAGTCGGGATCGCGATCTCCGACGAACTTACAGCTAACACCAGCAGGATTTCTTCCTTAATGTATGCCAGAAAACGAAAGATGTTAAAGCTCGCGGCCCAGGCGATGGCGCCGAGTACGATCACGACAAAGAGCACCGAGGTGAGCCAGAACGTTCCAATCAGCTTGGCGAGCGGACCGAGGGAAGCGAGGCCGAACTTGCCGACCGTGTACGCCATCGCGCCGAAAGCTCCAATCGGCGCGAATTTCATCAAAATATTCGTTAGAGCGAACACGACATGAGTAAGGGAGTCGAAGAGCGCCACCACCGGCTTGGCTCGCGCTCCGGCGGCCGACAGCGCGAAGCCGAACAGTAATGCGACAAATACTACTTCGAGGATATCTCCCTTGGCGAAGGCGTCAACCACCGTCGTCGGGATGATGTGCAGCAGAAATTCGGTGACGCTCTGCGCCTTGGCCTGGCCGGCGTAATCGGCGACGGACTTGGCATCCAGCGAGGCGACGTCTACGTTAAAGCCGCTGCCCGGGTGCGCGACGTTTCCCACGACGAGCCCGATCAGCAGAGCAATTGTCGAAACGACTTCGAAATAAAGGAGCGCCATGCCGCCGACACGCCCGACTTTTTTCAGGTTCTCCATGCCGGCGATACCGGTGACCACAGTGCAGAAGATGATCAGAGTGATGATCATCGTAATGACGCGAATGAAAGCGTCGCCCAGCGGCTTCATGGCAATCGCACGAGCCGGGTCAACGTAGCCCAGCACTATGGCCAGCGCTATGGCTGCCAAAACCTGCACCCAGAGGACGCGGTAAAAGGGCAGCTTGGTGGATCGGGGCGCGGCATTTACAGGGCTCGTTTGTACGGGTGGAAAGGTGGCCATCGTTAGTCGTCTGTCCTTGAAGCTTCGTTGTTAGTGGAGAGCCGGGTTTAGCGGAGAGCCGGGCGTCCCGGCCCAGCCGACCCTTCGACTCCGCTCAGGGCAGGCTAACGAGACGCCCTTCACTCCACAGGCTTAAGCGTATGCACCAGCCACGGAATGATCACCTCTTTGAAGATGCGAGGATCAGGCCATACTCCGACTTGCCGCCCGAGGTGACCGCCCTGCGGGTTGATCCATGCAGTCTTAGGCACATCGCCCTTGTTGAGCAGCAGGTAGATGTCGTCGATCGGCACCTGTGTATCCTTTACTCCGGCAAGAATGAGCATCGGCGCCATCGGTTTGCCGAGCAGTCCTTGTTTGACGAGCGACATTTTCGGCAGGACTTCCGCCATTTCATCCACGGTCTTCACGTTGTCAAAAATCGCCATCAGTGCCGGGACCTGATCAAAGAGATATTCGCGGTTGCCGATCAGGGAATTCATCAGAAACTCTTTTTGAAAAAATTTATCGGTGGGTGGTGATTGCGCGCTTGCTCCCTTCAAACGGGCACGCTCGACGATGGCCATCTTCGTTGCCCAATACGCGCCCCAACTTACGCCGTGCATGGCCACCCGGTTCTTGTCGATCTCAGGCCGGGTGGCAATGTAATCGAGAACGCGCGAGAGCATGCGCTCGGCATTTTCACTCACCTTAATCGGATTCTGTCCGGTGCCCGGGCCATCCACGGCCAAGAAGGCTATGCCGAACGATAGGATCGCGCTGAAGCTCTCAGTCAAATCTTCCTTGCGGCTATCCAGTCCATTCACGGCCAGCACAAGTGGCACGGGCCCGTTTGCATTTTTCGGCAAGCGCAGGTAGCCGATGATTTCTTTTCCTTCAAAAGGAATCCTCACAATTTCGAGCGGCGGATCCCAGAAGCGCGCATGTGCCAGGAAAGCCTCGATTGCCTTTTCATACGAACGCTGCTTGCCCGGAGAGGCGGGGATGGGCCAGCGTCCGAAAGAATAGAGCCGCCACGCGCGGATGTAATCGGCGTTCGCTTTCACCGGATCAGTTTTCTCCAGCGACTTCGCTTCATTCATGTAGCGATCCGCCACTCCCATAAAGCCCGCCGCCCATTCATCTTTATCTTTCATGTGGATGGAGTTGAAGGCTTCCTTGACGTCGCTGGGATCAAGTCCGATGAGCGGATACTGTCCCACTTCGGCGCGGTGGACGGCTTCGGTCTTGATCTCGTCGATGGTGCGCTCTGCGTGCTGCTGCGAGAAGCAAGGGATGGTTAGCGGGAGGATGAGAACCAGAGTTGTTGCGAATGACGTGGCCAATGACATCGGGAGTCGAGCGGGGTGAGGATGATGCCCTAACGGCGTTGACACAAGACGGATTCCTTTCCAGTTGAAGATAAAGATGGGGCCGGAGGACCGGCCGCGATTTATGAAATCTGCGCGATCAGAAAATAAGCTTCAGACCGAGTTGAACCGAGCGCGGGCCTCCCGAACCGATGGCCGGGTTGGCAGCGGCAACGTCGGGAGTGGCACAGCCGCAGCCGAAGCCACCTACGGAAGGATCATTGAAACCGAAACCATTCTGCCCGCCGTACGGATTGGCAAAGTTGGGATGGTTGAAAATATTGAAGAACTCCGCCCGGAACTGGGCACGGAAGCCCTCGCCGAAGTGCCAGTTCTTCGCCAGGGAGAAGTCCAAATTGCGGAAACCGGAATCGGGGAAAATGTTGCGTCCCATGGTGCCGAATTGGCCGAGTGCGGGCGGAATCATGACGGAGTTGCCTTTGGCATAGCAGCCAAACAGGTTGAGTGCGGCTGTCGCAGCGCCGGGAGATCCCCCATCCAACGCCAAAGCCTTCGTCGTGCAGGCTGAGGGCAAGCCAGTTGTCGCTACGGTGTACTGCGGAATTCCTGTTGGTCCTGACTTAAAATCATCCTTGTTCCCAAAGAAATCCCACCGAATGGGGCTGTTTGCGGGCGGACTCACGGGCAACGGACCCACGCCGGCAGCATCGGTTCCCTCATCCATCGCCCCCCAATATTGGGGACTTTGCAGTGTGATGATCGAGTTGAGTTCCCAACCTTCCAGGGCCTGCGCGTAGCCCTTCTTGCCGGGGATGGCGTAGGTGAGCGAAACCGTGAGGCGATGCCGCACATCGAAATCGCTGTTAGCGTATTCAGCACCTGGGTTATGAGCGTTCTGTGGCAGTCCCGATCCGTAACCGAAATCCCAGTTTGCGCCCACGTCATCGAGAGCGTGCGAGTAGGTGTATCCGGCTACCATGCTCAGACCGTGGAAATTTCTGGAGTTCAGGGTCACTTGCAGGGCGTTGTAGTTTGACCTGTAGACATTCCCCATCTGGAAGATATTTGCAAGGTACGGGAACTTGGTCGCGAACGTCCGGTTGGCCTCTTCGGTGCCGTTTGCGTCGACGAAGCAGTTGTTATAGGTGGGAGCGCTCGCCAAGCAAAGGTCGAGGGCGCCCGTACCACCAGAATTAGTGTCCCAGCCCGAGCCTACCGGCGGCTGGTTAATATCACGAATGCCGGTTAAATTCACGCCGTGGTTACCAACGTAGGCCAACTCCAACGTAAGGTTCGGGGTAAACGCATGTTGCAGACTGAGATTCCAGTTCCAGACGTAGGGCGTGGTCAGATTACGGTCCACACTCATAATGGGGCAGGGACTGTTGGGGCAATCGATCGTGGCATTGTTAACCGGTGTGTTGTCCCAGGTCTGCCCGGGTGCGTTCAAGAAATTCTTTGTGGTGACGTTTCCCGTTGTGATGGTGCCGCCTGGTACGATGTCCGCCGTGGGGACACTGCCAGGGCCAAAGGCGTTGTTGAACGCGATGAACGACTGCCAGTTTATGGTTTCGTAAACCAGCCCGGCGCCGCCTCGGATCACGGTGGATCCTTTGCCGTTCGTATCCCAGGCAAATCCGAAGCGCGGTGCGAAGTTCTTGTGGTCAGGCTTATAGAGGCTGCTGATCTTATTGGCGCCCGTGTTCACCTGCACCAAGCCGACGTTCGGGTCAAAGTTACCAAGCAGGTTGTGAGCTTCCTGGGGGACACTGCTGAACTCGTATCGCACTCCGAAGTTCACAGTCAGATTCTTGGTGGCCCGCCAGTCATCCTGGACGAACAGGCTGTAGGCCCAGTTATGGAGTTGCAGCGTCGGATTTCCCACCTCCAACGTCGACTTGAACGGCAAGCCGGCGAAGAAGTCCTCGAGCTGGCTGGAAGTGCCGGCCAATACTCCTCCCAGGAAAGTGATGCTGCCGCGCGCATTCCCGTACGCGGCGTTCCTCACGTCGCTGCGATGCAGTTCGCCGCCGAACTTGAGGGAGTGGCTGCCGGCGGTGTAGGAAACATGATCGATGAACTGCGTGATGGAGTCGGGTCCCTGGAACTTTGGCCATTTGAAGCCACCCAGGCCAGGAAAGAAATATCCGCCAAACCCGATGCGCGGCAGTCCGCCCGTGAATGGACCGGAGACGCCGGTGTCGAGTCCGTAGCTGGATGCGGGCGTGTTGAGATCGCCCGGCAATGTCGGCTGGTAGAGGCGGTTGTATCCGAAGCGTGCTTCATTCACCCATAGAGGGCTTGGAGTCCACGCCCAACTTCCGCCAACCACCTGAGCCCGCGTGTGAATCTTCGAACGCCATTTCGATTGCAGCTCGGGGAAATCTTCAACCGTTCCCGTGTTATTTCCGAAGAAGTACACTCCACTAATGCGGTTCTTATCGTTTACGTTGAAGTCCACTTTGCCGATCGCGTTGTAGACCTTGACGTCGTTGGCGAATCCGTTGGGGATCGAGATAGCCTGCGAGGCGGTTAGGCCGGAGCCGTTATCCGTTTGGTTATTCGTCGGGAAGCCCGTACCGTTGCACGTGATCGTAGAGCCCGAGAGCGCGCACCCGGCAATATTCAAGCTGGCTTGGCTTACCGTGACGCCGGCTGCTACCGCTGCCGGTGACGTGAGATCCGCGATCACGTCCGGAATGCTGTTCTGGCAGTCGCCGGTTGCGAGGTAGACGCAGTTACCGGCAGCTGTCATCGAGGCCATCGACGGGCTGGTGATGCCACCGAAAGAGTTTCCTACGTCATAGATCTGCCCTTCGTAGGCGCCAAAGAAAAAGGCCTTGTTCTTGATAATCGGCCCGCCGACGCTGCCGCCGTATTGCTCCAGCGTTCGTTGCAGCTTTGTATTTGGCACGGTGTTGAAGAAGTTCCGCGCATCAAACAGGTCGCCATCGCGGCCAAATGCAAACGCGGTTCCATGCACGCTATTGGTGCCGGATTTGAGGCCGACGTTAACCACCGCACCCGGCTTCCACCCGAACTCTGCGGGTGCGTTCTCTTCTACGTTGAATTCCTGAATCGCGTCAATGGGCAGAATGGTCGCCGAATCGCCAGCGATGCCGGCGCCGTTGATGATGGCTTGGCCGGAGTAGGGCTCGCTGTTGAACAAGCCCTCAACGAAGTAGGCGTTGTCTTCCGCGCGCAACCCGTTGGTGCTCGTGGTCGAGAATCCGCCGCCAGGATAGCGCTCCACACCGGGACGCAACTGGAGCAAGTTCTCGTAGTTCCGGCCATTCAGCGGCAGATCATTGATCTCCGCGTTGCTGAGCGTGCCGCCCAGAGTGGAGGATGTGGTGTTGACCAGTGGAACTTCGTCGGTAACGACCACCGTCTCGGAAACCTGTCCGGTCGGGAGCGAGATGTCGACGCGCAAGTCCTGCGCAACTTCGACGCCAATGTTCATGCGCTCCACGGTTTTGAAGCCCTTTGCTTCCGCGCGAACTTTGTAAATTCCGGGTTGTAATTCAGGGACGAAGTAGTCTCCGGAGGCATCGGTGGCGACAGCTCGAGTGGTGCCGCGCTGAATATCGGTGACGACTACCGCGGCTCCAGCCACAGCTGCGCCCGACTGGTCGGAAACAGTCCCAAGAATGCGCCCTGTGGTAGTTTGAGAGATTAGGGGAGCAACCGCGGCGAGCACCAGGCAGACAATGCCTAAAACCCGAATGCCATTCGACGGAGAATGCATTACGACCTCCAAATCCTAAAGAGGATGGAAGATTTTTGGTCGCACAGCTCGCGACCACTTTCGATCTGGAAATAAAAGATCTGGCGAATTGAAGGTATAGCCTTGACGTGGGCTACCCGTCAAGTAGTATTGTGGTCCAACCACAAAACGGCTGACTACAACAGGCGGCTGGTTGCGGCCCGAACAACTTAAGGGATTACCTACCCAACGAAAAAGGGAAGAATCTAGCATGGCGATAGCGACCACCAATCCCGCGACCGGCGAAGTCGTAAAAAGTTTCGAGCCGCTAACCTCGGCGGAAATTGAGCAGAAGTTGCAGTTGGCGGCCTCTGCGTTCCGAAGCCATCGGCGGACTTCGTTCGCGAATCGTGCGACCAAGATGCTGCGCGCGGCCGAGATTCTGGAAAAAGAGAAAGACGAGTGCGCCCATCTGATGACGCTGGAAATGGGCAAGCCTCTGAAGGCCGCGGTGGCCGAGGCGCTGAAGTGCGCAACCGGGTGTCGCTACTATGCGGAAAACGCCGAGAAGTTTCTCGCGGACGAAGTTGTGG
>Ga0210407_10001777_pt1 | contig 19510 bp, 13 predicted proteins | sample IncBWC27MmetaG_FD_150860 | JGI IMG/M metagenome (GOLD analysis project Ga0210407, IMG submission 150860) | Forest soil microbial communities from Barre Woods Harvard Forest LTER site, Petersham, Massachusetts, United States - Inc-BW-C-27-M | ecosystem: Environmental > Terrestrial > Soil >... | reverse complement strand
ACCGTTTGCCGCGGTGCTGCTGCCGAAGGCGCAGGAAGCGTCATCCGAGATGTTCAAACCGCCGTTGGTCACGGTCCCAGAGCAGTTACTGCCCGACAGGCTGTTGGCCAATATGCTGTTGGCGACCGTCAGCGTGCCGGAAGCATTGAAGACGCCTGCGCCCAGGCCCGCCAGGTTGCCGGAGAAGGTGCTATTGGTCACCGACATCGTGGCCTGGCTAAAAATGGCGCCGCCATCTACGTTCGCCGAGTTGCCGGAAAAGGTGCTGTTGTCGATCGTCAGTGCTGCGCCATTGAAGACGCCGCCGCCGTTGCCGTTGGACGCGCTGTTGTCGATGAAGGCGCTGCCGGTGATCGTCGTCTTGTTTTCAGTAAAGATGCCCGCGCCGTTGCTGGTCGCCGTGTTGCTGGAGAAGGTGCTGTCAGTGACGACCAGGGTGCCTCCAAAACCGGCGATGCCGCCGCCGCTGCTCGCCGAGTTGCTGGAGAAGGTGCTGTCGGTGACGACCGTCAAGCCTTCAGTAAAGATGCCGGCGCCGTCGGCCGCCGAGTTGCCGATGAAGGTGCTGCCCGTGACCGTCAGCGTGCCACTACTAAAAATGCCGGCGCCGTCGCTCCCCGCGTTGCCGGTAAAGCTGCTGTTGGTCACCGTCAGCCTGCCACCATTAAAGATGGCGCCGCCTTCTGAAATATTGCCGTGACTGATCGTCAGCTGATTTACGTTCAGCGAGGAGCCCGAGATCACCGTCAAAACACCAAAAGAACTGGCCCCGTCCACGGTGATGTTCTGCCCGCTTCCATCAATCGTCAGATCGTGCACAATTGTGGGGAGGGCCTTGCCCAGTGTGATCTTGCCGCTGACGGTGAAAAGAATCGTGTCGTTGCCGGTGCCTACCGCGCAGTCGCCGCCCGTCGTATCCGACGCGGAGTTGGCGTTGTCGATCGCCTCGCGCAGAGTGCAGAATCCGTTGCCGGTCGTGCCGGCCGGGTCGGTCAGGTTATTGACCGTGATCGTATTGCCGCTGGCGTGCAGCAGGGATCGAGTCAGGATAAGGCAAACGGGTGCGAGCAGGATGAGTAGAACAACCAGCAGTCCGGGCCGGACGATCGCTCTGGAAGCGCGCAGCACTACGGCACCGAGATCTTCCGCAAGACGAAACGGTGAATTTTCTCTTCCCCCAAACTCGACGAGGCGCGGCAATCGTGACGACTCAGCCGTTTGATGTCAAGGACAACTGGCGCTGTCTGACTGGAGCGGACCTGACTCCACGAAATCGAACTGAGCGGATGACCAAGTTCAGCCGGGGGTCTTGTCGAACTTCGGGAGATCGTCGCGGACCGGAGCCCACGGCGGCGCGCTCTTCACGTACACCTGCATCATCGGCTTGAACTGCGCGGGATCGTCGAGGCTGGCGGCTTTCAACGCGATGAAGTCCGCCATCGCACCGATCAGCGACACGATCGGCGAGCCGCAATTCGGACAAAATCCACGGCTGACCGTGCCACCGCTGTCGCCTTTGACTGCGTAATGTTTCAGCTCCCCTGTCATCTTCACCGCGGCCTTCGGAACGATCAGCACCGAGGCCATCGCGGTGCCCGTCGAGCGCTGGCAATCCCGGCAATAGCAGTTCGCCGCCATGATCGGATCGGCCGAGCACTCGTATTTCACCTGGCCGCACGCGCAGCCGCCTTTTATTGATGCCATCGAGTTGTCCTCCTCTCGTCTCCACCAACAATCCCGCAATGGCGGTCTGAGGATCAAGGCAAAGCGACTCGACGCTATCGTCCAAAAAGACGATGCCGCGCGAGAATCTAGTTGCCAGCATCAACGACGGAGGGCTGAGCCATGGCGCTGACACATACGATCGAAGCGTCGCCGATCGCGGATCGCTACGCGCGCGGATGGCATTGCCTCGGCCTCGCCGCGGACTATCACGACGGCAAGCCGCACACCCTCAATGCGTTTGGCAGCCGCCTGGTCGCATACTTAGGGGAGGACCAGCAGGTCCACGTTCTCGACAGTTACTGCCCGCACATGGGTGCCGATCTGAGCCGCGGGCAGGTGCGTGGGAATTCCGTAGTGTGTCCGTTCCATGCGTGGAGCTGGGGCGCTGACGGCAAGTGCAACAATATTCCATACAGCAAGCGCATCCCGCCCAAGGCACGTGTGAGGGCATGGCCGACCTGCGAGCAGAACAAGCTGCTGTTCGTGTGGAACGATCCCGAAGGCGGCCCACCGACGGACGAGGTCTCGATTCCGCGCATGGATGCCTGCTTCTCCGACAAGTGGACCGACTGGGTAATTGAAAAGTGGACCATCAATACCAACTGTCGGGAGCTTATCGACAACGTCGCCGACATGGCTCACTTCCCCGTCGTTCACGGCAACCCGGTCGATTACTTCGCCAACGTATTCCAGGCGCACAAGGCCACTCAGATAATGATCGGCAGCGGCACTCAAGGAAATGTTGGCAGCCTCGCGACTTGCGCGACTTACTTTGGGCCGGCGTATCAGATTACCGAGATGAAAGGTGAGATGGGCGGGTTCCCGATCGATTCAATCCTGCTCAACTGCCATGTGCCCATTAGTCTTAAGAGCTTCGACCTTCGCTTCGGGATGATCGTGCGCAAGATGGAAGGGGTGAGCGACGAGATGTCCCAGCAGGTCGTCGGCGCTTACATCAAGGGCATCCAGCAGGGCTTCTACCAGGACGTCGCAATCTGGGATAACAAAGTGCGCATCGACAATCCCCTGCTATGCGAGAACGACGGACCCATCTATCAGCTGCGTGAGTGGTATAAGCAGTTCTACCTCGACGCCGCCGAGGTTCCCGAAGAAGTACGCAAGCGCCAGGTCGTCGAGCTGAACGTCGGTCCCTTACCGAATCCTCCCGCGCCGCATCACGTTTTTGAAGATTAGTCCGGGTCTGGGTGCGCCATAGCGTTCGGTGACCGTGGGCCGGCCGGAAGCGGCGTGGGCATCGGCGTCGGCTTGATCGCCAAGTTTGTTGCAGAGGCTGAGGACGCTTGGGGACGCGTGCCGACGCTGCCGAAAATGTGCTTGCACCCCTCCCAGTCGCCGGGAATTGGCTTCAGGCCTTTGAGCTGCTCGGGGTTCATATGTGAACGTCGGGTGGTCTCCGCTGGTATGTTGAGACACTGCCGGTAGAGCGCTATCCAATCCGACTGGCTCCATCCCGCGGCCTTCCAGCCCTCTGGCACGTCTCCAGGAAAATCGCTTCGGGCAACATTGGCTTTGGTCGGCGCTGCCGCGCTCGACTGGGCGTCGGCTGATACAACCACGCCGACAAGGGCGAGCGCGCACACGCTAACACAGACAATCGGCTCAAATTTCATATGGCGTGCGCTAAGCACCTTTGAGCGAACGGAAAAGAATAGCTCTCGTACTTGCTCCACGTGCACGGCGGTTCCGCCATCTTCCACAGTATCGCAGTTATCGACGCCTTGGCGTAGATGTCATGGATGCGCAAGGCTGCTGTGCGTCGGCGGTACGGCTCGCATCATTATAATGCGGTTGCACTATCGCTGGCGGAGTTTAGTGAACTGGTTGCGGCTATCTACGAGGGGCCGCTTGAAGCGGTGCCATGGAAGAGTGCGCTTGACCTTTTACGGCGGCATCTGCGCGCCAGCTACGTCACGCTGATGCTGCGGCCGCCTTCGGCGGATCGCGAGGCGTTGATGGTGAACTCGTCAGGCGATCTGCCGGTCACTCGCGAGGCTGAATACAACAAGTACTACTACGCGCTGGATCCATTCGTCGATTTGCCGCAAGACCGAGTCGTCACGGTGCAAGAATTGATCGGCGATGCGAATTGGCGCGAGAGCGAGTTCTACAAACAGTTCCTGAAGCCGCTCGATATCCTGCACGCTCTTGGCGCGGACATCCGCACCGAGGACGGCGTTGAATGCCGGCTTCGCGTCGCCCGGCCGCATCGCGAGCCGCCGTTTTCGGAAAAAGATAAAGCGCTTTGCACAGTCGTCCTGCCGCATCTGAAGCGCGCGGTGCGGATACATTCGCAGCTCGAGCTGATCGATTCCGAGCGTCGTCTCTATGCGGGCACTGTCGATCGGATGCTGGTCGGCACGGTTACGCTCGACGAGACCGGCGCGGTCGTGAAGAGCAACCCGGTTGCCGACGAGATGCTCCGCGAAACTGACGGCCTGCGGCTGGTCGACGGTGTGCTGCGAGCCGACCTGCCCGCGGAGAATCGCGAACTGAATCGGCTCGTGAAACACGCGCTCAGCGGAGAGAGCGGCGGGAGGCCGGCGGTCGTCGAGGCTATTTCGATCACCCGCAAATCATCGCGCGGCAAGTTGGGCGTGCTGATTCGCAGCCTGCCTCATACCGGATGGTCGAAGGGCAGGCGCGGCCCGTCGGTCGCGCTGTTCATTCGCGATGCCGCGCGCAAGTCGGAAGCGTCGCGCGAAATGGTGCGTCGATTGTTCGATCTGACTCCGGCGGAAGCGTCGCTGGCCCTCGCGCTCGCCAACGGCCTCACCCTCGACGAGGCCGCCGATCAACTTCACATCCGCAAGAACACGGCGCGCGCTCATCTGCGCGCGATATTCTCGAAAATCGGCGTGACCCGACAGACGACCCTGGTCCGCGTGCTGCTCAGCAGCGTCGTCTGGCTCGGCTGATCGCGTCTCGTCTTCTAAAGCGCTTCGACTTCAGCGATCAGAAGTGGAATTGCGCGACGCAGGTTGCGCCGATAGATGCCGGCGAAGACCGTGCCCAAAATGGCCACTTGCCAGCCTGATCCGTCGACCGTGAACCGCACTCGAGTACGACCCGGCGCAGTTTCGGAAAAAACGTGATCGTAAAAGATTTGAGCCCCCAAAAGTGAGCCGCTCCATTTCCAATGAGATGGCGGCGCGAACTCGATCATCTTGAAAGTCGAGGTCATCCCATTGGTGAGCCGGATCGTTCCCTGAGTATCGATCGAAAGAGGACCGGCCGGAGTCTTCACCACCGACTTGATGTGTTTTGCCCAGGTCGGCCAGTTTTCGACTTGTGCGAGATGATTCCACACAAGGCTCGACGGCGCGGCGACCTCAAAGCTTTCGTCAATCAGCCGTTTCAAGGCGAGCGAATATAGTTGCGAAGTTCCTCGGCCTCGGACTGGACCTCTTCGAGGCGCTGCTTCACGACATCGCCGATGCTGACGATTCCATGAAGTGCTCCATCGGCGATGACCGGCAGATGCCTGATGCGCTGCCGCGTCATCACCTCCATCAGGTCGTCGAGTTGATCTTCGGACGAGCAGGTCTTGACGTCGCGGCTCATCAATTTGTCGGCCGCAAGTGTCAGCACCGATCCCGCATGCTGCGCCATCCCGCGGATGATGTCGCGCTCGGAGATGATCCCGATTATTTGACCTTTCTCGTTGACCACCGGCACGGCGCCGATCCGATTTTGCGCGAGCACCTTGACGACCGCGGTGACCGTCTGGTCCGGCGCGACGGTGACGACCTCATGACCCTTGTGCTTCAGGACCGACGAAACCTTGGTTCCCATGTTTCGACCTCCCTGGCCGCACTCGTCTTGGAGCGGCATTCCAAGCTTACAAAAGCGCCACGACTACCGCAAAAGCAAGGGTCGCGATAGGCACTATGATTTACGGACTTGGGGCGATAGGTTTCAGAGCGGCGAACTGTGTAATCCAATGACGTGCCCGTCATGCAAGTTCGACAACCCTTCTGCGGCGCGGTTTTGCGAGCAGTGCGGGACCCCGCTTGAAGTGAAATGCCCGCGCTGCGGCGCCGCCGTATCTGCGGGCGCGCGGTTTTGCGGCGCATGCGGGAATCCGCTTGCGACGCCCGACGTTCCATCCAAAGAAGCAGCATCCTCGAAGCCGAGCACTCCGGCGAACGCGCTACTCCCTGACGTTCCCGGCTATCTTGCCGAAAAGATTCTGAGCGGCCGCTCGGCGTTGGAAGGCGAGCGGCGGCAGGTGACGGTGATGTTCGGAGATCTCGCGAACTACACCGCGCTCGGCGAGAAGCTCGATCCGGAAGAGGTTCATCGCATCATTCAGAGCTGCTTCGCGCTGGTCGCTGCCGAAATTCACCGCTTCGAAGGCACCATCAATCAGTACGGCGGCGACGGGTTCATGGCGCTGTTCGGCGCGCCGATTGCGCACGAGGACGCTGCGCGGCGCGCGGTGCATGCGGCGCTGGCTATTCAGCGCGCGCTCGGATCGTTCGGCAAGACACTTGAGCAAACGAGCGGGCTGGTGGTGCAGATGCGGATCGCGCTCAACACCGGAATCGTAGTGGTGGGCCGCATCACCGACGATTTGCACATGGACTACACCGCGATCGGCGACACGATCAATCTTGCTTCACGGCTCCAATCCGGCGCGCGGCCGACCAGCGTCGTGATCAGTGAAACTACTCATCGTGCGATCGAAGGTTTCTTCGACACCGTTGACCTCGGCGAACTTCAGATCAGAGGTCACGCTCCGGTGCACGCCTTCGAAGTGACAGGAGCGCGCTCGCGGCGTACGCGCCTGGACGTGACCGCCGAGCGCGGACTTACTCCGCTGGTCGGCCGGGAGAGGGAACTTGCGGTCCTGGAGGATCTCTTTCGCGAGGTTCGCGAGGGACGCGGGCAGGTGGTGTTCATCGCGGGCGAGGCCGGGATTGGCAAGTCGCGGCTACTGCTCGAGTTCCGCCGCCGGCTGGAATCCTCGAGCGATCCAATCACGTGGCTCGAAGGGCGATGCGTCTCGTTCGGCCAGAGCATCCCGATGCTTCCTCTGATCGATCAGTTGCATGAAAACTTCGGCATCCGGGAGGACGACGGCGAGCCTGAACTGATCGCCAAAGTCGAGCAGGGGATGCGCGCGATGGCTGGGCTGGAGGCGGAGACATCGTACGTGCGCTACCTTTGTTCCGCCGACCCCGGAGACGCGTCGATAGTCGCGATGGAAGCGTCGGCGCGGCGAAAGCGGCTGTTCGACGCGCTGCGCGCGCTGATGCTCCGCGGGGCGACGCTGAGGCCGCTGGTGCTGGTGTTCGAGGACCTGCACTGGATCGACACCAGTACGCGCGAGTACCTGGACTTTGCGATGGATTCGGTTGCCGGCGCACGCGCGATGATAATCCTGACGCATCGCCTCGGGCAGATGCCTCCGTTCCCAAGCCGAAGCTTTCACACCACTCTCAACCTTCATCACCTTTCCGGAGCGCAGGCCCTCGAGATGGCGACCCGCGTGCTGGGAGTCGCAGATTTTCCCGAGGAACTCAGGATCGCGCTCGAGGAGAAGGCTGAGGGAGTGCCGCTGTTCGTCGAGGAGATGACCAAGTCGCTCGTCGACCTGGGCTTTCTTGCGCGTGAGAACGGGCACTACCGGGTGACCAAGGCGCTCGAGGAATTGAGCGTTCCCGACACCATGCAGGGCATCATCATGGCGCGTCTCGATCGGCTGGGCGGCGACGGAAAGCGGATGGTTCAACTTGCCTCCGTGATCGGCCGCCAATTCGTGGTGCGGCTGCTAGAGCGGGTTGCGGGTCTGACGGGCAAGCTCGAGGGCATGCTCGCTGAACTGAAAGCGCTCGAGATCATTTACGAGCATGGGATGCTCGCCGAGCCGGCATACATCTTCAAGCACGCCGTGATCCAGGACGTTGCCTACAGCAGCCTGCTGGTGCAGAGCCGCAAGGATCTCCATCGGGGCGTTGGCGAAGCGATCGAGGAACTCTACCGCGATCGTCCGAGCGAGCACTTCGCTGAACTCGCGCATCACTTTATTCGCGGCGAGGATTGGTCGAAGGCGATGCAGTACAGCGCGCTCGCAGGCGACCAGGCCGCGCACGTCTTTGCGAACGTCGAGGCGAAGAAGCACTATTCCAGCGCTCTCGACGCGGCGGCGAAGCTTTCTCCGCCGCCGGATTGGGAGGCACTCCTGACGCTCCACTCCAGGTACGCCGAAACTCTGCTGAACTTGAGCGAATACGACGATGCTGCAGCGGAAAACTTGAAGGCGTTGGAGCTGGCGCGCGGCGCGGGCGATCGACGCCACGAAATGGAAGCGTTGGTCTGGCTCAGCGCGGTCTATGATTTATCGCATCGCGGCGAGCCGGCGATCGAATACAACGAGCAGGCACTTGCGATCGCGCGGGAACTTGACGACCGCGAGTATCAAGCAATCTGCCTCGCCAGCCGGGTCGCAATTCGGACGGCGGGATGGGGTCAGTTCGTCGAGACTACTCCTGATGCAGAAGAAGCCCTTCGTCTGTCCAAGGAGATCAAGAACCAGCCGTTGCTCGCGAGGTCGTTGGTGTATCTGGGCGGAGCACTGCAGTGGCGCGGCGAGTTCGATCGGGGATTGATCCACCTCAAGGAAGGCGCCGAACTCGCTCAGAAGATTCATTCGGGTTTCAACTATGGCATGGGCGTCTTCCAGATCGGGAACGCACACCTGTCGCGAGGCGACTATGAGGAAGCGCTGAGCTGGTACAAGCGTCTGGGCGAGTATGGCTCCGCGTCCGGCGACAAGTTCTGGATCGCGCGGGCACCCAACTTGATCGGCGCGATCCACCTGGAACTCTTCGACCTGGATGTTGCGGCGGAACTTAACCTCGAGGCCGAGGAGATCGCGAGAGCAGCCTGGCCGTGGCCGGAGCCGCGTGGGCACTCGTGGCTGAAAGTCGGGCTAGCACATCTCGAAAGTGACCAGCACGGGAAGGCCGAGGAATATCTCCAGCGCGCGTGGAATCTGCTGGAGGCGGACACCTGGTATCGATGGCGTTGGCACATCCCGTTGCTTCGTGCGCGCGGCGCGTTGGCGCTCGCGGAGAAGCGCCTCGACGACGCGTGGAAGTTCGCGGTGGAGTCGCTCGAGATGGCGTCACGCAGCGACTCACGCAAACACATCGCGCGCGCCCGGCAGCTACAGGGGAGGGTGCTCGCGGCTAACGGCCGGCTCGAAGAAGCCGTAAAACTCCTCGAAGCGTCGGTCACGCTCGCAGAGCAAATCGGAACTCACCCTGACGTCTGGATCGCGCGGTGCTCCCTGGGCAAGGTTCTGCTCAAGCTGGGCAAGGACCGCGAGGCGGAAGAGCAATTTGTGAGCGCGCTTCGGACCTTCGAAAAAATTACCAGCGGACTGCATACACCGGGCTTCAAGAAGACCCTGCTCGCATCGCAGCCGGTCGTGGAACTTTATTCGGCGCTCGGACGCAAACCGCCGCCGTCCGCCTGAGCAATCAACTACTCATGTCGAGAGCAACGCCGCGATCGACAACGCAATTCCCGTGAGGTAGGTCCCGGTCGCGCCGACGAAGCGCAGCGGCTGCGGCTTGTCGAGCGTTGATGAAAGCAGGATGCCAAACGCGATCGAATAACGGCTCGCCACCGCCAGCCACATCACCACCAGCACCCACGTCGAGGGATTTCGCGCACCGCAGAGCAGGATCAGCACCGCCATCATCGGCGCATACTCCGCAGTGTTGCCGTGCGCGCGCATCCGCCTGAAGAACGGATCCGCCGGATCCGACGGGTACGCGCCCGCCTTGTCGGCTCCGCGAGCCGCCGACACGTAGAGACCGAGCCCGAACAAAAGAAGTCCGAGAAGCGCCGCGCACACAATTGCCGTCGTCATAGTTTTTCCTCCCGCTACGGGTTAATAGTCTTTTCGGACGATGAATCCACGGCCACCGCGATGCAACCATACTTTCGGTTCGACTCAAATTTGGCTCGCGTCGCGTCTATGGGAATATCGGGGGAATCTGTCCGGCTGAATACCGGCACCGAAAGCGACCAGACTGATATCGCCGCGACGCTGCTGGCCCGCGCGCGCGCGATGATTCCGATTCTGGCGGCGCGAGCTCCGCTGGCCGAGAAGAATCGCTCGATTCCCGCCGAGACGATCGCCGACTTCAAACAAGCCGGCCTCTTCCGCGTCATCCAGCCCAAACGTTACGGCGGCTACGAACTCGACCCCGGCGTATTCTTCGACATACAGATGACTCTCGCCGAAGGATGCATGTCCACCGGATGGGTCTACGGCGTGGTCGCGGTGCACAACTGGCAGTTGGGACTGTTCGATCCGCGCGCTCAGGACGACGTCTGGTCAAAGGACAGTTCGGTGCTGATCGCGTCGAGCTACATGCCCAAGGGACAGGTCGAGCGCGTCGACGGTGGCTTCAAATTCAGCGGGCGATGGAGCTTTTCGAGCGGCGTCGATCACGCGAACTGGCTCTTCCTCGGCGGTATCGTGTCGACAAAAAACGGCGTGCCGGATTATCGAACGTTCCTCGTGCCTCGCGCCGACATCACCATCAACGACAATTGGTACACCGTCGGCCTCAAAGGCACCGGCAGCAAAGAGGTCGTCATCGACGGCGCCTTCGTGCCCGAGTATCGAACTCACAAGGCGATCGACGGATTCGCCGGCACCAGTCCCGGGTTGAGCGTTAACACTGCCCCGCTGTATCGGCTCCCGTTCGGCCAGATCTTTGTGCGCGCAGTCTCGACTGCATCGATTGGTGCACTGCAAGGCGCGCTCAACGCGTTTCGCGACTACGGCTCCAAGCGCGTGAGCGTCAACGATCAGGGCCGCACCGCTGATGATCCCGCCGCTGCGCTCGCGGCGGCCGACGCATCGCTCGCGATCGACGATATGAAGCTGGCGTTGCATCGAAACTTCGTCGCCATGATGGCGACGCTGCGCTGCGGCGACGCGCTCGACGTCAACGATCGCATCCACTACCGCTATCAATCCGCCGCGGTCGCCGGCCGATGCGCCGAGCACATCGATCGTTTGTTCCACAGTTGCGGCGGGCAGGGCATCTACACCGACAATCCCATCGGGCGGTTTTTCGTGGACATCCACGCGGCGCGGATGCACTACGCCAACAATCCCGACAAGTTCGGGCGCAACTACGGCGGCGTCCTGCTTGGACTCGGCAACACCGACTTTTTCATATGAGCAGCGGTACGGGATTCGCGCCGCCCGGGGACGCGCGTTGGGATCACGAGTTCGACGTGGTCGTAGTCGGCTCCGGGGCGGGCGGATTGACCGCCGCGATTATCGCGCGCGACCTCGGCCAGTCCGTCGTAGTGATCGAAAAGAGCGATCAGTATGGCGGCACCAGCGCAATCTCCGGCGGCGGCGTGTGGGTGCCATGCAACCATCTACTCACTGCGGCCGGCGCCGACGACAGCCATGACGATGCGCTCACTTATCTGAAGGCGGCTACTCGCGGGATGGTCTCCGAAGCGCGCCTGCTCGCTTACCTCGAGCACGCGCCGCGCATGGTCCGCTATCTCGAAGAGAAAACGCATCTCAAGTATCGCGCGATGGCGAAATATTCCGACTACTATCCGGCGCTTCCGGGGTCGAAGCCCGGTTATCGCACGATGGATCCGATTCCGTTCAACGCCGCGCTGCTCGGCGATGAGTTCGTCCGCATGCGCCCGCCTCAGCCGGGCACGCTGATCGCCGGACGCGTGACGATGACCGCCGGCGAGGCGCACGTCATCTTGTGCAAGGAGCGCGGATGGATCGCGCTCTTCATGCGACGCATGGCGCGTTACTGGCTCGATCTCCCGTGGCGTTTTCGCACTAAGAAAGATCGCCGCCTGACGCTCGGCAGTTCGATGGTCGGATCGCTGCGCCGCTCGATGATGGATCGCGGCATCCCGCTATGGCTCAACACCTCGCTTGATTCGCTTGTCACCGATTCGCGCGGCGTTGCGGGAATCGTGGCGACTCAGAACGGCAACACAATTCGTATCGCAGCGCGGCGCGGCGTTATTCTCGCCGCGGGCGGTTTCGAGCACAACCAACAGATGCGCGACGAGTACCTGCCCAAACCGACGCGCGCGGAATGGACCGTCACGCCGCCCTCCAACACCGGCGACGCGATCCGCGCCGGGCAAAGCGTCGGCGCGCAGGTCGACCTGATGGATCATGCATGGTGGGCGCCGACGGTTTTCATTATGGGCAGAGAGAAGCGGCGCGCGCTGTTCGTCGAGCGCAACCTGCCCGGATGCGTGATGGTCAATCGACTCGGCAATCGCTTCGTTGACGAGGCCGCGCCCTACAGCGAGATCGTTTACGCGATGTACGCCGACCATCAGAAGAGCAACGCCAATATGCCGTCGTGGCTCGTCTTCGATGCCGACTTCCGCCGCAAGTATCCGTGCGGACCGCTGCTGCCGGGCATGGTCCGTCCCGACAAATCTCTGCCCGCCGCGTGGGCCGGCACAGTTTATTTCAAGGGCGACACTCTCGATTCTCTCGCCGCGCAAATCGAAGTCGATGCAAAAGGATTGCATGCGACGGTCGAGCGGATGAATCAGTACGCAGCAACCGGCGACGACAAGGAATTTGGAAAGGGCAGCAACAATTTCGATCGCTACTACGGCGACGTCAATGTCAAGCCGAATCCGTGCCTCGCGCCGATCACCAAGCCTCCTTTCTATGCGATGCGAATCGACGCGGGCGATATCGGCACCAAGGGCGGCTTGCTCACCGACGAGTACGCGCGCGTTCTGCGCGGCGACGGGAATCCGATTCCCGGCCTCTACGCGACCGGCAACACGTCCGCGGCCGTGATGGGTCCGAGCTATCCCGGCGCTGGCTCGACGCTCGGCCCGGCGATGACCTTCGGCTACATCGCCGCACACCATCTCGCAGGAGTTTAGAATGCTGAATGATCGCGTCGCTCTGGTAACCGGTGCGAGCCTCGGGGTCGGCAAGGGTATCGCAATTGCGCTCGGCGCCGCCGGTGCGACCGTCTATGTCACCGGCCGCAGTGGAAAAGCCGGCGACAATCCTTTCGGCGGCACCGTATTCGCCACCGCCGAGGAAGTCACCAAGCGCGGCGGTCGCGGCATCGCCGTCATCTGTGATCATAGTGACGACGAGCAGGTGCGCGCTCTCTTCAAGCGAATCGAAAGTGAGTCGGGCCGTCTCGACATCCTGGTCAACAACGCCACCGCGATTCCCGACGGCCTCACTGAGTCGGGACCGTTCTGGAAAAAGCCGCTGAATTTCGTGAAGGTGCTCGACGTCGGCCTGCGCTCCAACTACGTCGCGACATGGCTCGCCGCGCCGATGCTCATCCGCAACGGCGGCGTAGTCTTCAACTCGTCATCGCCTGGCGCGAAGGCCTACGTGCATGGGCCCGCTTACGGAGCCGCCAAAGCCGGCGTCGACAAGATGTCCCATGACATGGCGCACGACTTCAAACCGCACAACGTCGTGGTCGTCTCGGTATGGCTCGGCCTCGTGAAGACCGAGAAGGTGATGATGATCGACGTCAACAAATCGAAGTACGGCCCGATGCTCGCGGTCGCGGAGTCGCCCGAGTTCGGCGGCCGCATCATCGACGCGCTATACAATGATACCAACCGCATGGAGCTAACCGGCCAAACATTCTTCTCCGCCGAGCTAGCCGACCGGTACGGCGTCAAGGACATCGACGGCCGCAATCCCCCGTCGGGCCGCGCCTTCCTCGGCCCCCCGAGCGAATTCTCTCCGCTGGTAATCGAATAGAGGCCGCTTCCAACGTCCAGCATCAAACCTGATCCGACGATCGACGCGCGCTCGACAATGATTGCGCTCGGGCTGAAAAATTCCGCCAGCAGTTGCCATCTTGGGTGCCGAGTTTTGCGCTGAAGTGATTCATCGAGGAGGCTGGCGACGTTTTTTTGGTACCAGACACAGGATCAGGGTATACTACTATAGTAGTAGAGTCAAGACTTCGGGCGAATGAGGCACGTAAGCGGCGATTCACCTAATTTAATGTGAAACCCGCGGCGGGTTTCACACTTCCTTCGGCAGGGCACCGCCCTGCACCTTCCGTCCATACAATCGCAAAATCCCGACGGTATTTTGCTCCAGGGTTGGGGGAAGGCGCGGGTGAGGTTGAATGTTAGCGAGGGCATTCGCTCTTAGATGCGGCGCTGCAGCTGCTCGAAGTGTGAAGGAGAGATTTGGTTCCCCTCCCACGTTCGTCTGGGGAGGGTTTAAGTGGGGTGGGGGACATCACGCGGCGCGATTGTCTGATGCGCGGTGCATTCTCTCTTTTCCTCCGCCACCGCCTTATCCTGGTGTCATTCTAGAGCGCAGCGAAGAATCCCGGATCTTTTTCTGGGCTCCCCTCGTCATCCTGAGCGAAGTCGAAGGATCTCCGCGAAGCGACGCTCTTTTTTTCTTCAGGTCCTCATCAGAAATTCCTTCCACCGATGCAAATGCGTCTCGCCGTGCGAGGCCTGCCGGCATTTGCAAAGTGTCGAGGTCTGCAGCACTCTCAAATCAAACTGCTCAACGTTTGCGCGGCACATGTATTTTGTGCGTCAAGCTTCGAGGAGATGCCAATCTCTAACGGGTCTGATCTTGCTCGCGACCTGTCTGACGGCTTGCGCCCATTCGCTGACCGCCGCCCCATACAAAATCATGCCAGCCGATCATCCGACACGGATAGCATTTAATGCCGGCGCTAGTGTCTCGATAATGCCAGGCGAGACCCTGCCTCTTCGGCCCTGTGTCGCCTGGGCCGCGATCTCCGACGCAATCTGTTCTTAGACTTAAGGCTGGACTCCGGATTTGCAATCGCCCCTTGAGCCAAGTGCGCGGCATAGAGGATTCGCTTTATCCGGTGTGTGAAGGGTCTTTGGAAGAATTGTCGTATCATCCACGCAAGCCTTGTCAATTTGGCCCTGGACCAAGAAAGCACCAGTTAGGTCAGCCCCCTGCAGTCGCGTCCCCGACAAATCTGCGCCTATCAAATCAGCTCCTTTCAGATCGGCACCAACCAGCCAAGCGCCCGACATTTTTGCATACTCCAGTTTTGCCTGTTCCAAATTTGCACAGCCGAAAGTGGCACTTCTTAAGTCAGAATACGTAAAATTCGTCCATTTCAGCGTGGCCTTCCAAAAGCTTGTCGTCCTGGCATTTGGAAAATCATAACTTACCTCAGACCAGCCGACATAAGTGCCGGTTAGGTCCGCATCGTTCAAGACGATTCCGACCAAATTTGAAAACCCGAGATCTGCATTGCGCAAGTGGAGTCCGCGAAGCTGCGCTCCGGAAAGATCGATGCCAGCGAGGGAAACTCGATCGGCGGCAAGGTCGTGCAATGCGTCGTTTCGCCCGCCGTTGCCACCTTTGCCTTGTGCCAAATTGATCACTTGCCAGGCGGCGTAATGTCTCTCCTTTGTTCTCTCCGCGCGCCCGAGGAAGAAACCAACAACTGCGACAAGAATCGCGAACCGAGACAAATATTCAAGCACCTCGACAAAAGCCCAGCGGCTCAACACATACGCCAACCACTCGTTTGCCCATTCGAATAGTGCAACGGGCAAAAGCAATCGCGAGCTTATTCTCGCGCGCCTACTGCTCCATCGAGCTGGCTTTTCAATAGATTTCATTGTTCCCCCAATGATGCCAATTCAGAATGAACCTCATCACGTCAGTTGCCCGCGCTGGGCGTCTTTTTGATCTGAGTGGCTCATTTTGACTTTGGTTTTGAGCCGAGCGTCATCGACGGAGATTCATTGCCATTCACCGCCCTGAAACTTAAAAAGTGTGCGACTCAGGATTAGCAATAACAAGCTGCTCTCGCCAAGCTGATTCTTGTATGCAGTCCGTCTCGCTGTCGAAGATTTCAACCCGGTTTGACTTCGAGAATGGGGCATGCGCATTTGGCTTTCCGTCTGCGCGCTTCGGCGGACTCATAAGTATCCAAGGCCGCACGTATATGCGCTACAGCCGGATGACGGCTGCGGCGGCATCTTCGCGCCGCCTGCCCCGTGAGAGCGCGCCCCGGCGGCGCCGCTGCAAAGGCCTCTCGGACAAGGAGAGGTAGATACGCGGCACCCTCCGCCCCCAACTTCTAATAGGCGCGTAGCGCCGCATCTTTCTTTTTTAATACTGGGTGCAGGGGTCACCCCTGCCGAAGGAAGTGTGAAACCCATCGCGGGTTTCACGTTCAATTAAGTGAATTGGGGCGCGCGGATGGCGCGGCCACCTTAGGTTGGGGCTAGTATTCTGGGACACTGGTGCGGGGGCGCGAATTTAGCTCGATGTCCGCGCCCTCACCCGACCTCGCGGACTCGTCGGCCTCTCCCGAAGGGAGAGGCGTAGGAATCTTACGCGGCTTGCGCTTTTTGGTCCTTGCCGTTGGCGGTGGGGGCTGGAGATGTTGACGGCGTCGGGCTCGATAAAACTTCGAACTCGTGGGCCAGGTGCTGGAAGCGTTCTTTCAGGTCGCCGGCCGGTTCGAAGGCGTGGGCCAACTCGGCGAGGCGTTCCTGCATCTTGCTCGCCGGTTCCATCACGGCGACCAGGTAGTTCAGATTGTCGCGAAACGATCGCGACATTTCGCTGAGCTGATTCTGGATACTTTTCAGCGGATCGAATTTCTCGGCGAGAACGGACACCTCATTGTGAAACGCCTTTACCGGTGCGTATGCTCCCGCGAATTGACCGAGATGGTCGGCCAGCTCGGAGACCATCGCCAGCGCGTTGGTCGCGTCTTTGCCGAGGCGATCCACCTGGATGAACGCCGCGCCCAATTTGGAGAGGCGCTCCTGAAATACCTTGATGGGCTCAAACATCTTGGCCACATCGGCGGGCCCTGCGGGTAGATCGGTTTGGCTCATCGGATTGCCTCCATTCGGTGCGTTCGTTCTGGCTCCAAGATCGGTCGAAGCGGGGCGCTCGCTCGGGGAAGGATTCTCTACCTTGACCGAGTGATCAACTGTACTCGACGGCACCTTACTCGCGGTCGTGCCGTTTCCGTTGTGGTGAGGTTCGGGCTGCGGTGCTGATGCAGCCGAAACTTCTCCGGGGTCGAGCAACCGCTCACTCTGATCATCGACATCCAGTGCCCGAGCCCCAAGCAGGCGCTTGCGGAGCTCGTCGGCGTTTATTGACTGCGACGGCGGTTCGACCGGACGCTGATCGCGACGAAACATAGCCATGATAAGGCTTCAGAAGGCAAGGTTAGTGCCAGCCCGGCTAGATTACCGCGGAGATCAAGATTTAAGCAGGATTTCGGTGGGTATTCTCGACTGAAGCGCCGAGGCGAGGGTCGACAGAGTACCGAAGCGGCGGGCTAGCGGCTCAACAAATTGTAGCAAATCTGCACTTATGGCCTCGCGTTTGATGTAAATAAGCAACTGGGTCATCCCGGCGTGCGCCTTTTGGATTCGGAGCAAGTCGGCTTCGCGGGCCTTAAGCGGGGTTGAAGTGGTTTGCGTCGAGAAAGATCCGGGGTCCCTCGGCTGCGCTCGGGATGACACAAAAAAAGATGCTGCGAGTATTGAGCTTGGGCGTGCGCCCTCACCCGACGCTCAAAGTCGAGCGTCGGCCTCTCCCGACGGGAGAGGCTATTGGGGCGGGAGTTATTTGCGAAGGTCTCCTTAAGGGGGCGGTGTCGGGTTGGGGCATTGCGGGTCGACTGTCGCCACAGAGTGCTCGAAGCCTTGCGGGGAGACTTGGGGATCGGGTTGCTTGCGGAGTACCACCGAATTGTTTTGCGAGTACACCAACTGGTTCTGATTGGGCGGAACCGGTTGAGCGTAAGCGCCATCGTTCAAGCTGTAGATCGTCGCGGGATCGTAGGACGGGCTCCACGGTGTGCCCGGCGGAAGACCGCAGGTTGACGGCCCGGGAGTGTAGTCGGCGTTATTCAGATTAACGACGTAGTCCTGACATCCCTGGGCAGGGCATGCGTAGTAGTTTTCCAGATGTGCGATGTCGGGGCATGAGGGATCGTCGGTCGCCGGATTTCCGGTACAACTTCCAAGCGGCGACGGCCCGAACGCGTTGGGCAAGTCCTGCGTGACGTAGAAGAAAAGCATCCCGTTGGTCGAGTCGTAGAAGAATCCGTTGAGATCTTTCGGTGTCCCATCCGAATTGGTCAGGTCCGTGATCGCGTTGACGGGATGGAACTTGGCGCTCGAGCTTGCCTTGCGTCCGCACTCGGTGCCGTTGGGACATGGACAGTTTCGGTCGCCGTCGGTGCACTGGATCGGATAGATGCATGCTGCGCGACCCTGCTGATCCTTGCCCGCCGCCGACCCGTCATTTGGGCATCCGGTGCCGGGAAGCGGAATCACGCCGTTGGCGGGGCATCCTTTTCCATTGGCGTCCTCCTTAATGTTCCGGTTGCCGTTCTGATCGTCGAGGTTGATGCAGAATTGGCCCTGGAAGCGATTGTCGAGATTGGCGAAGAACTTCTGCATGTCGGGATCGATCGTCTCGGTGCCGTTGCCGCCGTACGACTTGTATCCCTTTGCAATTTTGAAATGACCGGCCGGCGGATGGTTGCCGTTGACGTCCGTGTAGCAGATGCCGACTCGCACGGCGAAGGGCTTGGTAGGACTCAAGTCGGGTTTGATCACGTCGGTAAATCCGATGTTCACGGTTTTACCGATTCCGGAGAGGCCGCTGCTGTGCGGGAAGCGAATCTTATCAGTTATCGGCGATGCGGTGATCGTGTAGCCGAATCCGCTGGCGGCCTTGGGCTCCCATAGTCCCTGTCCATTGCGGCCGTGGAGGGCCTCCTCTTTGTGCGCACCGTAGTCGAGATTGTCCTTGGTGATTGTGATCAACTGCGTGGCATCGGTCGGCGGAATCGGGGCGAGATTGCGTTTCGGGAAGAGAGTTCCGAACTCAAGCGTTCCCATGTTCGCGGCTGTGATCAGTGAAGTCGGCCGGCCCTCGAGCTTGTCGTCCTGCGCACCTTGCGCGAGGCACTCGTCCACGGAATTAGAGGCGCCATTGAACTCGAGGTTGTTAAGCGAGTCGGGGAACAGCTCGGGAACCGGCGCGCCGGTGCTATCGACCGCCTTGAAGCCGGTCAAGGAGCCATCCATATCGAGGATCGAGGTGTTCTGGTCGCCGTCGTTGAACGCGGCCAGGTTGACCGCCTCAGTATAGATCTGATGGCGCAAGTCGGTGTTCTGGAAGATCAAATCCTTGGTGACGGTTCCGGTCGGATAGGAGCTTTGATTTGACTGGAACCATCCGAGCGCGGCGTCGCCCTCGTAGGGACCGGAGGAAAGGCCGTTGGGATAATTAGTGAAGGAGTCGAAGTAAGTCTGATCGGCAGCGGTCAGCTCGGAGCGCAGGTTCTTGTTGAAGTTGATGAAACGATCGTGGAATATCCGCACCGGGCCGTCATAGATCATGAAGCCGGCGAAGTTCCAGAACGGCGACGGATAGCCGCGCTCGAGGATGTCGTTGGCGAGCGGATTGCGATCGACGCATCCGGTGTTGGGATCGCGATTTTGCGGGCACGGCCCGAAGCGATCGACGTTGTTGGCGCTGATCCCGAGCAGGACCGAATCCTCCAGAAGCGCCCATACGCCCGGCGCGTTGCCGTCGAGGCCGCCGGAACTCACCAGCGAGACGTCGTCGCGGTCGGTCGCGAAGCGGCCGTTCTTGAACACGCTCCATAGCGGGCGCAGCCACACTCCGCGATCGCGATTGCGGGTCGAGGTTAATCCGTCAAAAGTTGCGATC
>Ga0210407_10001776_pt1 | contig 19510 bp, 19 predicted proteins | sample IncBWC27MmetaG_FD_150860 | JGI IMG/M metagenome (GOLD analysis project Ga0210407, IMG submission 150860) | Forest soil microbial communities from Barre Woods Harvard Forest LTER site, Petersham, Massachusetts, United States - Inc-BW-C-27-M | ecosystem: Environmental > Terrestrial > Soil >... | reverse complement strand
TAAACTTCGTGCTGAATGCGGTCGCCGTATTATTGATAATGTTGCCGCTGTCCCCCTGCGCTAACGCTCCGCCGATTGACGTAACAGCGCTGTACGTGGCGTGCAGGTTGACAGGAGGCACAATAGCCGATTGAATTTCCAAGGTGTTCATGGCCACGGTTGTCAACTGCTGATAGAGAATCGTGCAATGGAAACTGGAATTCGCCGGAGGGACAGAAAGCGCGGGGTTTGTCATCCCCGCAAATATGTTGGCTGTTGAAGTGGTTCCCGTGCAATCCGCGCCGATACACTGAATAGTTCCAGCGTCCTTGGTAAAGCCACCGTTGTAGATACAGTTCGGTTGGATGCCGATAGCCTGGTTGCCAATGCAGTTGTCCGTATTCGTACCAAAATCGGCTCCCAGGAACTGGCAATCCATGCCAACGCAGTTGCCAGCTGTGCTTTGTGTCTGACTCGCGATCTGCTGGGCGTTGATTTTGGAAATGTTCATGTTGCTACAACCCGTTCCGATCTGATACAAGTCGGCCACGCGTCCCACGTTTACGTCGGAGATGATGCCGTTCCTGCAGCCGTTGGCCAGACCCAGAGTGGGGTCGTCCTCGATGAACGACGTACCGTAGCACGCCGTGCCGGGAGCGCAGCCCACAGCCGCACCGCCGCCGTTCGTTAGCCCGATGTTCTCTTGTTTGGAGAAGTTGCCCAGCGAAAACGACTGCTGTGTGGAACTCCGAGCGAAGCCCCAGGGGAAATCGATTGCGCGAATATCCAAGAAGCGATTATTTCCTGGCGCTGCACCGTCCGGCGAGATCGGGTTGTTGTAGGCCCATATCCCATAGCCGTATCCCGTCGGCGCTGACGGAATTCCCGTCCATGCAAAGCGGCCACCCTCCACGGTCGCGTCGCTCACATCGTCCATGAAGTAGTATGCTCCGAGGCAACTCCCGCCGTTACGATAAAAATCCGCTATTTGTATACCCGCGCCAGCAAAGCAGAATCCGTTGTCAAAGTTGTTTGCGTCCACCTCGTAGACTCTTAGAGTGTCGGATAGGAGATTGGCTCCGCTCCAGTTCCCCTGGAGCAGAACGCCACCATAGCTCGAGGTCAGGAGCGGATCTTCGACCGAGATGTCGTGAATGCTGACCCCGCGCACGGCCCCGCCACCGGTCGGAACGCCGCAAATGAGGGTGCAGCCGGTCGTCCCCAGGAGCCCGTTGGCCGTTGTTGTCGCCGTGATCATGGTGGTTCCACTGGACCAAACACTGGTGATTTGCAGGGTGGGGTGGAGTTGATTGTAACCACCAATCAAACAGCCAAGCACAGAGAGCTGGGCACCCTGGGCGCATTGATTCGGAAATGTTGGTGGGCTCCCTGCAATGAAAGTTGCGGTCGTAGGAGGTACGCCAGTTTCCGCATTTGTCGTTACGCCAGTGATTGTCGCGGTTGGGGTCGCCCAGAACCCTACATTCACCGCCCAGTCGCTGCCCAAACTACCCAGCGTAGCTGCACCTGCACCACCGCCATACGAAGCGTTGGAAGAATCCTCCGTTGGACGATCTCCTCTTTCGCCTCCGCCGCAGGTCGTAAGGTCATAGCCAAGCGTGGCCGCAGTTCCGATGCTGGAATTGAAGGGAAGACGAAACCCTCCGATCGCAAAATAGCGACCCGTGACGGCGTTGGTGGCGCCCACAGTCGGGACACACAGCTTGATACCTCGCGGCGCCTGCAGCGCCGTGTTCGCAATGGAATTGCTGATGGCCGTGATTGCAGTGTTAATTACCCCGGAATTGTCCGTTCCCCACGCCGCGTTGCCATTGTTAGCCCCGGTCCCTACCGGAATCGCGTCCACTACGTTGATAGAGGTTGCGCTGTTGAAACCCGTAATCTTGCTCAGGAACACGCCCGAAGTCGTAGCCAGACCGCCAGTCGATGTGTAGCGATAAAGTGTAAATCCGGAACCCGTATTGCAGGCATTGTCAGCCAGATTGGTAGCGCTCTGTGTGCCGCACTGCACAAAATCTTGCAGCGCCGACTGCTGGATTTGCAACCGCTCATGACTGTTACCGGCAAAGTTGAACGTGGGCATCGTAGTTGGTTGAGTGGTGCAAAAGGGGAACGGAAAACGGGTCCCTGGCGCGGGCGAAATTGAGGCATCCGTGAAACCGAAGCCGGGGGCAAGAACCAGGGCCGTAGTCGAAAGCACCATCCCCGACACAGTGAACTGTACGATAGCACCTTGTCCCAGGTCAGTTGTGCTCTTCAGGTACGCACCGGAAATCTGCATGACATAGGTGCCATTCGTGCAGCTTGATCCGGCGCCACTGACTGTTACGGAGGTCAACTGACCTTCAGGGGCAGCGAGCACACGATAGCCAGTGGAGGTTCCCAAGTTCCCCGGAGCCGCAAACTGTAAGCCGGTACCAGTCGACGACGACCCATTTGCTTGGGTGCAAACTTCTGACGAGGGAGTGCTGCGGGCGTTGACCGCGCCCGCGACGGGAAGATCCGCGTTGTCCTGGATAGCTTCAACTTGCACACAAATTAGTTGATTTTGTACCCCGCCCATTGGCTTGGTGCCGGTGCCGAGGTAGCCGCCCGTCACCAGAGTCGCCGCCCCAAGCGTAGGAACTGCCAAGGGGCTTCCCGCTCCGCCGGGAGCTAGAGCGATGTACTTACCTATGTCGCTAGCGGCGAATCCCCATTGCACTGCCACCGACTGCAGAGTAAGCGTACTCGTCCCATTCAAAGCCATCCGTGCGCTGGTGTTTATCTTGCCATCACCGAGGGCTCCGTAGGCGGTTAGGTCAACCCAAGGGTCCGGCCCTCTGAAGGTAACATTCGCTTGCCCCAGAGCGGGAGCAGCAACGAGGACGAGTAACGAAAGGATGAGCCCGCGGCCGACGCCGAGCCTACCGCGACTGGAGACCTCTAAGAATCTTCCGCCACACAATCTCGATGGGAGCACGATGTCGACACCTCCGTTCGTTGGGCCAGCTACGGCATAATCTCGAACACGACCCCACAGCCACTGGTGCGGCAGTTACCACGTCGATTGCCACCCTGTGATGCAGTGCCGTATACGTTACCGGCCGCGTCGAGGACCACTCCGCCCAGCGGAACGGAGCCATCCGTACCCCCGGTGAAACTGTATAAAACTATCAAATCTCCGGCCGTATCCAGCTTGAACACCGTTCCAAAGCCAAAGACACCACCGCCAGAAGTCGTTCCATAGAGATTGCCCTCAGCATCTCTGACCAAACCCGCAACAGGATTGACGCCATCCGTCCCGGTAAACCCGTGCAGCACGGTTTCGGTGCCAGCGTTGTCGAGCTCGAACACTGTTCCGCATTTGCAGATTGGGTCGCCGCCTCCAGATGTGGTTCCATAGAGGTTGCCTTGGGCATCCTTAATCAAACCCGCCTCAGGTCCACCACCGTCCGTTCCCCCGGTAAAGGGGTACAGCACAGTCTCGTTGTTAGAAGGATCTAGCTTGAATACAGTTACACAGCCAAACCCCCCACCGCCATTAGTGGTACCGTAGAGGTTGCGGGACGCATCCCGAACCAAGCCTGCATGAGTGCCCCACCCATTCACTCCCCCCGGGAAGCTGTACAGCACCTTCTCTCTTCCGCTAGGCTCTAGCCTGAATACTACCCCAAGGTTATCTGTGCCGCCGGCATAGGATGTTCCATACAGGTTGCCAGAGGAATCTCTGACCAGACCGGCGAAAAGATTGGAACCGTCGTCGGGTTGGCCTCTGAAAGCGTGCAGCACGGTTTCTTTGCCGGTCTTGCTCACTGTGAACACCGTTCCAACGCCAGACGCGCCGCCGAACCAAGTCGTGCCATAAAGGTTTCCCGAGTTGTCCCGGATCAAACCTGCCAGGACAAGTTTCCCGTCGTTTCCACCACGGAAGTTGTGCAGCACGCTGTACTGCCCGGTTGCACTGAGCTTGAAAACAGTTCCCCCGCCCCTGGTCCCGCCAAGGGAAGTTGTGCCATAGAGAGCACCAGAGGAAGTCCGGACCAGACCTGCGACCGGTGTGCTCCCGTCCGGCTCGGTTCCGCCCAGAAACGTGTAGAGCACTTTGTAAGTTTGCGCTTGAATCGGTTGCGTAGTAACACCGCCAGCCACAACGACGGCTAATATCAAAAAAGCAACTGTTCTCGTCGGACGACGTATCCTGGCCATACCGCACCTCTATCCTGAACCCAAGCATTCTACCTGTTCTAGTAGAACTTGAATGGAACTTTTTCAGCGAGCGGGCAGGTAGCTGCGCTTCCTGCTCGGGAGTGAAACGGATTTCCATGCCTGCGTTACTCCCTGCCCCTGAGAATGGCGGCCATGACTCACGGGTTGCGGCTACCGTGCAGGACGGCAATCACCCAGTGTGCGCCGTTTGTTCGCCCTCGCACGCTGCCCTGTAGACCACCACTCGCCCCCGCTCGCCCGATCCCCGCGCACGGCGAATCGCGAGCGCCGCGATCAGCGCACGTTTACTCATCAGGGTAATAATGTACTTGACTCATCCACGTTAATTTGCTAAAGTTGGGTCATGGAGAACAAGGCCATGACCGAACCAAAGAGCCTCCAAGAAGCCATCGTTTTCTTCTCGAATCCCGATAACTGCATTGACTATCTCGCCCTCCGGCGCTGGCCCGATGGCCGCGTGACCTGCCCGTCCTGCGGTTCGGACAAGGTGAAATTCAATCCGAATCGCCGCCTGTGGCAATGCAGTTCGCATCATTCCAAGCGCCAGTTCTCCATCAAAGTTGGCACCATCATGGAGGACTCGGCCATTCCTCTGGACAAGTGGCTCATGGCGATGTGGATGGTCACTAACTGCAAGAACGGTGTCAGTAGCTACGAGATCGCGCGAGACGTAAAGGTTACTCAAAAGTCGGCGTGGTTCATGCTTCACCGCATCCGGCTCGCGATGCAGGACGAGCACTTCGGGAGCAAACTGAACGGCGAAGTCGAAGCGGACGAAACCTTCATTGGCGGAAAAGCGCGGAACATGCACAAGAGCGTGTACAAGCGCCGAATCACTGGCAACGGGCCAGAGCTTCAGAGACAAGACTATCGTGATGGGAATCTTGGAGCGCCGTGGGCGCATTCGCACTCAAATCATCCCGGATAGGCAAAAGGAGACTTTGCAGCCCATCGTCCGCCAGCACGTCGCAACTGGCGCGGCACTTCTTACTGATGAGATGGGCGGATACAAGGGCCTGAACGAAGAATACGAGCACGAGATCATTGACCATGCTCAGAGATATGTGGATGGTCGCGTACACACCAACGGCCTTGAGAATTTCTGGTCGCTGCTGAAGCGCGGTCTTCGTGGAACCTACGTTGCTGTGGAACCGTTTCATTTGTTCCGTTATCTCGATGAGCAAGTGTTTCGGTTCAATAATCGCGCGACCAAAGAAAACAAAGTTACCGACGCTGATCGTTTCGACATAGCTGTTCGCAACATCATCGGCAAGCGCCTCACCTTCGCCGGACTCACTGGAAAGCTAGGCGAAACGAGCGCATTCTAACCCTTCGCGTTTGAAGCGCGGGAAGCGGGCGAAGTCTTAGCCCGCTTCTTCTTGTCCGCTCGTTTCCGCTACCATGCCCGTTCGCGGCGCTTCAGTTCATCATGTGAAACAGAAAGAATCTTTCTCACAACCGTATCAAAGTTTTCGGCGTCTGTTTTCATTTACCCTCTTTATCGTCTTCAATCTTTCAACCGCAGCCTCAAAAAAGCCCGCATAATGATCTTTGGTGAACTGGCCTCTTTCCACCATCCAGTCAATCATGCTGCTTTGTGCCGACTTGTGACCAGGCCTCTCCAACTCCTCTACGCCCGTTTGATCTGGCCAATTGGACTCCTTCACAATTCGTAGAAGTTCGTTGCGATCAAAGAGCGTCATGCGTGGTGAAGGTATCCGATACATTCCCATGATTTGTCGAAGGGGCCATCTCATGGCGTCGTTTGGTCGCTTAACTCGATTTTCAAACTCATGGGAGAGTTCATAAGCGAGTAAATCAGCCGCCTGCAAGGGCGACAGAATGGCGGGTGTCGATGATGCGTAGGAACCCATTCGGTTCCCATGATCCCATCCCTGCCTTATCGCATGCCACAGTTGCTCGGCTCGTCCGCCGTTATTAGTACCGTACTCAGAATTGTACGAATACACCATGGCCACCTTTTCTTCTGGCGGCTCAAAAACTGCTTGAATGGCCGCTCCGCGAGTGCAGTTCTGAAGGGCGAGATAGTATGGGTCAAGGAAGTGCGATTGTTGCTCCTCAGTGAGGGTGCGAAACGAGGACATTGAAACGACCGCTCCAACTGGAGTACCGCGTGTTTCCACAATTATGCTGACGGCCCTCCCGATGAACGCACGCCGCAGCTCCTCTTTGCCTTTCCATGGTTTGAATTGTCCCTGAGAATGGGCGAAATCCTTCATGTGAAACGGCTCGGCAAGACCAGCATTGCGCAAAAGATCATCCCACGCTGCCTCGAATATTTCCCACGCACCGAATGGTGCGACGAAGCCCGCCATTCCGACGTATTCAAGAGTTGGGTCATCGGGATGGCCAGTCTCATCCGTGTATGATGTCAAGTTCAGCATTAACAAAAACTTCTGCTTGCTGTTTGCGGGGTGAATCGCCAAGGCTAAGTGGCGTAGTGCCCCATGCTTGTTGGGCAATTTCTGGGAAAGCACTCATAAACCTTTCCCGGAATAATTGATTCCATGCTCACCCTATACCAATGGATGAGTCAAGTAAATTATTACCCTCATCAGTATATGGGGAGACAGAGGCTTTCGAGCAGACAGGAGAAGGAAGCCCAAGTATACGGCAAAAAGCCAAAAGATTTGCAGGAATATCTGAACGGGACATCTTTTCATCTCTCCTTCGTCTCTGTCGCCTCGCACTTCCGGTTTTAGCGCAGGACAAATGGCTGGTACGGAAATGCCTGTTAAGGCGGAAGGGAGAACGCCTGATGCCCGTATTGTAATCACTGAAAACTTGGTAAACGAGAAAGCATCGGATTGGAGTAAGCTGACGGGCACGAGAGTGTAATGCCACATCACGACACAGTACGGAGGGGGATGTCCGCAAGGACACGGCTGAAAGCACGTTGGTTCTGGCGAAAAAGGACAGCATAAGCATGTACCATAGTGTCAGTCGGGAACAGTTGATTTGTTGCCTTTGACAGTTCGATTTTCTTTGGAATCCGCCGTAAACTGGCCAGATCGGGGGGGCTAATTCAAAGGTCCGACTGATCCAGGGGTTTTGCTAGGAAGGAGAATATGGAAAATCCAGCCAAGGAAAGACAGCACGAAGGTCAGCAGGATAGCAACCAGCAGCAGAAACCCGCTAGCGCGAGGGAAAGAGAATTCAACGAAGCCGTGGAGCGCGTATATCGCAGATATGGAAACGATCTTTCTGCCTTCTACCGCGACGTTCGGCGAGCACAGAGAGCGCAGCTAGTCAAGCGCGGCTCGGAGTGACTTCATCACTTTGATCGTTCCTTCCCCAAACTACAGGCTTAATCCGTCTAGGGCGATCCACGTTAACGGAACGATTAACAGAGACCTGGTCTCTCGACTAACACCCCAAATTCTGAAACTGCAGAACGTAAACCGAAGCCCAATCACCGTATACATCGACAGCCCAGGTGGACAGGTGGACAGCATGGAGACCATCCTCCGGCTGTTGAGGCTCACCGACCAAGATTCATCCGAGCCATGCCGCATCATAACGGCGGTGACTATACGAGCTGACAGTGCGGCCGCCGACCTCCTATCATCAGGAGACTACGCCATCGCGTTTCCTGAAACCAGTATTTTGTATCACGGCATGAGGCGACAATCGACAGACCTGCTAACGGTCGAAACAACATCTATGTTGACCAATCTCCTCAGGCTCAGCAACGATGCGTACGCAATGGAATTGGCTCGCAAGATCGAGGACCGTTTTTCGCTCAGATACGTCATGACAAGGGATGACTTTGAGGGACTCCGCACTCAGAAGTCCGCTACCGACATGACTGATCTGGACTGTTTCATTGAAATCATCGAAGGCAAATTGTCCAATGACGCCAAGAAAGTATGGCAGAAAGCTAGGGATCGACACGGAAGGTATCAGGACCTTTTTGACAGTGCCATGAAGACCATCAAGAAGCTAAAGCGCAACATAGGCGCAGCGACTGCGGCGCAGCTAGAGGCGGATAGCATTAAGGCCATTGTCGATTTTGAATTAAAGAGGAACAAGGGTGTTCCTTCGTGGAATTTCAGAAACGAAGGCATTGGTCGCCTAGCCGACGATTTCTTTCTATTGAATGAATACCTATCGAATTACGGAAGTGGGCGACTACGAAAATGGTGCACGTCGTTCGGTAAATATCTTCTTTCGAAGGGAGACGTAGAGGAAATAGATGCGGTCACCGACGAGGAAGCCCAAGCGGAGAAATTGGTCGAAAAAGTTGCTCCGCTTCTCATGCCAGTGTCATCTTTCTTTGTTGCAATGTGTCATGCTCTGCAAGAGGGTGAAAATGAACTCACGGCGATAGATGCATATTGGCTTGGTCTTGTCGATGAAGTGGTAGGCAATGATGATCTCTGGACACTCCGAAGTTTTGAAGAATATAAACCCGATCCGCCAACGAACGATAATAAAGGAAACAAAAACACAACCAGCGACGGACAAACCGACGCAGCGGGGGCCTAAACCCGGAGTTGGCCTCGTCCGATTGTTGGCGAAATACTTCCGCAGACTGCCCATCCAAGAACATATATCCGCCTGTTGTCGGTCCTTCGCACTTTAGTGCCATTGCGTGGTGTTCAGTTTAAGGTGATGCTTGGCTACATTCGGAAGATGTTATGAAAAGAATGTTAGCGGTAACACTACTATTCCTGTTGACCACCCTGCCGTTATTCGGGCGAGGCAGCCACTCTGGCAGTTCCAAGGCATCCAAAACAAGCACCACCGCTTGCTGCTCTAAGAGTGCAAGCGACGTGCATGTCCACGGCTACACCAAGAAGAATGGAACTGTTGTTAGGCCCTACACCCGCACGCATGAGAACAGCACACAACGGGACAACTTTTCAACGAAAGGCAATGTCAACGCGTACACTGGAAAGGTCGGCACGAAGGAACCGACTCACTGACTTCGCGTGCCCACAGTTCCACCAGAGAGTGGAATGGAAGAAGGACATGAACTTCATACTTCCTCTTCTTCTCTAGCGACCACCCAAACGCGCTTAAGCGGCAGTTCTGACTGGATTGCTTGCGGCAATCGCTCGTAGTTCGCCAACAGTTCAGAAAGCAAATTACTGCGGTCCCACAGTCGGACCTGGAAAAATGAGCTCGTTCCTTCCTTTCGTACTGAATCCTTGAAGCCACCCCAGCTAACCAAGAGACCATGATCCGCGTTCTTTGTTTTCATAGTTCCCAGCAGTTCCCGCAGCAGGCCAACGTCTGCAGGCGAATCCGATGATATGACCTGGACGCAGAGGTGTGGCGTGTCGAAGCCCATAGCTCCATTGGCCGCTAAGACGTGGGGAGTTCTTTCGCGATCCACTTTACGCGGCGAACATGACGTACAGCGTCTCCAATATCCTCTCGGAATTCGTATCGGCTCTTTACCGAGCCTATGGCAATTGCGGACCGATTCTTTAGAGGCAGCACCACGTAGTCATCTATGGCTATGCGGTCTTTGAAAGCCCAAACTTGGCCAACGTGGTTGTATGCAGTTTTGAGGCCTGCTTCTGGATAAGTTCGCGTGTAAAGGTCCTGACTCAACGCTGTCCGAAAGCGCTTTTTGTTTTTCCTATAGTTCAAGATGATTCCCTACCGTTGCAAAGAATTCGCAGAGGTCTGCCATTCCCTTGCGAGACAGAGTATAGTTACCGCTTGGAGCACCAATAGGAGTCCGATCATGATTAGGCTATTTCTCGTTCCTGTTGTGCGTCTATTGGCGAAAGTTGCCTTGTTGGCACTCGCGGTCGTGCTAGTGGTGAGTGTGGTTACAGGCTCGGCGCGCGCACAGTCCTACAGCGTGCTGCACACTTTTCAAGGGGCATCCCAGGGCGGCGACGGGAGCACACCCTACGCTGGCCTAGTTAGAGGTCCCGGCGGGAATCTTTATGGCACAACCTATTTCGGTGGAGGTTACGGTAAAGGGGTTGTCTTCAAGATAGGCTCGGGCGGCGTATATAGCCTGCCGCACACATTCCGGGGCGGAAGCGATGGAGCGCATGCATGGGCAGGCTTAATCCGGGATGCGGCGGGAAACCTCTATGGCACAACTGCACTTGGAGGCGGAAATGGCTGCGGCAGCAATGGATGTGGCGTGGTATTCAAGGTGACTATCAAGAACAAGGAGACCGTGCTGCACGCTTTCATTGGAGGGGCAACGGATGGTCAGGCACCTCTCGCACGCTTGGTCAGGGATTCCTCGGGGAATCTTTACGGAACTACTTATGCCGGGGGCACAAGCAATCTGGGGACAGTATTCAGAGTTGACTCGACGCTTGGCGAATCTGTGTCATACAGCTTCCCCGGAGACCCGAATGGGTGGGGACCCTATGCTGGCTTAGTCCGAGATCCAGTTGGTAACCTCTACGGCACCACAGCAGGAGGAGGTGCTGGTTTCGGAACCGTCTTCAGGCTTGATACATCCGGCACGGAAACTGTACTCTACCCCTTTGCTGGAGGGACGGACGGGTCGCTGCCTGAGGCAGATTTGATCCGGGACGCTCAGGGAAACCTTTATGGCACCACAGTTGGAGGTGGCGCCTTCGGCTTCGGGACAATATTCAAGGTGGATACGGTCGGCAACGAGACCGTGTTGCATAGCTTTGGGGGGCAGGACGGGGAACACCCTTACGCAGGATTAATTCAGGACGCCGGGGGCAATTTCTATGGTACAGCTTCTGGCGGCGGTACCTTCGGTTTCGGAACGGTGTTTAAGCTGGCCGCATCTGGCCAGTTGGCGGTGTTATACAGCTTCTCCGGTGGGGCAGATGGTGCTAATCCGCAATCACCGGTCGTCCGGGACGCTGCCGGTAACATTTATGGCACTACCTTCGCGGGCGGCAGTACCGGCAGAAGTTGTAAGCGAATAGGTGGCTGCGGAGTAGTGTTCAAGATCGCTCCTTGAGCGAGAGACTTTCCCTGGGCACAGTTTGTTACTTTTCGCCAATCTCGCACACCATAGAGGAAACATGCCACTGCCAAGCTTTGGATTCAGGGTTTGCCGTGGTGGAATCGTAGCGCTGTTTTTCTTCGCTAGCGCCGTGGCAATGGGGCAGGTGGTCTTCACAGGACCCAACCCGTGGGTTGATTTGACAGGTTACGGGGCCATTGGCGACGGCAAGATTAACTCCTCGGCGGGAATATCCGCCAAGACCGTGACCTTAAACTCGGCGGCCACGCAGTGGGGCTTTGCGGCCAGCGATGTGAACAAATACCTTTCGTTCGCGCCGGGGTCGCCCAGCCCACTGGGCGTGCCAAGTCTGGGTGCCGCAACGCTCACCGGGACGGGATACCTTGGCACGGGCCAGCAGACGGTAGGCTCCCACAAGTTCAACCTGATTTGCGTGGAAGTGGAGGCAATCCAAGACAACGGCGACCTCCCTGTGACCGGCGCGGTCGACACGCGAAGCACGCCTTCGAACGAAGTCTGCACGCAGGTGGACGGGACGAATAATATGGCCAATGCCTTGCAGTTTGCCGTGCCGGGCAACCTCGGTTCAGCGACCGGCTACCGCGTATTGGCAGCACCAGAAGGGCAACTCACCTCCATTACCTCCGGCACGGGCGGCACTTGTACGACGGGAACCTATGTGATGGACGTATCGGCGTCGGCCCCGACTACCAGTGTAGGAGGGCATCTTGGTCTGGGGAGCTCAACGGACTTTGGTCAAGGTGCAGTGATTCAGATTACGGTGACGGCTGGAGCGATCGCGTCCTACATCATTCTCGCGCCAGGCTTCGGTTACACGGACGCTACCATCACTCCAACCACGGGGAGTCTGACTTTTCCTTTCTGCAGCCCACAGCCTGCGACGCTACCGACATTCCACTTCGCTGGGAACGGTCACGAGCGCATCCAGATTCAGCAGACAGCGTTGCAGGACTTTGTTGTGTGCGCGTCGCAGAGCGCCACGAATTTCAACGACAATGCCTGCGATACAGGGACAGGGCACGGATTCACCCTCTTCCGCTACACCTCAACGGGCGGCCTCTCAACCACGACTGGCGTGTTTCTGACAAGGATTACAGGGTTTACCAGCGCAACTGTGGTGACGGTGGCGGACTCGATTCCAGTCGCTAGCACGATGAATGGCCCGGTGGCGTGGGGCACGGACAATTCCGGCGCTGTCAACGCGGCTGTCAGCGCCATCGCTGCTTCGATTGCGAACACAACGGTTGTGGCGCCTCGCGGGGTTCGCATTTGCTTTCCAGCGGTTGGCGCCGTGAGTGCGCCGACCGGACGCTACTATGCGATTGGTGGATTTCGCCTCCCGTTTTCGGTGACTACCGTGCAAGCTGTCGGACTGGGTTATGACCTAACGACTTGCGGAGGCAGTTCGCGCGACTTTATTCCCACGGGTGCGAGCTCGGGCTATGGCGGAGGCGGCGGCACTGCAGTGCTGGGTAGCCTGGGCAGCGATTGGGCCGTCAACGTAGGATTTTGGGCAGCTCCCACATCAACCAACACCAACGTGTCAGTTTCGGGCGACGGTACGACGGCCGTGTTCAATACAGCCGGAGGTAGTCCAACCACGTTCGCCAACGCCTGCATTAAAGGGGCGCAAGTTGCGGTGTCAGGTTGCACTAACGGCGGCTTCAATCTGTTGACTCCAACGCAGACGATTTCTAGCGATTGGGCGAGCGGGACTATTACGATCAAGACACTCAATTCTACCAATGGTAGTGGCCTCGGATGCAAGGTGGTCTGCGGAGTGCCGACCAGCGGCGGGGCGGTGCGTGGCGTCAGCGTTCACGATATCGCGGTCGAGGACCCCCTCCTTACTTCCAGCTATGGTGGGGTTTTGCTCCAAGGGAATTGGAGCGGGGCAAACCTTCAATCGGATAACCTGAAAGTGAACAATGTAGATGCCAGTAACTTTGCCAACGGTTTTTGTTTTGCGGCGATCGGAATTCAGGTTGCAGACTTCTACCGCAACGCTGGTTCCTGTGTGGGAGCTTATTTCTGGATGGATGATGTGAGTGACGTAACGGTGGAAGGAGGACGATATGCTTTCGCAGGAAATTCTGTTGGGCCGGTCTCCAACACTTCTGGTTATGGATATGCAATTTGGGCATATAACAATCCAATCTCCCAAACGGGCGCGGCTCCGGGAAATAACCGTTTTCTTGACGTCCGAGGGATCGACTTCTACGCCGCGCATGCCCGGTTCTCGACCCAGCAGGCGTCCTCGATCGGCAATTTCGGCAAGCAGGAGAACATTGGTTTGAGCGGGTTCGGTGGCGCGGGAGTGGCCTGCGGCCCCGGTACGGCATGCGCGGGAACCACCTTTATCGTCGATGACCCGACCCTCGGCCTCAATGGTGGGTGCAAGACCGTGATGATCTCGAACTACCAGGTAGGTCGTATCGGTAGTCTCTATCAGTTCGGAACTGGGTGTAGTGGCATTGACTTCGACACTGTCAGCAGTCAACAAGCCGCGAGCCAAACCCAACCTACCAGTGGCCAGTGCGGGGGCACCAACTGCCAGTTCCTCGGTTTGGACAATGGCGTGAACACGCAAAACTGTGTAGGCAACCAAGCCATCGGCATTGGAGCGAACTGCATATACAACAATGGCTTTACGTCAGATGCGGGAACAATCCAATGCGCAGGAGCGGACTGCAATGCTACCACTTTAACCGGCCTCACGAATATCTTCACCGGGGCAAGTAACCAGATCCCAGTTCCCGTTGGTAAAAGCAGCTTCCTATGCGAGATCACATACCAGCAGGCGATATCTTTAACGGGGCGGATACCATTGCTATTCAATCGGCGAGCGTAGGTCCTGCTAACCTCCGGGGGACAGCCTTAATTACTACAGCAGCTAGTCCTCCGACATTTGTGGGTCCGCTTGATTCCGGAAATATCACGAGTACCACTGCCACGGCCTTCGGAACCACGTTTACGCCGGGGGCGGCGAATACGTCATACACGATTAGAATCACAGGCACAATCGAAACAAACGCGAGCGGGTCAAAACTGACCTTCCTGTGGAGCGTCGGTTTGGGCGGTGGTGGACTGAAGGCGGTGCGTGGGAGCTATTGTCGGGTGGTGGGGGTCCAGTAGCACGTGACCTGCTCCCCTGTTTCCGCACAAAGCTGAGTATGATTCGTCGACGAGTGTCGGAGGGGGGGAGGGAGCATTCTGCCGTCCGTATACACAGACCCCTTCGTAGTTTGACGGGGTTATACGCATTGAGGGGATTTTGCTACACCCGGCGAAAACGGGACCGGGGCGGGAGGACGGAGCGGGGAATGTTGTTGTATTGGAACCTTCTTGGGTGCCGAGTTATCTCAGCGTTTCAAAGGGACCCGTTGCACCCCGCACTGATCGAACACTTCATCGAAAAACGGGCGGAGCAATTCAGCAATATCATCGCCCTTCCTATACAGGCCCTCGCGCTTGATCATGTCAGCCATACATGGGCCCCAGGTTCGGTCATAGCGATTAGGCACTTTCAACGGCTGGTCTTTTATACCTTCAATGCCAACAATCCAACGATAGGGTTCTTTGATGCCCAGATTTTCAAGGAACGAGGCACAACCTTCAACGCTCTTAATGTAGCCATTTTCGTTTAGCTCAAAAAACGGACCTATCTGAGAAAACCAAGCATTGATTATCCACACTTCTCCAGTGCTGAAGACCTAAGAAACAGCGGGAGTAGTTTCACCACCTGTAGGAGTAGTTTGGCCTGTGATCCGGTAATAGCCGCAACCGTCACCGCTTCGCACAAAGCCGATATCGCCGCCACTCGGGATTAGCGGTAGAATCGCCAATTTCATCGCCTGTTCTTTCAACTCTTGAATTAACCAAGTCCGACTGGGATCGGCTGACGGCCCGAACATTTTCAGGCGTGAGAACTATCAGTTTCCAATTTCCGAATTGACGATTTGCTGCTTCTAAAGCACCAAGTGGCCAATCATTCCGTCCGGGAGTGTCAACATTATCAGCAATAAACGTTGCTTTGACCTTCTCAAAACAAATCTCGGACTCCTCGTGCATCGAGCTCCTATCTTGAATGCTACGCGCACCCGAGACTACTCACGGCGTCTCCCAGTTCGATGGGTTCGTTCTTCATCCAGAAGAATGTATGGCCATCGTTGTGTTCGATTGCTTGCTTGAGAAACTGAACTCTTTTGAATGCTGCTTCATAAGTATCACCCTCGATGTCATAAAAAGAATTGCTTTGTAGCAAATCAATCAGTGCACTCACCTGCTCAACAAACAATCCTTTGGTTTTCTCGACTTTCACGAGACTGTTTTTGACGGCCTTATTTCCGTGTGTCTGTCTCTCAGCGATGAAGTAGTCAAATATTTCAGGGAAGCGTTCTAATACCTTTGTGATCGCCCCGCGTGTTTCCTTAGCAGTCGGCTCCTCATCCTTCTTTTTTCTCTTTTGTAGGGCTGATTGGAAATAGTTGTCGATTTGGGCGCGAAGTTGATCGTTTGGAATCGACTCAACAATGTGGTCATAGTTATGTAGTAGGTCACCGCGATTGATCCATATTTCGTCTTTTGTGAGAATGACTTCAGGAGTATGCAGAACGTAGTCGCCATCGTATTTGGGAAGAGTAAACGTGTACGCGGCTCCCATGCCTGCGTATCGTAGTTGAAGACAACTTTCTTAACTGCAAATCGACCTCCAAGGGAACGAGCGATGTGCCGCCTTGTGAACGTTTGGGTGTATTCAAGAAGGTATTTCTTAGCGAGATTTGTGGTGAAATATTATCTCGACCAGCACGCTGTTGATAAGGCAGACCTTCTCAATGTGCGCACCGACATGCACATTCTCTTGTCCAAAGTTTGCGAATACTGCATTCAGGTTTCTGTGAAGTGAACGAGCGAACTTTGGGCCCAATCCCCTGCCATCGTTCCCCTCAAGTGACCAACCTAGCCAATTTTGTTTCACCTCCGGGAAGGTGTACCAGAGCTTCAACAAAGACAGCGAGAGAGGGCCTTCGCAGGCTCTGTTTCTCAAGAAGGCAACGTAGTCAATCATTTCTTGGTGAATTTGTTGATATTCAGGCTTCTTGCTGTGGAAGAGAAGAAATGGATCAATGAAGATAGGCAGGTCTGCCACCAATGAAACGTTCAGTGCACCATAGTGTTCCAGATCATTGCGATTGCAATTGAAGATATCTGAAAAATAAACTTTCATAGCGCATGCACGGCCAAATCGTTTCCCGGAATCTTACCCGAAACCGGGTCAGCACTAGCATTGTACTGTCAGGCGTGGTGGCCTTAACGGGGTTTTTTCCCTAGATTGCATAGACCCATCTTCCCGGATCACTTTTGCAGGAGATGAATGATTTCGTACCTAGTAGCCACATAAAGGAAGGTGAGAAACACTACAGTGCTTGCAATCTCTACGGCAACCACCCTGACTCTCGCGCACCATTCGCAGACCTTTTTCCACATTTGCTCGCCTCCGCCATAAGTAGCCGATGTCGAACTTGTCCAGGTTCATCCATCCCCTGCGACTTGATGCAGTCTGACAGAAGCGCCTTGAATTCAAAACCCGGAATAATTCGTGGGTCAGAAGTCGTTGGGAGCAAGCTACTTCCGGGCGTTGCCTCGACGAGGAAGGGGTATCCCTTCGCTCTTCAAAATCGCTTTAAGTCGGCGCACTGAGCGTTCAAGTGTACGATTGTCCGGAAATTCAAACTTTCGAGCTAGTTGAGGCCAAGTTAGCTTCGGATTGGCTAATTTGTCTTCAAGGGCAGCCCGAGTCCGAATCGCGAATTCTTCGGGTCGGCCACGTCGGGTAGCAATAGTGCGTCGTCTGATGCTGTGTCGAGTCCCGATTTGTTGACCAGTGTTATTCAAGATGGGCTCGTTTTGCTGCGCTTCCTGTCGGGTAGGCTTGGGGAGCCTGTATTGCTCAAGTCTCGAAAGCCGTTTTTCCAAGACTATTCTCGCCGGCGACTTCGGGGAAAGTTGGCTTATCTGTTCGGACAATTGTGCACAACGTACGAAAATGCTTCTGACCAGTGGGTTGTTGAGGACATAAGGCAAATCGAACATAATCAGTTATGGCAAAGCTCAGATCAGACTGAATCACTTAGCCCGATGACAAGTCGTATGATGCACTATTTGGAGGAAGGTGACTCAGCGCTTGCTGTCACGTTGTCTACAAACGGCGAAAGAATCTTAACGAGTGAATCCGATACTCGCAGGTCATCCGGCCCGATCCCATCTAACTCGTCAAGCTCTTGCGGATAGCGAAGCTCAAAAAAGAATGGGTCAAACATCGCAAGTGCACGTTCGACGGTAAGCATCCCTTCTCGCACGTAAACGTAGCACGGCACGATCCAATTCCGCCGACAGGTCAAACTTTGAGCTCTTTGCAGACAACATCCTCGCAAGATCGACAAGGTTGTGGTTCCAAGCGCAGTGGTCCTCATCCAGCGTCTCAGAAGGGTCCAATTGCGACAACTTTTTGGGATTGAAGATCGTGTACCCCTCGCTGATAAGGGCGGCCTTCAGAAACATTTCAAGTGCATGGTGCACCACCGGGCGCGGCCTCGAAGCACATCATAAGCGCATTTTCGTGCGTGAAGAGTATCCGCGCGGCATCGTAAGCGATGGCCGCACGATCCCTCCACGCTGCAGCGTCTCGCGCATACTTGTCAAGGTGGATCACTTTCACCATTGCCTTACTTTACGCCTGCTGCCTCTTGCGCTCCCCATTTCCGCTCCGTCACCCGCCCCGCCGCCGGTTCCGCCAGGGTGTAGCAAAAATTCCCTCAATGCGTATAACCCCTTCGTAGTTTGACGGATCTATGTATACCGACGGCAAAATGCTCCCTCCCCGCTCCTCGACGAAATTCCGTATCCGGCGCTGGCGTCGCGTTTTTCAACCTAGTCAGCGGTAAGACGTTCGGGTTATATTGTTTGCGAAGTTTTTAGGAAGTCTCTAAGCCCCACTCCCTGATACTAAATTTTGACAAGCGAAGCTCCATCGCCGAAGTTCCAGACGCCAAAATTCCCTCGACTAGCGGTCTCAAGGATGTGGCTTTCGTTCAACCCGCTGGAGAGGGGAAAAGTTGCTGCTTTCGTACTAACTCTTTTTTCTCTGGCCTTCTTAACATCCCTTGCACTTCGCCAACACACTCCTTCTCAGTTTGAGCTACCCGCTGCGAGCTTCTCCTGGAAGTGGTGGCTCTCGCCGTATGAGCAGAACTTGGTGTTGCGGCCAGCCGTAACGTCTAACGAGGTCATCTCCGTCTTCTTCGCGAATGCACAGTTGGGCTGGGCTGTAGGAGAGAACGGCATCATCCTGCATACCGAGGATGGGGGCAGCAGTTGGAAGCCCCAGGTCAGCAATACGCCGCAAAGCCTCAACTCCGTCTTCTTCGCGAATGCGCAGTCGGGCTGGGCCGTAGGAACGAACGGCACGATCCTGCATACCGAGGATGGGGGCAGCAGTTGGAAGCCCCAGGTAAGCAATACGCCGCAAAGCCTCAACTCCGTCTTCTTCGCGAATGCGCAGTCGGGCTGGGCCGTAGGAACGAACGGCACGATCCTGCATACCGAGGATGGGGACAGCAGTTGGAAGCCCCAGGTAAGCAATACGCCGCAAAGCCTCAACTGCGTCTTCTTCGCGAATGCGCAGTCGGGCTGGGCCGTAGGAACGAACGGCGCGATCCTGCATACCGAAGATGGGGGCAGTAGTTGGAAGATGCAGTTCAGCAATACGCCGCAAAGAATCGACTCCGTCTTCTTCCAGAATACGCAGTCGGGCTGGACTGTAGGAGGTGGCGGCACCATTCTGCATACCGAGGATGGGGGCAGCAGTTGGAAGCCCGAGGTCAGCAATACGGGGGAAGGACTCAGCTCCGTCTTCTTCGCGAATGCGCAGTCAGGCTGGGTCGTAGCAGAAAACGGCACCATCCTGCATACCGAGGATGGGGGCAGCAGTTGGAAGCCGCAGGTTACCAATACGCGGGAAGGCCTCTACTCCGTCTTCTTCGCGAATGCGCAGTCGGGCTGGGCCGTAGGAGAAAATGGCACCATCCTGCATACCGAGGATGGCGGCAGCAGTTGGAAGCCGCAGTCCAGCAACGAGATGCAAGGTCTCATCTCCGTCTTTTTCGCGAATACGCAGTCGGGCTGGACTGTAGGAGGTGGCGGCACCATTCTGCATACCGAGGATGGGGGCAGCAGTTGGAAGCCCCAGGTCAGCAATACGCCGCAAAGCCTCAACTCCGTCTTCTTCGCGAATGCGCAGTCGGGCTGGGCCGTAGGAAAGAACGGCACGAT
>Ga0210407_10001774_pt1 | contig 19524 bp, 25 predicted proteins | sample IncBWC27MmetaG_FD_150860 | JGI IMG/M metagenome (GOLD analysis project Ga0210407, IMG submission 150860) | Forest soil microbial communities from Barre Woods Harvard Forest LTER site, Petersham, Massachusetts, United States - Inc-BW-C-27-M | ecosystem: Environmental > Terrestrial > Soil >... | reverse complement strand
CTCAGTAGCATGGAATGAAGCCGTTCACTTTGGTTTGTCTAGTCACTTTATTCACCGCGGGACTTGCATGCGCACAGCAAGGAACCAGTGTCCCTGGCGGTCAAGATACAGCCGCGCTCGAACAGAAGGTCCGCGACCTGGAAGATCGCCTGGTCGCTCTCGAAGGCCAGATGCGAGTGCTGAAGGCACAGGCTGGCCAAGCGCCCGCTGCTTCTGTAGCTACTCCCACTGAGGCGGCAAATGAGGCGCCCACAACTGCGGAGAGCGTTGCCGCTGCCTCCACGCCGGTGAGCCTCGGTGGCGCCGGTGGCTCGGCGGCCAAGGCGTTGAATCCGGATATCAGCATGATCGGCGATTTTGTGGCGTTTGCGGGCGGCAATTCGATCCGGCCCTCGCCGGCGCTCGAAATGCACGAGTCTGAATTGGGAGTGCAGGCGATCATTGATCCTTACGCCCGCGGAGATTTCTTCCTGACTTTTGGGGAAACCGGAGTCGCCGTTGAGGAAGGTTACATCACGCTTACCGCGTTGCCGGGGAGTTTCGTGGCACGAGTCGGCAAGATGCGGTCGGCGTTCGGCAAAGTGAACACCATGCACAACCACGTTCTCCCGTGGGTGGACCGGCCGCTGGTCACTCAGAATCTGGTAGGCGGGGAAGATGGAATCGACGATGCGGGTGTTTCGGTGGAACGTATCATCCCGTTTCCGAAAGGCATTTTCCTTTCCGCGACCGGGCAGGTGTTTCGTGGCGATTCGGGGTCAGGGGATGAGTTAGTGTTCCAATCGCATCGGAAAAGCGATGTCAGCACGGTGGCACATCTACGCGGCTACAGGGACCTTAACGAATCCACCAACCTCGACCTCGGGTTCTCCTACGCGCGAGGCCACAACGAACTAGGGACGAACTTCATCACGAGCCTGTACGGTGTGGATGCCACGGTGCGCTGGAAGCCGCTGCGGCGCGCTATCTACCACTCTTTCGTCGGACGCAGCGAATTCATCTGGAGCCAACGCCAACAGGCGACATTTGAGCAGCGCGCCTTCGGCATGTACGCGTCGGGAGAGTACCAGTTTCACCGGCGGTGGTTCTTAGGCGGACGCTATGATTGGTCGGATCGGCCGCGCGAGGCCAACCTCACCGATAAAGGCGGCTCGGCGATTCTGACATACTGGCCGAGCGAGTTCAGCCAAATTCGAGGACAATATCGTTTTACGGATTACGCTGGAAATCATAAGACTAACGAACTGTTGATGCAGGTGCTGTTCTCATTGGGAGCGCACGGCGCGCATCCCTTCTAGGAGATTGGAATGAATCTTGTTTTATCAAGAGCAAAATTTTTGCTGGCGGTCGCAGCGATTGTGGCAGCCAACCTTTTTTCCCCTTCGATTGCGGCGGCCAAGAAGCTGAACGTCATAACCGCGACGACCGACCTGGCATCTTTAGCGCAGGAGGTCGGTGGCGACAAGATCAACGTCGAATCGATGGCCAAGGGCTACCAGGATCCGCACTTCGTCGAAGCCAAGCCCAGCTTCTTGCTCAAACTGCGGCAAGCGGATCTGCTGGTAGTGGTGGGACTGCAGTTGGAGATCGGGTGGCTGCCGCCATTGATCACTCAGAGCGGCAACTCCCGCATCCAGGTTGGGGCGAATGGCTACCTGGACGCTTCGCAGTTCGCCGAGATTTTGGAGATTCCGCAAGGCTCGATCACCCGCGCCATGGGAGATGTGCATCCCCTGGGGAATCCCCACTACTGGCTCGATCCGGACAATGGACGCCGAGTTGCGAGAGGAATTGCCGGAAAACTGGGAGAGCTGGATCCGCAAGATACGGCCTACTTCCAGCAGCGCTTTCAGGATTTTGATCGCCGCCTGTCGGAGGCGGACAAGAAGTGGCAAGCGGATATGAAACCTTTCCACGGCAGCAAGGTGATTACCTACCATAACTCGGCGCCCAACTTTGCCAGGCATTTCGGACTCAACGTGGTGGGCTTTGTTGAGCCGCGACCGGGCATTCCGCCGACGCCAAGCCACACCCTGGAAGTCATCAACATGATGAAGCGCGACCACGTTAAGGTGATCATGGTCGAGCCCTACTTCGACCGCAAGACGCCCGATTCGATCGCGCGTGAAACCGGCGGAACGGTGGTTGAATACCTGCCTTCGGTTGGCGGGGTAAAAGAAGTCACAACGTATTTTCAGCTGTTCGACTACGATATCGCTTTGTTAACGAAAGCATTTCAGGCGAATCCATAAGTCAGAAATAGTTCGAAGGGAATTCAAAGGAGATCGATGGATATACTCCCATTCTTATTCTGGCCTTTTGTGGCCAGCCTGATCCTCACCGGAATTCACGCCTATCTGGGCGTGCACGTTGTGGAACGCGGCGTGATTTTCGTCGACCTCGCCCTGGCCCAGATCGCCGCTCTCGGCGCAACCATCGCAATCCTTCTTGGAATGGATCCGCACGGGCGAGGGGCTTACTTTCTGTCTCTTGGATTCACATTTCTGGGAGCGGCCATCTTTTCCCTGGCCCGAACCCGCCGCGGACACATCCCGCAGGAAGCTTTTATCGGCATCGCTTATGCAGTGGCATCGGCCACGGCGATTCTGGCCATGAGCAAGGCGACCGGCGAGACTGAGCACCTGAAAGACATGCTGGTCGGTAATATTCTTGCGGTATCCAGAGCCGAAGTAGCGAAGACGGCGCTGCTATATGGCGGGATTGGTCTATTTCACTACATCTTCCGCAAAAAGTTCTTGTTGATCTCAACCAATCTGGTGCGAGCCGAAGAAAGTGGGATGAGCATTCGGTTGTGGGACTTTCTGTTCTACGCCTCGTTTGGCTTTGTAGTGACTTCGTCAGTGGCAATTGCGGGAGTGTTGCTGGTGTTTTGCTACCTGATTGTCCCGTCTGTAGGGGCGATGCTGTTTGCCGACAAGATTGGTCGGCGATTAGCCATCGGTTGGACAATGGGGACTCTGGTGTCGGCGCTGGGAATCTATTTTTCGGTGCTAGCGGACTTGCCGACCGGAGCAACGATCGTTTGCACCTTCGGCGGCGTGCTCATATTGATGTTTTTCGTCCACCTGATTTTCTTCCACGGAGGACGGGCGCGTGCCTTAGAGGGAGCAAGTTCCGCGGAAAAGAAAACGGAAAGGGTGCTCCAGACTCGCGGCTAAGGCAGCATGAGATCGGAAGCTTGTTGGTGGCAATAGGCAACAGATCCAGCTCGCAGCGATTTCTAGAAGCCAGGCAGCGCGGTGATTCCTTTTGCTTCCACGCACTCATAGGCCCGGCCGGCTGCGAGGTTCTTGTATTCTTCCGTTCTTCCGCTGGGCCATTGGATCACCAGACGTTCGATCTTGTCTCGCTTCCCCAGTCCGAAGGTTACCGGCAATTCCGATTGCGACAGGTAACTGGACCCGCCCTTGACCAGGCGCGATTGGCTCATAGTTCCGTTCGATGGGCCATTCGATGGGCCATTCGCTACCCCGTTCAGCGCGCCGTGAAAGATTTTCACGGAAGCACCGATGGCGTCGCGATTGGACTTCGTCCCTACCAGTCGAATCCGGATGCTCCGATTCCCGGCAGTCTGGTCGTTGCGGTAGAGATAGGCTGCACCGTTGTTGGTGGTGATCAGCAGATCAAGATCGCCGTCACGATCGAAATCGCCATAGGCCAGCCCTCGTCCGACTTTTGGCTGACTGAAGCCGCCACCGACTTCAGCGGCCACATCAACGAACGTCCCCTTCCCGCTGTTCAGGAAAAGTTGCGGCGGCTGCGCGTAACCGACGCCGCTGACATTCCGCACCGTGTCGTCGATATGTCCGTTCACAACGGCTAAGTCGAGTGCCCCGTCCAAATCGAAGTCGAGAAACGCGCATCCGAATCCCAGCTTATCTTTCGACGCCAGCCCCACTCCGCTCTGCGTCGCGACGTCAACATAATTACCGCTATCGGAAAGGCGATAAAGCCCTGTCATCTCGTTGTCGAAATTCGTGATGGCCACGCCAGAGCTTCCTGAATTGTCGAAGTCGGCCACATCCACGCCCATCCCCGCACGCGCTCGGCCCTCCGCGGAAAAGGCGATGCCGGCATCCACGGCTACGTCCTTAAACGTACCGTTGCGCTGATTCCGATAAAGCTTGTTGGGCTGCGTGTCATTGGTCACCAGCAAATCGGGCCAGCCATCGTGGTCGTAGTCGAGCATGGCCACGCCGAGTGACTTCGAACTGCTGTCGAAGATTCCGCTCGTGGCCGTGACATCCTCAAAGGTTCCATTGCCGCGATTGCGAAACAGCCAGCAAGTCTCTCCGCGGTAGGCTTCGGGCGTGCAATAGGATTTGTGCTTGCCGTCGAGGCTGCAAAACACGTCGTGCTCGGGAGACCACTTGACGTAGTTACAGACAAACAGATCCAGTAGTCCGTCGCGGTCGAAATCAAACCATATAGCGGACGTGCTCAAAGCCTGCCGTCCGCCCAGCCCACTCGACTTAGTAACATCGATGAAAGTTCCCTTGCCTGTGTTCTTGAAGAGCCGGTTCTGCCCGACACAGGTAATAAGGATGTCAGGATAGCCGTCGTTGTCGTAATCTCCGATCGCAACCCCCATGCCGTACATCTCGACATCGAGCCCAGCGCTGTGTGTCACGTCGGAAAATGTGCCGTTGCGATTGTTGCGATAGAGCTTCAGCGCGCTGGGCTCCGATTTATGCCCCTGTTTGTGCCCTGGCCAATCCGCGCCGTTCACCAGAAGAATGTCCTGCCAGCCGTCGCGATCGTAGTCAAGAAACGCGCAACCGGCGCCGAGTGTTTCGGGCAGCAATTTCCCTCCGTAGGCGCCGCTGTTGTGACGAAATTTGATTCCAGACGGAGCAGTCACATCCACGAGCCGGAAACCAGGGTCGGACGCGGAGGCGGCGAACGCGTCCAATCGCAGGCTTGATGTCGCTATCGAAGCCGACGCCAGGCCTGCCATTCCCCAGAGAAACGACCGGCGGCTCAGGACAACGCCGTTCACCGTAGGGTCATTCCCGGAAGGTCGTTTCACGGAAGATCGCTTCACGAAGATCGTCTCACGAAGATCGCCTCACGGAAGATCAACCAGCCCGTTGCGGATCGCGTAAACAACCAACTCGGCGGCCTTGTGGATTCCCAGAGTGTCCATCATGTTGGCACGATGGACGGCGACCGTGTTCGCGCTAAGGTCGAGGGCGGACGCAATCTCCTTGTTGGACTTTCCATCCACGATCATCTGCAGCACTTCGAGTTCGCGCGGGGTGAGCGCGGCGTTGCGCTTGCCCTTGAGTGGAGCCGGGCGCTTGAGTTGGGAATCGAGTACAGTTTCGCCGTTCGCGACTCTCCGGATGGCAGCGCCCAACTCCAGATCCACTGCATTTTTCAGGACATAACCGCGTGCGCCGGCCTCGAGCGCCTGCCGCACCAGAGTTTCCTCCGGGTGCATGCTAAGCATGAGCACCAAAGATTGCGGATGCTTTCCGAGAATCTGCCGCGTGGCTTCCAACCCGTTCATCCCCGGCATGGCGCAATCCATGACAATTACTTTCGGGCGAAGCTCATCCGCAAGTTTGATTGCCTGAAGGCCATCGCCAGCTTCGCCGGAAACGATAATGTCCGGCTCATCCTCCAGAATGCGGCGGAATCCCCGCCGCACCAGGGAATGGTCGTCAACCAGCAAAACTGAAATCTTATCCGGCATGGGAATCAAGCTTCCAGCCTCTCTCTGGGGACTCGTAATCGAACCAGCGTTCCTCTTCCGTTCGCACCTTTTCCGCCATCGCCCTGCGCGGGCCGCAAAAATTCGACCGTGCCCCCCAGCAACTCCGCGCGTTCGCGCATCGCTACCAGTCCAATTCCCTGCTTGGCGGCCTGCGCTTCAAAACCCTTGCCGTGATCTTCCACCTCGACTTCCAAAGCTTGCGGCAGAAATCGCAGACGCACCCAGGATTCTCCCGCCCCCGAATGCCGGGTCACGTTATTCAGAGCTTCCTGCACCACGCGATACACATGAATGGCGGCGTTGCCGTCAACAGGAAAAGGTTCGCCCGATTTCTCATAGGATACGTGAATCCCAGCTTGCCTTTCCACCACCGGCAAATACCAGTCAAGCGTGCTCTCCAAACCGGTTTCTTCGAGCATCACCGGATGCAATGCCTGCGAAAGGCTGCGCACCTTGTCCAGCGTACTTTGCGTGATCTCACAAACTTCACGCAGTTCGGAGCGCAGCGCCGATCCCTCCGGAGCGTGATTTCCGGCGCGCGTCAGCATGGCTCCGACGGCCGTCAGGATCTGCCCAAACTCATCGTGCAACTCGCGTGAGATGTGGCGCAAGGTAGATTCCTGGGTGGAAATGAGCTTCTGGGCAAGTTCACTGCGCTGTTCGGAAAGCGTCGCGAGCTGCGCGAATAATCGCCGGTTCGAGCGGATCAGGTAAAGGCTGGTAAAGAGAATGGCTACCAAAGTCGCCGTCAGGAACAGGTACACCTGGCGCTGGACGCGGTCATAAATCTGCCGAATCCGCAATGCAGCCTGCTCCTCACTCTCATTGTTCTGCACCAGCAGCCGGGACACGGCCGTGCTCAGCGCCTCCTGCCGCGCTCGCAGAGAGATTCGAATCTGCGTCCTGGCCTCCGTCTGGTTGGAATCATGCGCCAGTGCAAAGGTCCGATCCGCCGCATCCCAGAACTGCGTAACAGAATTCTCCAGATATTGTTCTTGCTCGGGAGTGCGATTGACCGGCGCAACTTTCTGCTCCTGGCGCAACGCGTCGTCCAGATCCGTGCGCACACGCTGGAACTGCGCCGACCATGCCGTCAGCGGGTAGGGCTCATCGTTGTCCAGCATGTCGCGCATCGCCAGGGCCAGCGAGTTCAAATCGTTCTGGATGCGAAGCAACTGCAGAGAATCTTTCCGGTTGCGGTCGACGAGATTGTTCTGCAGTTCGCGCAAGCCGGAAATCTGCCGGGTGATGTATCCCGAGTAAGCAACCACGGCCGCCAGGGTAATAATCAGCCCCAAAAACAATCCGGGAGTTGGAGTTCGATGGGGCGCAGGCGCAGGCGCAGACGAACGACGCACGCCCCGAGAATACAATGCCGACGGCCTAATTTACCAACCTCCCGAGCGCCGCCCGTAATTCCTCCGACTTAAAGCCGAACGGGCCGGGTTTGGCCTTGTAGGCAATGCGACCCTTGGCGTCAATCAGATAAAGACGATCGGGCCAGCCGCTGTAGGCTTGCTCGGTTGAGTTGCCGAATTCATCAATCACCGCGGGAATCTGGATGCCGAGTTTTCGCACGCACGCTCCCGCCACCAGCGCGCGCTCCTCTTCGTCTTTCGGGCTGGCAAAAACAACTTTGTCTTTGATATTGCTCTCCATCTGCCAAACGTCGCTCGGATGTGCTTCCGTGATGTACACGACCAGAAAAGTAACCTTCTTCCCGTATTCCTCGGAGAGCTTGTTGAGAGCGGGAACCTCCCGCCGAAAAGGCGGTCAAGTGTAGCTGCCAAAGATCAGCATTACGGGCCGCCCTTGCGCCGTCAGCGTGGATAGCCGCACTGAGGCGCTTTTGTCCAGTCTCATCAACGAGAAGTCGGGCGCAAGATCGCCAACTTGCAGGGTGCCGGCGCGAGCGTGCGTCCACAAAGTCTCGAATGGAAAGAGGAGAAATGGGACGGGGCCCGGCAATTTGGCCATGAAGCGCGCGAATGTTTCCGGCGGACGACGCATGATGTGGTAGAGCGCGGCGCAGCCGACCAGCCATACTAACGCGGCAACGGCGAATGCTCTAAGCAATGCGCGCTTCGGGAATGTATATTTTGTCCTCAACATCGATGCCCAGCCCCTAAAGGGGTGTCTGACTTAGAAACCACGTGATTATAGGGAGGCAAACTGACAGGTCAATAATGTGAAAGTAGTACTCTCTCGGCTGATCCGGACGAACCCTCTGAAATCTGAGCTTACGCGGCTCGATGCCGTCTAGGAATATGGTAGGCACGACTGGACTCGAACCAGCGACCTCTACCGTGTCAAGGTAGCGCTCTAACCAACTGAGCTACGCGCCTACTGCTGTGGGCTTTGTTTGCAACGCGCCTTTTGATGCGGGACCCTTGCATCTTCTTGATAATCGCATGTTGGTGTCCCGGTGTCCATAGGGGGATTGGACACCGTCCTTGAATTGGCTGTGGATATCTGACTAGATTTTTGGACACCTTAGTAAGTGCTCTCTCAGACTAGCTTGGTGGACACCGGAATCGCTGCGCGTTGAAACTTTTTCGGGCTAGATTTTTGGACACCGCTGATCGGGTGGCGGCGTGGGTGCTCAACTCACTGCCGTGCTGGCGCGTTCGACGATCCGCAATCTTCGGACGCGTACGCGAGTGCGCCGCCTCTCCCCGTGACTCGATTGTCGCATGCCTTGCGCTGAATTCCATCCCGGCGCTGGGTGGTTGCGGTCGGCGTCTGCGGGTACGAGGCCCGCCGCCGCACTCTCCGGGTATGAATGGCTCCCATGATCTCCTGCCGCCTGGCGCCCTGGCTGGTCACAATTGCTCATAGCTAAGGGTTCCGCGTGAAACATTTCTCCTAGTTTTGGCGTCCACGAGGGTGGGGGATGGGGGGTGGGCTTTTTTCTGCGGTCCGTAAAGCTGCCGCTTGGAATGTCGCGCTGGGCGCGGCTTTTGCGTATGGGCGAAGATAAGGCGAATATGTTAGGATCGGTCGCTATGGCACGGCGGCGCGATCGCGACGAACCACCGGACGTCCTCAGCGCGGAAGAGATCAAGGAGCTTCGTCATCGGATCGCGCACCTGAGTCCTGACGCGGTGCAGCGGCTCTACGAACGCGCGTTCGAAGATTGTCGGCTGGTTTACTCGCGGATCCCGAGCCCGCGAAAAATGCAGACGCTCGTGCAGTTGTGGAAGCAGCTTTGGATGTGGCGCTAGTTGGGTCTATTTTGAATCCCGCTTTGGGCGCGGTTTTTCGGCTTGCGTTTTTTGGGAATCGGCCGGCTTGGCCGGGTTGACGGGCACCGGCTCTTCTGGGGATCTGCGTTCTTTTCCCGTCGCGTCTTCTTTCGCGGTTGTGGCGGCTTGCTTGCTTTCGTCGAAGATGTCATCCACGGTACTGCTTACCGCATCTGGGTCTAAGCTTTGGTGCACCCTCTCATTGCGAAGGTTGATCCGCCATCTTTGGTCCCAAGGTACGGTATCCAAGAGTGCTTGGTAAAACGATGGTGGTTGGTCGCCATAGAACCCGGTTGCGCGCCAGGACTCAAGGTTTTCGAGCCTCGTCGAAATCATCGATATTCCTTCGACTACCTGCTTCAGGAGCAACATCTCTGGTGAGTCGGCCTTGCTGGCGCGCATGATATTCGCGAGTTTGATCGGGGTCTCTCCCCAGTTTCCGGCCTCCGCCTGTTCAGCGAACTTGCGCAGCTTTTCTACCGCGATCTCGATGCTGTCCGGGTCGGTGAGATCGAACTCGATTGTTCGAAAGCCGCCGATGTCGAAGGGAATCTTTGATAACCGCGGCTCGATCACGTGGATGATCGGTTTCTCGATGGCGTGGCGGACTGCCAATTCGTAGAGGACGTTTGGGTTGTGTTCCGTGAGGTCCGCGACGACCAGGTGGGCGTCCTGCACTGCTCGGAGAACCTGAGAAGTGATCATGCCAGGCTCGTCGATCTCGTCGCCGCGGATGACCTCGTATTTTTCATCAAGAGCTTTTTTGAAGATGTGCTTCAGAACCTTGTCGGAGCGCCTCCGTGTCTCGCTGTCCTTCGAGCCGATTGGCGCGATCGCGAAGCAAGATTGCTTCGGTTTCTCAGTGCCAGCTGGTGTCATGCCGCAAAGTCTAGCATGTGGGAGGATGGTGTCCACTCTTTGCCGTTGCTGTTCATGCTGACCACGTGCTTCTGCGTGGTAAACTCTCGCTCACCGAGAATTCAGATGGCGGAGTCTTCAGAGTCTTCGAAGGGTGGAATCCCTGAGCTGATGGAGCGGCTCGGCGTGAGCGGCCGTCAGTTTCAGAACGTGAAACTGGGCCCCGGAGTTGTGGGGCGTAATTCATCGATCGCCTGGGTTGGAGGGGTTGTCATGCTCGCCGGGGTTATCGGTGGGGTGTGGCTGCACAGCACCTTGCTCGCCGGTGCGTCTATTGCTGGAGGCATCTTAATCGGACTAGGTGTCCCCTGTCTTAATATTTTGTTTGCGCGGATGAACCCGGCTGCTGCGATCCTTGAGGGTGCGGAGTTCGTGCAGTATCACCAGATGCAGATGACGGCGGCTAAGGGCATGCCTATTCTTATTGGTAGTCCGCCGATCCCGACGCCACTGGAGCTGGGAGGTCGGGATAGCAAGTCCTTGCCTACCTCTGGGGAGAAGCAGGGATGAGACGGCTCGTGCATCTCGGGATAAATCCTCTGGGGTCGGTCGCGAGCGTACCGGGCTCGGTGAATCCTCCGAATTTCACACAGGCTCTAGAAACCTATATCGGGCGCTTCGCTCCAGATTGGTTTCGTTACGGTGCACAGAACTATGTGCTTTGGACAGACGCGGATCTCACGCACCTGGCCACCGGCATTCAGGCTCTGCCGGGTTTCCAGCACGTGTATCTCCTGTTGACGGAGTTCAATCCTAGACTCCCCGCTTGCGATGGCATGATGTCAGCCGCATTTTGGCAGTGGCTTTACAAACCTCGATCCTAGGAATTTGCCGGGGTTACCTACCCGGCCCTCGGTACCACCCGAGAGGCCTAGCTTGCCGGAAACTGCGGCTCGGCTAAGGTGTGCGGCGGTTGGTGTCCGGCGATCTCTGGGTCATCGCGCCGCGCTTGGTGCTGACTCGGCGCGGTGGGTTGCGTTTGCCTTGGCACGTTGGGTAGTTTACGCATCCGAAAAATTTGCCGAATGCGCTCTGCCTCTCGATCATCGGGCCGTCGCCGCACTCGGGACAATTCACAATCCCGGTGCCCTCGTACACCTTTCGCTGGATGGTGTCCACCACTTCTTTTCTCGTTCTGGCTGGTGGCTCTGCGTCCATGTTGACCGGGGCTGGCGGGGTGAGTGCTCCCATGAATTCTTCTAGGGCTGCCATCGCCCTGGTTGCGAGTTCGACTAACTGGCCGCGGGTTACCTGCGCGACCGGGACGAACCCCGGCCGCGTTGCGCTGTGAATGAGTTGGGTCGTTGTCATTGCGCACCGCCCGCTGCGGCTAAGCGCCTGCAACCTGCGCCGATGAACTGCCTGTATTCGTCGGTTTCGATGGGGGACGGATCGGTGACCATGCCCAGACGGAGCATGGTTTCGCGGTATGCTTTCTCGTTTTCTTCCGCTTCTTCCTGCTCGATTTGCTCGCGGTCGATTCGCTGCTGAGCTTCGTGCATCTCGGCACGGATGTAATTCACTTCTTGTCGTTGAAGGTTTTCAAACAGGTAGGACACCAGACCGCTGGACACCATGCTGCTATACTGCGATTCAGACATATTGACTCCTTTCGTGAGTCACTTTGTTCAGGCTCATCGCTGGTGTTTGCGCACTGCGGTGAGCCGTTGTTTTTGCTTCTACCCTTACCCTTAGATCGCCAGCCCCGAGCCGACTTTAACCCGGTAGCGCGGTGGGCTGGCTTGCCCCGCTGCTGCCACTTACCCTTGAGTCGCTTCACCCGTCGCCGCGTCCTGAGTGCTACGAAGCCAGCGGTGGTGTCAAGGGCGGCGCGGCTTTTTGCGCCGTTCATCGGAACGATGGGAGCGCAGCGACCGGAGTGTAGACCCTTGACGCTGCCGCTGGCTTCGTGGCACTGGGTTGGAGCGGCGGCGGGTGATGCGACTTGGGAGAGTGGCCGCGCGTGGCATGCCGGCACACTGCGCGGTGCGGCGTCCGTGCTTTCGCGGTCCATGCTGCCGAGCGGCTGAGCGAGGCGGCCTGCTCTGGCTCTTGCGGTTGCTTGGTGGTTCTTTCGGTGTCCCCGGAGCGGCTGAGCGACGGCCCCTGCTCTCGACCCGTTCTATTTCCCTGCCGCAAGATCCTTCCGGACCGCAGCGAGCAGCGCTTCGCGCTCTTCTCTGAACTTCGCGTGGTAGTCCACATCGCATTCCGAGAGCTTGCTCACCGTCTGCCTCAGGAAGAGGGTCAGGGAATCAAGTTGCTTTGCCACATCCGGCCCGCAAACAAGATGAGCCTGGGCGCCCGCCGATTCGAAGTCTCCGCAAGCGGCCCACCAGCTCCGACTGGCCTTCAGAACTGCTTCTGTGCTGTTGGGATCGTCTGGCGGCTGGGCCCTGACGACCTCCCAAACGGAGGACAGGGTTATTAGGGCGTCTTTGGCCGCGGTTTCTGCCTTCACCAAGGCAAAGAATGCATCTCTTTTCATCTCCCATAAACGCTGCCGCCCCCACACCTCGTCGGAAATCTTCGCCTCGATTTCCTTTGTCGTCTTGGTGACAGCCGCGACCTGTTCGACCAATTTGTTGAGGTCCTCGTGCGTGGCGAGGTTCTGGCCCTTCTTTTTGAGATAGGCGCCGACGAAGGAACCAAGCCAGCCTCCGACGAAAGAGATGATCGGCACGATTACGTAGAGTTCCATGGGCTGCAACCTCGCGGGAATTCTAGCACTATGCTGATTGGCGATTTCGTGCTCGCTTCGCCCTTGGTGTCCATACGATGGGCCACTTTTGCGCGTGCCAGACTTCGGGGTCGTGCGGATACGGCACTGCATCGCAATGGCACTGCGGATACACGTCGAGGACGGTGCGCGGGTTCGCGAGGTATCGCGCCGTCTCTGCCGCGCACTCCCGCTGCATCTGGCGGTGCTCGGTCGAATTTCGCCAGCTGCGGGTGTCGTAGCCGTAGGCCATCAGCGGCCCGCCTTCATGAGGATGATCAGCGAGACGACGACCGTGATCGCGACCAGGACGAGGGCGGCGGTCATGCTCATGGTGTCCGCGCCTTCTTCTTCGCGGCGCGGCGGCGTGTCATCCTTCGGCCGGCGCTCAGGACTGCCGCCGCGCCCTCGTCCGCTGCTGCGTCTGGCCTCGCAACGGCGGAAGGTCGCTGACTGCTGCTCGTCCTGGCTGCGACGTGCTGGTCGAGCATGGTCATCTCGTGGCGCTCGATCTCCTCGTGGTGAAAGATCACAATACGACCGTGCACGCCTCCCGGCTTCCGCAGATCGACGGGCCGAAAGAATGGTGTCCCGTTCGGATCGCCGCGCATTCTCCCGGTGAGTTGGTAGACACGGCGCATTACTCCGGGGCCGCTGGCGTCGATCTGCCGGACGCGGTCCCCGATGTTGAGCAACTTGAATTCGTCCTGGGTCATGGTGCGCCTCTGGGAGAAAAGCCGGACGGGACCGGGTTGGCTTTCCCGGTGGGCCCGTCCGGTGCGGGTAATGCTTCTCGTCCTGGCCCCGCGAATTCAAAGGCGGCGGGCGAGGGCGCCCGCCCTACACAATTCAGATCGCTACTCCTCCTGGTGCGGCTTGGATGGCGCGGTGCGCTCCGCACTTTTCGCAGACCGCGCAGTAGCGTGGGCGGGGTTTGCTGGGGTCGCCGCGCTGCCGCTGCTCGACGCCACAGCGCCGGATGATCAGCGGCTTTCCTCCGCAGTGGCCGCAGGTTGCCAGTGGCGCGGTTCTGCCCGTGCCCTTTTCCGGCCACGTTGGCAGGACCTTGCCGTCGCGGGTGACGGCGGCGGCTAGGATTTCCCTTACCCGATGTGGCTGAGTGGTTCGCTGCCGTTTGGTGGCCATGGTTCTGCCGCTCCTTTCGCTGCCTGGACGCTGTGCGGCTGCGCTCGACGCCGCGGCGCGATCGCGTGGGCCCGCTCAGCTTCGAGGATCCCGCGCATCGCGGCCAGCTGCGCCGCTGCCTGTTGCACCATGACGTAGAAATTCTCGATCAGCTTGCCGGGGCTGCCGTGCAGCATCCCTCGGCTCAGTATTTCCGTGGTGTCCATCAGCCCTTCGTGCGTGGTGAGGGCCTGCGCGAATTCTTCTTGGCCATGCTTCGGTTGCAGCGCTGTGCCTTGCGCCTCGGTGATGCGGTTGCGGGCTGGGTTCTCTGGGAGTTCTGCGATGCGGTCTGACGTAGGCGTTCCTCTTTCTGCCTTCTGGCTTTGGCGTTGTCGATGGTGCGGAGTGCGCTGAGCGCGATCTGATGCGCGTAGAGCCGCGCTTTCGCGTCGGCGGCGGTGATCTTTCCGCTCGTCAGATCGGCCATGATGTTGCCCATGGCTTCGAGCGTGGAGTTGGCGGTGGGGAGCTTCGCAGCCTCCCCTACCGCCGCTGCGGCTGGTGTCTGGGCTGTGGTTGCGAGGGTGCGGACGACGCGGCAGAATGCGATCTCCACGTCGCGGCGCTCCCACGCCTTGATGAGGGCATAGAACTGGGCCCCGGCGTCGGCGTCCCCGGAGTTGAAAAGCGCCGTCAGTATCTCGACCTTCGCGTCTAGTTCGTCGGTCATGGTGTCCTTTCCATGGCGCGGGCCTTCCGCATCTCCTGCACTTTGGCGATGACGGGTTGTAAGTCGGCTAACTGCACTTTGTTGGCGAGATAGCGGAGGGTGGTAAGTGGGTTGGTGTGGCCGAGATAGCGCTGGACTTTGCGCAGGTCGAGCGTGGCATCCCAGACGTCTTCGGCTCCGGTGCGGCGCAGGTCGTGGATGTGGAGCTCGCGGCGGATGCCGAGTTGCTCCTTGAGTTTGTTGAACGACTTGATGAAACGCGGGTTGCGGGTGGGTGGCCGTCCCTCTTGCTTCGGTGGGCGTAGCAGGTTGACCAGGGGAACGGTGCGATCGGAGTTGGCCGGCAGAGTGGTGATGGTGTCCGCGATCTCGTCGGTGACGGGCAACGACATGTTGGCGTTGCCCTTGGTGACGAAATTGAGGCTGCGCGTCAAAGGGTGCCAGTTCTCCAGCGTGATGCGAGTGGCGGTGCGGTGCCGGATGCCGAGATCGCAGCACAGCAGCAGGAAGAAGCGCATGCGCGGGCTGGCCGCTGCCAGCAGGCGTTCGCGCTCGTCGTCGGTGGCAACTACGCTGCGCGGCTTGGGCTGGGCAACGCGGGCGACGGCGCGGGCGATGCCTTTTGGCGCGCCCTGGGTGTCCTCGCACCAGTAGAGGAAGCGCTTCGTCGCCTTGCTGTAGTTGGCGCGTGTGTTCTGCGCTTTGCTTTGCCAGAGGGCCGTGATTTTGGTGGCCGACGCGATCGTGAGCTTGCTGACTTGCTCGCTGCCGATCTGCGCGACGATGGCTTTGAGCGCGGCCGTGGTGTTCGGGTTTTTGCGGTGAGTGTGCGCTTGCTGGAACTCCGCCGCGGCTCGCGCAATTGTGCCGGACGCTGCTTGGGGTTTGCCGCTGCTCGCATCGCTTGCTGATGCGCCTCGGCTTCGGCTTGGGTGGGGAACGCGGCGCGATGACGTCTTCCGTCAGAATCGCGCCAGTCGGCCATGAACTTTCCGCACTTTTGCTGCATGGGTGTGGCTCCTCGGCGTTGATGGTGTCCAGCTGTAAGAAGTAGAAAACGAATTTTGTGTTCGTTCCCCTTCGGTTTTTAATGTGCGCTAGCGCACGCTGATGAATGCGCTACCGAACGCTGCCGGGATGTCGTCCGGCATGACTGCTGAGCGTCCGGCAACCGCACGCAACGACGAGCGGCGCTAGTGCTTTTTTGTTGGTGGAAGTGCGAGGGTGGACACCATCGGGCGGGATTGCTTTTGGATTGCTGGCCTTGGCGAGATAGCTTTTAGACAACTGAGCTACGCGCCTACTGTCTAATGCGGAGACTTGCAACCACAGACGCCGTGTGACATGGGACTGCGCGGCGTCAACAAGGAATTTTACCACGCTGCGGCGCGCCTCCTGCATTGGCAAAACGTGTGAAACCAACCGTGATGGGCCATAGGGTTGGAGAGACGGGCGCCTCGCCCGTCCAGTTTCGGGCGGGGACGCTCGGCTCTCCAGGCCTAGGGCTGGGAATAAAGTGCCCGCTTGAGGAAGTTTCCAGCGCCGGCGCGTCCCAGGAATTTGTTTGCTTCCACGACCACGCGGCCGCGCGACAACACAACATCGGGCATGCCCGTAACTTGAATTCCTTCGAACATCGAATAATCGACGCGCATGTGGTGAGTCTTCGCGCTGATGGTGTGCTTACGCTCCGGATCAAAAATCACGAGATCCGCGTCGCTGCCCACCGCGATCGTGCCCTTGCGCGGATACAGGCCGAAGAGTTTTGCGGGTGTTGTGGAAACCAGTTCCACAAAACGGTTCACGCTGAATCGTCCCCCGGCAACGCCGCCGGAATAGATAAGGCTCATGCGGTGCTCGATTCCGGGACCGCCGTTTGGGATCTTGGTGAAATCATCGCGGCCCAATTCTTTCTGCTCTTTGAAACAGAAGGGACAGTGATCGGTTGAAACCACCTGGAGATGATCTGCCTTTAGTCCATTCCACAATTTTTCCTGATGCCACTTCTCGCGTAGAGGCGGCGTGAAAACGTATTTCGCACCTTCAAAGCCTGGCGCGTCGAAGTTATCGAGTGAAAGATACAGATACTGCGGGCACGTCTCGGCGTAAACCGGGAGGCCGCGATCGCGAGCCTCACGCACTTTTTCGAGCGCTTCGTTGCAACTCAAATGGACGATGTACACCGGCGCTCCCGCCATTTCCGCAAGCGCAATCGCTCGTGAGACGGCTTCCGCTTCCGCCGTCGTAGGACGAGTTAAGGCGTGATACTTCGGCGCTTTTTTCCCTTCCGCCAGCGCCTGCTGCACGATCACGTCAATCGCGCCGCCGTTTTCGGCGTGCATGCAGACGAGTCCGCCGTTCTTTGACGTGGCGCGCAGAGCTTTGAAGATGCTGGCGTCGTCGAGCATGAATACGCCGGGATACGCCATGAACAACTTGAAACTCGTGACACCTTCGCGCGTCAGAGCGTTCATCTCATCGAGCTGCGCGCCCGCGAGGTCCGTGATGATGCAATGAAACGCATAGTCACAAACCGCTTTGCCGGACGCTTTCTGCATCCAGGTATCGAAAGCCGTTCGCAGCGTTTGGCCTTTGTATTGGATGGCGAAATCGATCAGCGTTGTCGTCCCGCCGAAAGCCGCCGCGCGCGTGCCGGTCTCGAAATCATCCGCGCTCGTCGTCCCGCCGAAAGGCATGTCGAGGTGGGTGTGCACGTCGATTCCGCCGGGAAACACATACTTACCCGCCGCATCGATAATTTTCCCCGCATTGTCTCGAGGCAGGCTTTGTCCGACAGCGGAAATCTTTCCGCCGCTGATCGCAACGTCGCTGGTGTAAGTGTCGGTTGCGGTGGCGACGCGACCGTTCACGATGATGGTGTCAAAGCCCATGGTTCTCTCTTCTCCTCCGGCGGCGAAGTACAGATTTTATGCTAAACTCCCCAACTTACGAGCGCCGATTTTCGTGCGGAGTCCGTGGCGGAAATCGACACGAGCAACACCTTTAAGGAATTGTCGTCCCGAGCGAAGCGAGGGATCTACAGTTCGCGGCGAGATGCAGATCCCTCGCTTCGCTCGGGATGACAAAATCTTGTGAGTTGGGAGACAACATGCAGTTCGGCATCACCATCAAGCCCGACATGCCGGTCGAACGGATCGTCCGACTCACGCGCCAGGCGGAAGCTTCCGGCTTTGAGTATGGCTGGATCTTCGATTCGCACGTCCTCTGGCTCGAGCCTTATCCGATGCTCACGCTCATGGCGACGAACACAAAGAAGATGCGGCTGGGCACCTGCGTGACGAATCCGGCGACTCGCGACATCACGGTGACGTCGAGCCTGTTCGCGACGCTGAACTTGATCTCCGGCGGACGCATGCAACTCGGCATCGGCCGCGGCGACAGTTCGCGGCGAGTGCTGGGCAAAAAGCCTGTGACTGTCGCGCAGTTGGAAGAGTCGGTAAAGGATTTCCGCGATCTCACGAGCGGCAAAGAGATCGGATACGAGGACGGGAAAGCGCGGCTGACGTGGGCAACTGGTGGCGTTCCGCCGGTGTGGGTCGCAGGATACGGGCCAAAAGTGCTCGAACTCGCCGGCCGGATCGCTGATGGTGTTATCTTGCAGTTCGCCGATCCCGACTTGATCGAGTGGTGCGTCAGCTTCGTCAAGAAAGGTGCAGAGGCCGCGGGACGCGATGCAAAGAAAATCGAGATCATGGCAGCTGCGCCGGTGTGGGTTTCTGATGATCTGAAAATTGGCCGCGAACGCGTGCGCTGGTTTCCTGCCCTGGTGTCGAACCATGTCGTCGATCTGGTTTCGCGTTACAAGCCCGAGGAACTTCCGCCGGCTCTGACCTCTTATATACGCGATCGCGGGCAGTACGATTACCTTCATCATTGCGAAGTTGACAGCAGCAACGCGGAGTTCGTCTCCGATGAAGTGACAGACCGCTTCTGCCTGCTCGGTCCCGCCGAGGCGCACATTGAAAAGATTCGTGCGCTCGCTCGCGCGGGAGTTACCCAGTTCAACATTTATCTGATGTGCGGGGACGAAGAGGACACACTGGAAGCGTATAAGAAAGAAGTGTTGCCGGCGTTTCAGAAATAGCTCGTGGATTGTCGTTCGTGTATGACATTTCAACAACCGCCCCCCTCTTCAGGCAGAGTTTGTGCGGTTTTCAATGTGACCATTCGCACCTCAATCATGACAGCCTTTCTGACGATAGGATTCGTGGCTGTTCTTTTTGGCCAATCGAATCGCAAGGCTGCGCCCGAGCCCAAATTCAGCGAGCTTTCACGCGAGGACAGCGCACGACTTGATCAACAGAGAGCAGTTGTTGCAGCCGCTGCGAAACAGCGATACGGCATAACAGCGCTCACCAGAACCAAGAGCGACTTGCCCGTTCTTCAACGCCTAATTGACGAAAGAGTATTCAACAGGTCCCAGACATACGAGTTACAGAGTCTCGGTGTCGCCTTTGGGGATGTGCTTGCGAGCGAACTTCCGTTGCGTTGGGTAATGGTCACGGACGAGTACGGCACCGATCCAACATTGCGGTTCAAGGAGACGACCCTTCAAATCAACGCGCTCACGATGATTTCCAAGCGAGTCGAGAGGGATGAGCCAGTAAGTGTCTCGTACCTTCTGCGCATAACCCGCGAGCAGCTTACGCGCCTCGAGGGTAAATATCGCTGACTTGCCTCGGACACAGAGCAGTACAACAAAGAGGTCTTGCCTGTTTTTTCGCGGATGCTTAGGCGATCCGCCCCGGGTTCGTTTATTCTTCGTCAATGGAGCCGATCATTAAGGGCGCGATCCCGGTTCTGCCGGCTGCCGACGCCGCGGAATCTCTGAAGTGGTGGACCGAGATTTGCGGTTTCAAGGAAACTTTTCGCGACGCCACTCCTCCAAATTATGCAGGTATCAACCGCGGCGAGGCGTACCTCCACATCGCTGGCATGAGCGACAAAATCCTGGCACGGAAGGTCGGCGACCAGACCATGGTGCGTCTGGCCGTGCAGGGTATTGAGGCGTTGTATGCCGAAT
>Ga0210407_10001773_pt1 | contig 19545 bp, 11 predicted proteins | sample IncBWC27MmetaG_FD_150860 | JGI IMG/M metagenome (GOLD analysis project Ga0210407, IMG submission 150860) | Forest soil microbial communities from Barre Woods Harvard Forest LTER site, Petersham, Massachusetts, United States - Inc-BW-C-27-M | ecosystem: Environmental > Terrestrial > Soil >... | reverse complement strand
AACTGATCGCGGCTCAGGCTGCCGACTCTGCAATCGTTGTAAGCCTCGCACTGAAAGTTCGACTGGCTCATCGGCAGCGACGGGAACTCCGGAATCGGGCCCGGCGCGAGCAGGGCGACGGTGACGCGCTCCTTGCGCGCGTTCATGCAGGTGATCCGCGCGATGCCCGTTAACAAAATGTTTACTTCCGAGGCAAGCGCAGCCTCGCGCAGGATTATATCCCGTCGTTTGAAGTTGGCGAGCGCGAGTGCGCCGACCAGGAGGTTAAGTTCTTGTGCGGAAAGCCAGGAGAGAGCTTTGAGGCGGCTCAGGCGCTCGAGATCGGTGTCACGGTGACTTTTGAGTTCATTCAATATTGCACCTTCTTGGGATGCTCTGACCATACGCCCTTGGCGGCGATAAAGGAAACGGATTGTCACCTGTCGGACATGGAATATGTGCCAAATGGAACTAGAAAATCGGGTGTCCCGGAGAACACGCGGGATGTTCCGGGTGCGCGCTGGCCTTAACCTAACTGCTTGGTGCTCGCTGTGAGGTTTGCGACGTTTTAGGCGCTTTGGTTGGCGGGTTCAACGAAAAGCGGGCAAATTTTGGTCGGCGCGAGCTCTAGCTCGTGCAGACAGTTCGTGCGGTGTGTCGCGAGATGGTGAGCGGTCGAGAAGTGCGGGCCGGATTGGAGGAATCTACTGTGTGGGCTACGGCGTGGCGGCTTTGCCGTATCTGCCATCAATCATGCCGCGAACGACCGAGTGTGCCTGGGCGAGGAAGCTCTCCAAGCGGTCGCGATTGACGGTCATGTGTTGGTTGTCGCGCGAGATCAGATGTTTTTTCTCGAACTCGATCAGATGCTCGGTGATGCGCGGGCGCGAAGCGCCGACCAAATCGGCAAGGTCGCGATGGCGCGCGTGGACGGTGAGGCGAATGCCTTTTCCATTGCGGACGCCGAAGTGCTCGCTTAGTTCGAGCAGGATCAGGGCGAGGCGCTCTTCGAGAGTGCAACTCATGAAGTTGGCGCATCGGAGCTGGACCAGATCCCATCGGCCGAGATAGCTGGATGCCATCCGTTTGAAGTCTTCGGAATCGACCCCGAGCGCAATTTCGATAAACTTTTCCAGCTCAACGGTTCCGACCGTGCAATTGGTGACTGCCTCGCAGCGGAAGTCGTACTTGATTCCGATTACTCGCGGCGGGAAGCCGGGGATCATTCCGGGTGCGACCATGATCAGCAGAGTGCGCATTCCCTTGCGGTTGCGGCAGGTAATTCGCGCCACGCCGGAGAGCAGAACGTAGGCGAGTTCGGGCGAAGTCTTGTCATCGGAAACGACGCCGCGCTTTTCGACGATGTTGACCGTGAGCGCACCCGCCAACTTATCCAGTTGGCGCGCGGTCAGCCACGAAATGTTGCCTAGTCCGCGTAGTTTGCGGATTCCTGATGCGCGCGCTGCGGTCATGTAAGTACGCTAGCAGAGTGGCGCGAATAATGTGCTTTTCCGTTCATCGCGCATTGTTATGCACGTAACAGATAAACACGGTGGCCCAATGGCTATATTCGTCCGCACGCGATAGCGTGAGGGCTCGCACCGATAGCATTGCGATTACTCACATCCAGCCACACGGAGTGTATTTCAGATGACACTAGTTAATATAGTCGTGATTCTAGTCGTAGTAGGATTAGTGATGTGGCTAATCAATACGTACATACCGATGGCCGGCGCGATCAAGAACCTGCTCAACATAGTGGTGTTCGTGGTTCTGCTGATCTGGCTGCTGCAGACTTTCGGCCTGATCGGAAATATCGGCGGACTGAAGATGCCGGCACTGACCTAAGCGCGGCACGCGCGCGATGATGAAACTGAGAAGCAACTTTACCGGGTCACGCGCTGCAATCTTGCGGCGATTGGCGCCGAACCGCGAACCAGCGGCATCCCCTCCAGAAGCCAAGCGGCTCCCGCCGTCAGGCAAATGGTGAACAGGCGGGCATCCGGGAGACTCCCCCCTCCCTCGGTGCCCGCCGACTTTTATGGCCCAGATCCGCTGGAAAGCGAGCGTATGGCGGAGATCTTGCATTCCTTAAATATTCGCAACCAAGGCTCGCAGGAGCAAAGGAAATAACGGTTATGACACTCGAGGAAACTGCAAATTCTACCGTCCACGACGCGATCGATCAGGGCCGCCAGGCAGCCGACAAAGCCAGCAAGGTAGTCAAAGACGGGTACGACGCAGCGCAGCAATTCGTTCAGGACCAGGTCGGGGATTTCGATCTTCGCGACTTCGTCGAGCGCGAGCCGTGGATTGCGATCGCGGCGGCCTTCGCGGTCGGCTACGTGGTCGCGAAAATCGTCAAGCGAATCTCGTAGTGCGCGGATAGATTTCGAGCACAGGTCAATTTCGATGAGTAGTGCAAATCACAACGGAGCAAAACATCAGGGGCGAAGTCCAAGCCTCGAACGGGAGCTGGAAAACCTGGGCGAGTACATCAGGGAAGAACCGCTCACTTCGATCGCGATAGCCGGCGCGGCCGGATTCATCTTCGGCGGCGGAGCGAAGAGCAGACTTGGGCTGGCGGCGCTGGCGATGGTTGGAAAGACGGCGATTCGCGGCGCGGCGACCAATCTGATCGTCGGACTGTTTTTTCCCGGCCCCAAACCGACGAGTACCAGACGCGCAAAACCCAGGCGACGAGATCGCGACGAGAGACATGACCATGCCAGACATGACAACGGAAGAACGGATATCCGCAATTCAGGATGAACGCGACGACGCGCGCGAGGACCTCCGCGAAACGTTGACCGAGGTCAATGCCAAGGTCGAGCGCGCCGGAGACGATCTGCGTCCCGACCGCATGATCGAGAACCATTCCGCGGGCGCCGCGATGCTCGCCGGGGCGATCGGTTTTCTAATCGGCACGAGCAGCGAGAATCGGGCGACGGGACCGGTCATGATCGCGGCGCTGGTCGGCTACGCGCTTTCGCGGCGCGGCCCAAAGGAACCGAGCTAGGATCGCGTTCATCAGGACAATATTGCGGGGACAATTTGCGCAGCACGCCGATGTCTCTTGGGGAACCATAATCCAGTTCCATCGGAAACACGTTTAGAGAGACAATATTGCGGGCGCAACGAAGGAGAACGAACAGAATGCCGCACTCAGGAACAAAGCAGATAAAATCGATGGTGTGGTTCGGCGCGGTGCTGTTCGCACTTGCGATCGCTACCAGCGCCTCGGCGCAAGTCAGGATCGACATCGAAATGCCGCCGGTGCCCGGCTTCTCGAACTACTACCCGTGGTTCAACGATGTTCCGCAGTATGAGGGAAGCCAAAGCTTTCGTTGGTTCCTGGCCCATCATCCGAACATCGCGCGCGCGCTCGCACAGAATCCGGGGCTGCTCTACAACGCCAACTGGCGCCGGCAGCATCCGCAGTTGGAACAGTATTTCGCTAACCATCCTCAAGTATGGGCGGCGCTGAACGGCGAATACTGGGCAACCGGACCGGCGGAAACGCAGTGGGGCGACTACGACGACCAGCATCAATGGCGCGATGCCTACTGGTGGCATGAGAACGATCCGGACCGGTTCTACGACACTCATCCTGATTGGGTCTCGCTCGATCCGCGCTGGCGCGATCATGACGGCGACTACGATCAGGCGCATGTGTGGCATTACAAACAGTGGTGGGAGCAAAAGGATCCCGGTTGGGTGAAGAATCGTCATCCCGATTGGCTCAGAGAACCGCAAAATCGGACCAACCAGGCCAGCGAGCATCAGAACCAGCAACAGAACCAGCAGCAACAAAATCAGCGCAACGAACAGGCGACGCGCGAGCAGCAACAGCGCAATGCTCAGCAGCAGCAGTCGGAGCAGCAGCAGAAACAGCAGCAACAAAATCAGCGGAATGAACAGGCGACGCGCGAGCAGCAGCAACGCAACGCTCAGCAGCAACAGTCGGAGCAGCAGCAGAATCAGGAGAAGCAGCAGCAACAAAATCAGCGCAACGAACAGGCGACGCGCGAGCAGCAGCAGCGCAATGCTCAGCAGCAACAGTCGGAGCAGCAGCAGAATCAGCAGAAACAGCGGCAGAATCAGCAGGAGCAATCGATCCGCGAGCAGCCGCAGCGCGCGGCTGAATCGCAGCCACGTGCGGAGCGTCAGCCAGCTCCGGAGAAACAGCAGCAGGCATCACGCGAGCAGAAGCCGAAATCAGAGAACGCGACCAACGATCAGCAGCATCAGACCGGAGATCAGCCGCAGGACAAGCACGGGGATACGAAATGAAGCCGATAGTAACGGTCGGGGCGATTCTGGTCCTGCTTGGACTGCTCGGGCTCGTAGTCCCGCAATTTACGACCCACGAGACCAAGAACGTGGTGTCACTTGGCGATCTGAAGATCCAGGCCAACGAGCCGACCGAGCATACGATTCCGCCGATCGCGAGCGGTGCGGCAATAATTGTCGGCGCGGTCCTGCTTGGCGGCGGCCTCTACCGTAAACAATAGAAGGGTTTGATCGTGCCAAATATCGATACCACGATTGCAGTTGCAGTATTTCTGCTGTTCATTGGGATGCTCGCGGCGGTTCGAGCCGCGATGCCTTCGCGCGCCCGCTCGGCGGAGAACTCAGACAAGGATCCAAACTCAGATCAAGCGAACGCCGCGGTCTCCCGTCGCGAGTGACGGCGCACGCAAAGATCGCATCGGGCGCGGCCGTCGATGCGCTCGGGCCGTGCCCCGTCCAAATTTGCTAATATTGTAGGTGCGGGACTTCGCTTGAGCGGGGTCGCGACTTCGCCAACCACGAGGCTAGTTTGAATCTTGTATACCTGCGGGCGTTGAAGAGCCCGGCCCCATCTTTCGCGCACGATATCGAAGAACCGATCCGTGCGGAACTCTTCAGTATCGAGCGCCTCGAGCAGCACGGCGAGACGCTGGCGGTTGCGCAGCGGGTTACCGATCAACCACGAACGGGACGCGCGATGGCGCCGCGAATACGCGCCAACGCGCGGATACTGCTCGAAGTGTATCGCGGCACCGCCGCAGCGATCCGTCAAGAACGCGCGATCACGCCGGCGGCCGAATGGCTGGTGGATAACTTTCATGTAGTAGAAGAGCAGATTCGCGAAATTCGCGACGACCTTCCGCGCGGCTTCTATCGCCAGCTGCCCAAGCTTGCCGACGGCCCGCTGGAGGGATATCCGCGCGTGTTCGGAATCGCGTGGGCTTTCGTCGCGCATACCGACAGTCACTTCGATCCGCAGACGCTCAGCCGATTCGTGCAGGCTTACCAGCGCGTGCAGCCATTGACGATCGGCGAGCTGTGGGCGGTCGCAATCACGCTCAGGATCGTGCTGGTGGAAAACCTCCGCCGTCTCGCGGCGCGCATCGGGAGCGATCGTAAAGATCGTCAGCGAGCCGACGCGCTGGCCGACCGCATTCTCGGAGACGGCGGGCGCGAAGCTGAGCCCGCCGAGACCGCGCTCAAAGCGCTTGACCGATCGCCGCTGTCGCCGGCCTTCGCGGTGCAGTTGGTTCAGCGGTTGCGCGATCAGGATCCCAGTGTGACCCCGGCGCTGGTCTGGCTCGATCAGCGGCTGCAGGCCCAGGGAACCACCGCCGACGAAGTAGTGCGCGCGGTGCATCAGGGGCAGGGCGCGATGAACGTGACGGTGCGCAACGTGATCACCAGCATGCGCCTGATGTCGGCGGTCGATTGGGCGGAATTTTTCGAGAGCGTGAGCGTGGTCGATGCGTGCCTGCGCGCGGAGAGCGAGTTTGCCGCGATGGACTTTGCGACCCGCGACAGTTACCGCCATTCGATCGAGAAACTCGCGCGCGGCTCGGGGCATAGCGAGCTCGAGGTCGCGCAGCATGCGATCGCAATGGCCAAGCGCGCCGCGCCGGAAGGGCCGGGACGCGACAGCGCGACCGCACGGCGCGAGCATGACCCGGGCTATTACCTGGTCTCGCGCGGGCTCCGCGCACTTGAGCAAGAACTCGGATTTCGGGCGCCGATTGGCGATTGGATAGCGCGCGCCAACGCGGCGGCTGGAATCGTCGGTTACGTCAGCACGATCGTAATTCTGAGCGCGGTCATCCTGGCGGCGGCCCTGTTCGCGATCAGCGGGGCACATCTTCCCGGATGGATGCTTTTCATTTTGGCAACGGCTGGCGCAATTCCGGCGATGGAGGCGGCGGTAACGCTGGTCAATCGCGCGGTTACGATTTTCATGCTGCCGGCGCCGATTCCCGGTCTCGAGCTTCACGACGGAGTGCCCGAGAGTCTGCGCACGATCGTCGTGATGCCCACGCTGCTGACGACCCGCGCGGAGCTCGAAGAACATATAGAGCGCCTCGAGGTTCATTATCTCGCGAGTCCCGACGGCGAGCTGCGCTTCGCGCTCCTCTCGGACTGGTGCGACTCCGCTAGCGAGAGTGCAACCGGTGACGACGAGCTGCTCGGCGCGGCGGCGGACGCGATCGCGCGCTTGAACGATCGGCACGGACCCGCGCCCGACGGTGGCGCGCGGTTCATCCTGCTTCATCGGCGACGAGTCTGGGACGCGGCGGAAGGGAAGTGGATGGGATGGGAACGCAAGCGCGGCAAACTGCATGAGCTGAATCGATTGCTGCGCGGCGCGACCGATACCAGCTTCATCGGAACCGATGGCCGCCCGCCGATAGTGCCGTCGGAGGTTCGCTACGTGATCACGCTGGACGCCGACACCCGGCTGCCGCGCGGTGCGGCCAAGCGGCTGGTCGGCAAGATGGCGCATCCGCTCAACGCACCGCGCTTCGACGCGCAATGCGGCCGCGTGGTCGAAGGATACGGCGTACTGCAGCCGCGGGTCACGCCCTCGCTGCCGACCGGGCGCGAGGGATCGATTTTCCAGCGCGTGTTCTCGAGCGCGAGCGGAATCGATCCGTATGCGTTCGCGGTCTCCGACGTGTACCAGGATCTGCTCGGTGAAGGTTCGTACAGCGGCAAGGGTATCTATGATCTAGACGTTTTCGAGTCGGCGCTCAGAGGCCGCGTCCCCGACAACACGCTCTTGAGTCACGATCTATTCGAGGGAACTTTTGCGCGTTCGGGATTGGCCTCCGACGTCGAGGTGGTGGAGGAATTTCCGTCGCGTTACGACGTCGCCGCCGCAAGGCAGCATCGATGGACCCGCGGAGATTGGCAACTGCTGCCGTGGATATTGGGGCGCGCGGATTCGAGCGTCGATAGCGGGCGCGCGACCGCCGGCGATCACCGGGCGGTGATCGGGGCGCTGGGGCGCTGGAAGATGATCGACAACCTGCGCCGCACGATGTCGGCGCCGGCTGCGTTTATCGCGCTGGTCGCAGGATGGACGCTGCCCTTTTCGGCCGCCCTGATTTGGACCGGGTTCATCGTCGCGACGATCGCCACCGCTCCGATGCTCCCGTTTATCACCGGGATCGTTCCGCGCCGGCTCGGCATCTCCAAGCGCAGTCATCTGCGCGCCGTCGGCACTGATCTCCTTGTTGGACTGTCGCAAATCGCGATGTTACTGACCCTGCTGGCGCATCAGGCGTGGGTGATGACCGACGCGATCGCGCGGACGCTGTACCGGCTGTACGTGAGTCATCGACGATTGCTCGAATGGGTGACCGCGGCGCAGGCGAAGTCGGCGACCCGTCTCGATCTGCGCGGCTACTACGAGAGCATGGCCGGCGGCGTCGCGGTGGCGATTGCGGCCGGGATTTTCATTCTGCCCGCGTCCGCACACAGTCGCGCGGGGCTGCTCGCGGTTCCCTTCGTGATCTTGTGGATATGGGCGCCTGCGATCGCGCACTGGGCGAGTCTTCCGCCGTCGCTTGCGGGGGCCAAACCGATTTCCGAGGCCGACGCGCGTGCGCTTCGCTTAAGCGCGCGCCGCACCTGGAGTTTTTTCGAGAAGTTCGTGACCGCGGAAGACAACCTGCTGCCGCCGGACAATTTTCAGGAAGAACCCAAGCCGGTGCTGGCGCGGCGGACCTCGCCCACCAATATAGGGCTCTATCTTCTGTCCGTGATTGCGGCACACGATTTCGGCTGGGCCGGCACTCACGAAACGATCGAGCGGCTCGATGGGACGCTCGCAACGATGAATCGCCTCGAGCGTTTTCGCGGCCATTTCTACAACTGGTACGGAACCCGCGATCTGCGCCCGCTCGAGCCCAAGTACGTTTCCTCGGTGGATAGCGGAAATCTTGCCGGGCATCTGATCGCGCTCGGCAACGCGTGCCGCGAGATCATCAACCGCCCGGTTCTCGATCCGCAGCGCTTCGCGGGAATCGAAGATTTGGTTGCGCTCATCCGCGAGTCGCTCGGCCTGCTCGCCAGCGACCGGCGCTCTCATACCGTGACGCCGAAGCAACTCGACGAAGCGCTCGAGGGCCTTTGCGTCGTGCTGCGATCGGAGCCGGAATCGTGCGCCACCGCCGCCGCGCAGATGGCCGAACTCGCGATGCAAGCCGACGCTGTAATCGACATCGCGCGAGCGCTGACCCAGGACCGCGCCGACCTCGAGGGCACCGAGGTCCTTCTTTGGGCGGAGTCGCTGCGCGCGTGTATCAGGAGTCATCAGCGGGAAATCGAGTTGCTGATGCCGTGGGCGTTTCTGACCTCTCCCGACGCGGATGATCTTGAAGGGCTTGGAACTCTGTTCGACTCGATTCCGAATCTCGGTGCGCTGTCCGATCGATGCGACCAGGCGACCGGCGTCCTGAATGGCCGCAAGAAGGAACTCGCGGCCAGGTCGAGCGCTTCGCTGGCGCGAATCGACGCGATGCTCACGGCGCTCAAGAGTTCAGCGCAGGCGGCAAAAGCGCTCGAGCGGCGGCTGACCGAGATCGGCGCGACTGCGGGCCAGATGTTCGACGCGATGAAGTTCGATTTTCTTTTCGACCCCGCGCGCCAGCTCCTTTCGATCGGATATCTCGTCACCGAGGGCAGCCTCGACCAGAACTGCTACGACTTGCTCGCTTCGGAAGCGCGGCTTGCGAGCTTTGTCGCAATCGCCAAGGGCGATGTGCCGTCGCGGCACTGGTTCCGGCTGGGTCGCCCGATGACTCCGGTGGATCGCGGATCGGCGCTGATTTCATGGTCGGGATCGATGTTCGAGTACCTGATGCCGTCGCTGGTGATGCGCGCGCCGCTCGGCAGTCTGCTCGAGCAGACCAACACCCTGGTGGTTCGCCGGCAGATAAAATACGGCGCCGAGCTTGGAGTGCCGTGGGGCATTTCGGAATCGGCATTCAACGCGCGAGATTTGGAACTCACCTATCAGTACTCGAACTTCGGAGTGCCCGGGCTTGGGCTCAAGCGCGGTCTCAGCGAGAACGCGGTGATCGCTCCCTACGCGACGGCATTGGCGGCGATGGTCGATGCGGGCGCGGCGGCGGAGAATTTCGCGCGGCTCTTCAAAGCCGGCGGTCTTGGCCGCTACGGCTGGTACGAAGCGCTCGACTACACGCCTTCGCGAGTTCCCGAAGATGAGAACGTCGCGATCGTTCGCGCCTACATGGCGCATCATCAGGGAATGACCCTGGTCGCGATCGCGGATGCGCTCCACGACGGCGCGATGCGCGCGCGCTTTCACTCCGAGCCGATCATTCAAGCAACCGAACTGCTGCTGCAGGAGCGGACGCCGCGTGACGTCGCGGTTGCCCGCCCGCGCGCCGAAGAAGTCAAAACCGAAGGCAACATTCGCGAGATCACCGCGCCGACGATTCGCCGCTTCCATTCGCCGCACGATCTCGTCCCGCGCACCCATCTACTGTCCAACGGCAGGTACACGGTGATGCTCACCGCGGCCGGCTCGGGGTTCAGCCGATGGCGGGAAATGGCGGTCACGCGATGGCGCGAGGATGTCACCTGCGACTCGTGGGGCTCGTACGTTTTTCTGCGTGACGTGGGCAGCGGCAAAGTCTGGTCGGCGGGATTCCAGCCCGCCGGGGTCGAGGCGGACAGTTACGAAGTCGAGTTCTCGGAGGATCGCGCGGAAATCGTCCGCCGCGACGGGACCCTAACGACCACGCTCGAAGTGGCGGTCTCGCCCGAGGATGACGCCGAGGTCCGGCGCGTATCGATCTCAAATCTGGGCAATCGCGCTCGCGAGATCGAGCTGACCTCTTATGCGGAGCTTGTATTGGCGCCCGACGCCGACGACGCCGCGCATCCGGCGTTCTCCAAGATGTTCGTGCAGACCGAGTTTGACGCCAACGTCGGCGCGCTGCTCGCGACCCGGCGCTTGCGTACGCCCACCGACCCGCCGATTTGGGCGGCGCATCTGGCGGTCGTCGAAGGCGAGTCGCTCGGCGACATCCAGTTCGAATCCGACCGCGCGCGATTTCTCGGCCGTGGGCGCGACGCGCACATGGCAATTTCGGTGATCGACGGCCGGCCGCTTTCCGACACGGTCGGCACGGTGCTCGACCCGATCTTCAGTCTGCGCCGCCGGGTCCGGATACCGGCCGGTGCAACGGCTCGGGTCGCGTTCTGGACGATGATCGCGCCGAGCCGCGCGGAAGCGCTCGATCTCGCGGACAAGCATAAGGATTCCACCGCCTTCGAGCGCGCGGTAACGCTCGCGTGGACGCAAGCGCAAGTGCAGTTGCATCATCTGAGAGTCAACGCCGACGAAGCGCACCTGTTTCAGCGCCTTGCTAATCGCGTTCTCTATTCGGACCCCACGCTGAGGCCGTCGCCCGACGTGCTGAAGCGAAGCGAGGGTGGCCCGTCGAAGCTGTGGAGCAGCGGAATCTCGGGCGACCTGCCAATCGTGCTGGTGCGAATCGATGAACCTGAAGATATGGAGATCGTCCGCGAGCTGGTCCGCGCCCACGAATATTGGCGGATGAAGCGGCTCGCCGTTGACCTGGTGATTATCAACGAGCGCCCCGCGTCGTACGCGCAAGACCTGCAAGGCGCGCTCGAGGCGCTGGTCCGGAGCAACATTGCGCGGCCGAATTCCGACGGCGAAGGTATCCGCGGAGGCATTTTTGTTCTGCGCGCCGATCTGGTTTCCGTCGAAGTGCGAAGCCTGCTTCAGTGCGTCGCCAGAGCGGTGCTGCTCAGCCGGCGCGGAACGCTCTCCGAGCAGGTAAAACGTCTCGAGATGTTCGAGCCGGCTGCTGCGCCGCCAGTGCGGCGGTTGCCGATGAACGGCCGCGTCCAGCGCCCGCCCGCGCGCCGTGAGATCGAGTTTTTCAACGGCCTCGGCGGATTCGCAAAAGAGGGCCGCGAATATGTGACCACTCTCGGCGAAGGTCAGTGGACCCCCGCGCCGTGGATCAATGTGATCTCGAATCCCGATTTCGGCTTCCAGATCTCAGTCGAAGGCGCGGGGTACACGTGGTCGGTCAATAGTCAGCAGCGGCAAATTACCCAGTGGTCGAACGATCCGGTCGGCGACCGCCCCGGTGAGGTGATTTACGTTCGCGACGAAGACACCGACGAGTTGTGGGGACCGACCGCGCTGCCGATTCGCGAGGACGGCGCGCCCTACGTCGTTCGCCACGGGCAGGGCTACAGCGTTTTCGAGCACAGCGCGCACGGCGTCTCGCTCGAGCTTACCCAATACGTGCCGCTCGGCGACTCGATAAAGGTCTCGCGGCTCAAGATTCGCAATCTCTCGCCGCGCGCGCGGCGCCTGTCGGTCACCGCCTACGTGGAGTGGGTGCTCGGCACCGTGCGCGGCGCGTCGGCGCCGTTCGTGGTGACCGAACTCGACGCGCAGACTCGCGCGATGTTCGCGCGCAATCCATTCAGCGTCGAGTACGGGAGCCGGGTCGCGTTCGCGGACATGAACGGCCGGCAACTCTCATGGACTGCCGACCGCACCGAGTTTCTCGGCCGCAACGGTACCCTCGACAATCCCGCCGCGCTCGCCGGCGGCAGGCCGCTCTCGAATCGAGTCGGCGCCGCGCTCGATCCGTGCTGCGCGCAGCAAACAAGCGTGTCGCTGAGAGCCAATGGCGAGGCGGAAATCGTGTTTTTCCTCGGCGAGGCCGCGACCAAGGCCGATGCGCTTGCGTTGATCACAAAATATCGACGCGTCGATCTCGACGCGGTGCTCGCCGAGGTTACGCGGCTTTGGGACGACGTGCTTGGTACGGTCCAAGTGAAAACGCCCGATCGTTCCATGGATTTCGTCCTCAACCGATGGCTGCTCTATCAGACGCTGGCGTGTCGGGTGTGGGCGCGCTCCGCTTTCTACCAGGCGGGCGGCGCTTACGGCTTTCGCGATCAGCTTCAGGACGTGATGGCGTTGACGATGTCGCGGCCGGCACTTGTGCGCGAGCATCTGATCCGCGCGAGCGGTCGTCAGTTCGAAGCGGGCGACGTGCAGCACTGGTGGCTTCCTCCGTTGGGGCAGGGGATTCGCACGCGGATCTCCGATAACCGGATATGGCTGCCGTTCGCGGTGGCGCACTATGTCGAGGTCACCGGCGATCTCGCGCTCCTGGACGAGACGGCGGCGTTTCTCGACGGCCCCGCGTTGCAAGACGGTCAGAATGAATCGTTCTTTCAGCCGATGGTCTCCGAGCAGCGCGCCACCGTGTTCGAGCATTGCGCTCGCGCGCTCGACGTAAGTCTCTCGGTCGGCATCCACGGATTGCCGCTGATGGGAACGGGAGACTGGAACGACGGCATGAACCGGGTTGGCGACAAGGGCAAGGGCGAGAGCATCTGGCTCGGATGGTTCCTCTACGCGACCCTGCTCAAGTTCGCGGAGATTGCGGAACGCCGCGGCGAGGAAGAGCGCGCTTCATCGTGGCGCAACCACGCATCCGGCCTTCGCGAGTCGCTCGAACATTCAGGATGGGACGGCAACTGGTATCGGCGTGCATACTTCGACGACGGTACGCCGCTCGGCTCCGCGGGAAGCATCGAATGCCGAATAGATTCGATCGCGCAGTCGTGGGGAGTAATTTCCGGCGGCGCCGATCACGCTCATGGAGTAGCCGCGATGGCGGCCGTCGATGAATACCTGGTGCGCAATGAAGACGGACTGGTGCTGCTCTTCACACCGCCATTCGACAAGACCGCGCTCGACCCCGGATACATCAAAGGGTATCCACCAGGGATCCGGGAGAACGGCGGTCAATACACCCACGGCGCGGTCTGGTCGATCATCGCTTTCGCGATGCTCGGCGACGGCGACATGGCCGGCGAACTGTTCTCGATCCTGAATCCGATCAATCACGCCAACACCCGCGCCGGGATGCAGCGCTACAAAGTCGAGCCCTACGTCGCCTGCGCCGACATCTACTCGATGCCCCCGCATGTCGGGCGCGGAGGATGGACCTGGTACACCGGCTCGGCCGGCTGGATGTATCGGGCGGGCCTCGAGTGGATACTGGGATTTCGTCTGCGCGACAAGGAACTGGAGATCGAGCCGTGCATACCGACGGTGTGGAAGGGATTCGAGATGAGTTTCAAATATCACTCAGCCCGCTACGACATCGCGGTGGAAAACCCACGTGGAGTTAACCGCGGAGTCACCCGGGTAGAGGTCGACGGCAAGGCGCTGAGCGCTGGCACGGCGCGGATCGGCCTTATCGACGATGGCGGCGTGCATCAGGTGCGCGTTGTGCTTGGTTGATAGGCATATTGTTACCGACGATAGTGTCGCTAGTAAAAGAAAGCGAGTAGTAGGTTCCCTCTGGCACCGCACTCACTCTTACTACCACTAATAGTTTTGACTATTCGACCGACCGGACTTACTATCTAGTAGTCGGGATCGATATAGATTCGAGTCCGGCTTGATCCAGCCCGACGGTGGCCCTTCCGCTCGCCTTTGACCAACGTTCCGCTCGACCATCGCAAATTATCGGTATGCAAGGCTCGAGTAGGCCCGCACGAGACAGGCTTGTCTCGCTCTAATGCGGTTTGTGGAGACACAGTCTATGAACAGAAAGTTGAAGAACGCGATCACCTTGTCCGGCGCGGTCCTGGCCTTGTCGATCGCCATCCCGGCGTTGGCCCAATACGACCAAGGCTACGACGGGCCAAACGATGGGCCAACCTACAACCAGCCCAACTACAATCAGCCCAACTATAACCAGCCAAACTACGGAGGCCCAGGCTATAGTGGGCAGGGCTATATGGGCGAGGGCTACTACGGCGGCCCCGGACAAAGCGGATGGGGCGCGTACGACAGGTATCACCAATGGCATGGCGCTCGATGGTGGCATCAGCACAACATCATGTGGTTCTACGCCAATCATCCGGAATGGGCGGTCATGAATTCGCTGTGGCGTAATGAAGATGGCGACTTCGACAACGAGAATAACTGGCACGATGCGTATTGGTGGCATCAGAACAACTCGGACTTCTTCTACGCCAATCATCCGAACTGGATCTCATGGCAGCCAAATTGGCGCAACGAGGACGGCGCCTTCGACGCGCAGCATAACTGGCATTACGGACAATGGTGGTACAACCAGAACCCGAACTGGGTTTCCGCCAACCATCCCAACTGGCTCAACCAGCATCGTAACTGGGTGAATCATACCGAGGTGCAGAACCATCGCGCCGCGATGCGCGAAAATTTCGCGGCCAACCGCGCGAACCAGCAGGAGATCCAGCAGAATCGCCAGGAGAATCGCAATGACCGGCAGGCGACCCGCGAGCAGAATCGCGACAATCGTCAGGCAACGCACGAGCAGAATCGCGACAATCGTCAGCAAGAACGTCAGGCGACGCACGAGCAGAATCAGCAGAATCGCCAGGCGGTGCAGGCAACGCGCGAGCAGAATCGCGACAATCGCCAGCAGGAGCGCCAGGCCACTCATGCGATGAATCAGCAGAATCATCAGGAGCAGGCGCGTCCGCAGCAGGCTGAGCGTCAGCAGCAGCAGGCTCGGCCGCAGGCGGCGCACGAGCAGCACTCGTCGAGTCAGCCGCAAGCGGCGCATCAGCAGCAAGCGCGTCCGCAGCAGGCATCGCATGAGCAGCACTCGTCAGCGAGTCAGCCGCAGGCGCATCAGCAGCAGGCCAACGCCGGCCATCAGGGCGGGCATCAAGGGAAGAACTAGCCGCCGACACGAAACGGTCTAAGGCCGTTTTTGATCTCAAAAGGCCGCACCGGTCCCTATGACGGTGCGGCCGCTTCATTTTTGCGCACCAGAAAAAAGCCTTCGCGACGATCGCCGATGCCGTCATCAATCGCGACATTCTTTTGTCATCGCATTCCTAAAGCGGCAATTCTATGTCGTCCGCCGCTGACTAGACGCCGTTCAGACCATCTGCAACGTCTTGCTTTGCCGCTACTAGCTGCCTTCTGACCGCCTGAGCTTACGTTCTTCCGATCATTCATCCGCCGTTAGTTCGCAAACCTTTGAAGGGCACGGACCTTGCGTTTACGAGGAAGTGTTTCCTTCGCGCGCATTCGTCGAAGGTAACCTAAGAGGTACGTTTGATGACACTCAGTTTGGTTACAGCTCTTCTGTTCGTCGCACTCGCGATGCTCCACTCAATCGCCCGCGCAGTCGCAGTGCCCGCTTATGCTCGACGGTTACGCCCCGACCGGGACGAACCATTTCGACGCTCCCAGCTCCATCGACAGCAAGCAAATAAGGAAGTGAATCCGATGTCCTCAAAAGAAAGGGGCGCGATGACGCTCAAAGCCCTGGTCAATAAGATCTCAATCACCGTGTTGCTCCTGGTCATCTGCTTTGCCGGACGCGCGGGAGCACAAAGTGTCAACGCCGCACCGCCGAATTCAGGTCACCCCAAAGTGGTCTCTACGATTCCTGCATCTGAACAACACAACGTTCCTCCTGACACTTCGATCTTTGTGACTTTCAACGTTGAGATGTATTGTCCGTCAATCAACTTGAAGACCTTCACCGTGTTTGGCCCCGGTGACCATGGTCCGCGCGTAGCTGGAACGGTTAATTGCGGCGGCTCAACTGCGACCTTTACTCCATCGGAAAACCTCGCTCCGAACAAAAAGTATGTAGTCACGTTGAGAGGAAATATCACATCCCGGAACGGGGTAGAGTTGGGCTCGGTCAGGCATTGGGATTTCTCTACCGGTAGCGGCACCAGACCTCCAACGACTACGCCGTCTCCGACCCCTGCTGCGACCAACACCCCGACCGCCACCGCCACTGCCACTGCAACCGCAACTGACACGGCCACTGCAACCGCAACCGACACGGCCACCGCAACCGCAACCGACACGGCGACCGCAACCGCAACCGACACGGCGACCCCAACCGCCACCGCGACGGCAACGGCCACCTCAACTGCAACTGCGACTCCCACTCCCGTTCCACCCACAGTGATTTCGACCGATCCCGCGATCGTCGGATGCGGCGGACAGGGGATGCCGACCAATCAGGTGATCACCGCAACCTTCAACGAGGCGATGGACCCCGCAACTATCCTCGCGGCGGGTACCTTTACCGTGACCGCACCGGGTCCGACTCCAGTCTCCGGAGTCGTCACCTACGACTCGACCAACAACACCGCGACCTTCACACCGACCGGCGGTAACTTCGCAGCGAGTACCACCTTCACCGCGAGGATCACCACTGCGGCGCAGAGCCTGTTCGGAGCCTTGCCGCTCGCAACCGACTACGTATGGACCTTTAAGACCGGTGCCGGCGCAGACACCACCGCGCCTTCGGTAACCTTCACCAATCCGGCTGATACCGCGACCCTCGTCGCCACCAACCAGAAAGTTACCGCGACCTTCAACGAAGGGATGGACTCCACAACCATCAACCCGTCGTCGTTTACTCTGACCGGCCCGGGAGTAACACCCGTCCTCGGCACCGTGACCTACAGCACGACCGGCAATACCGCGACCTTCACGCCGAGCAGCCCTCTGCTGACCGGCACATTGTATACCGCGATTATCACAACCGCGGCCAAAGACCTCGCGGGCAACGCGATGGCAGCCGCATTTACCTGGACCTTCACCACCGGCGCCGGCTCTGACAGCGTCGCGCCGGTAGTCAATGCGACGGTTCCCACCGATGGTGCTTCAAACGTCTCGCTGACCTCGGGAATCAACGCGACCTTCAGCAAAGCTATGGATACTGGAACCATCAACACCGCAACTTTCACCGTGATCGGTCCGGGCGCAACCGTCGTAACCGGCAAAGTCACTTATGACGGAACCACCAACACCGCGACCTTCACACCTACCAACCCGCTTGCGGTCGGTGTCCACTTCACTGCCACGATTACTACCGGCGCCATGGACCTGGAAGGCAATGCGCTGGCGAGTAACTTCGTCTGGACCTTCAACACCGGCGCCTCGTCCGGACTCTCGCCGATAGACCTTGGAGCGGCCACCAATTTCGCAGTCCTCGCTCAGGCCACGGTGACGAACGCAGTTTCGGACGGCACAGTGATCAACGGCGATCTCGGTCTGACTCCGGGCAGCTCGGTGACCGGGTTCCCGCCTGGAATCGTGAACGGCACGATACAGGTGGACAATCCGCCCGCGGTCGCGGCGCTAGCCTCCTTGATGACCGCGTACGGCATCGCCGCCGGGTTGCCGAATCCAACCACGATTGGCGAAAATCTGGCCACCCAGATTCTCATCCCGGGTCTCTATATCTCCGGCGCGAACTCGTTCGAAATAACCGGCGGAAATCTCACTCTCGACGCTCAGAACGATCCCAACGCAGTGTGGGTCTTCCAGATGCCCGCGTCCACGCTCACCCTGACCAGTCCGAGCTGCAACGTCGTACTGATCAACGGCGCGAAGGCGTCTAACATCTTCTGGCAGGTCGGCAGTTCTGCGACTGTCGGAGCGGGCTGCGTCCTCGAGGGAACGATCCTCGCCGACACCTCAATCACGCTGGATACCGGCGCGACGGTGAACGGACGATCGCTGGCTGGCGCAGTAGCTCCCAGTGGCGCCGTTACAATGGACTCCAACAAAGCGAGTCTCCCTGCCTGCAACTGATCTCTAATCGGCATCAAGCGGGGTTCTAGCGCCCCGCTTGATGCCCGATGCTTCGAAGAACTACAAGGACTGCACATCCGCGAAGCCCCGCAGGGGATTGCGAAAAATAAACCACCGTACTAACGACGAAGCTGCGATCTCGTTCGCGGGAGTGTCGTTATGCAAAGCGCTGGAATCTTGTCGGGTATAAGGGTGATCGATTGCGGCACCTACATCGCCGGTCCAGCCGCGGCCACGGTGATGTCGGATTTCGGCGCCGAGGTTTTCAAGATCGAACGCCCGAATGGCGGAGATCTCTTCAGGCTCTTTCCGCATTTGCCCGGCTCTCCCAAATCGGAATTGAACTATTGCTGGATACTCACCGGCCGCAACAAAAAAAGCGTCGCGCTCGATCTCGCCGACCCCGATGGCCGCGAAGCCCTGATGCGCCTGGTGAAAACCGCCGACGTCTTCGTCACTAACTATCAAGCGCAGTTGCTCGCGAAGTTCCGACTGACCTGGGAGGACTTGCACGCGATCAACCCGCGCCTGATTTTCGCGCATATCACCGGATACGGCGAAGCGGGCGACGACGCGGATCTGCCCGCCTTCGACGCGCTTGCGTACTGGGCGCGTTCGGGCTTGATGACCAGCGTCACCGGACGCGACGGGACGCCGTCGGGTCCGCGCCCGGGAATCGGCGACCATCCGACCGCGACCGCGCTGTTCGGCGCGATCATGCTCGGGCTGTACGATCGCGAACGCACCGGACGAGGGGCTAAAGTCAGTACCTCACTGATGGCGAGCGGCGCGTGGGCGCACGGATGCGACCTTCAGGCGACAATGTTCGGTGCGGAATTTCCGCAACTGAAGGGACCGCATCCGATAAATCCGCTTTCTTCGGGATACATCACGCGCGACGGAAAACTGTTTCTGCTCGTGCAGCTCGATCCCGAGCATGAGTTTCCGCGTTTGTGCACGATGCTCGGTGCGCCCGATCTTGCGACCAATCCGATGTTCTCGACCGGCGAGAGCCGCACTGAACACGCAGCCGAGCTGTCCGCGATCCTGCAATCCCAATTCGAATCGAAAGATCTCGCCGACTGGCGAAAGGAGTTCCGCAAGTACGATATCAAGTGGTCGCAGTTGCCTATGATTGCCGACGTCGTAAGCGATCCGCAGATGCGCGCCGCCGGCGCCTTCGTCGATCTCGACTACCCCGGTCACGGCACCATCGAAACGATCAACAGTCCGATGTTCGTCGCAGGCGCCGAAAAACGAAAACCCACCGCCGCCCCCGAAGTAGGCGCCCACACCCGCGAAGTCCTCCACGACCTCGGCTACACCCCCGAAGCAATCGACGCGCTACTCAAGCGCGGCATCGCCGCCGCCACCCCTTGATCGTGTTGGTTCCCTCCCACGTTCGTCGGGGGAGGGTTAGGGTGGGGGACATCTATGCGGCGCGATTATCCGCCGCGCCGCACATTCCCTTCCGCTACGCGTCGGCGGTCACACTTTGACTATGCGCTGAATCCAACCGAGCAGGTCGCCCATCACTTCATCGCGATTGGTTTCGTTCAGCATCTCGTGGCGGCCTTCCGGATAATATTTCTCGGTAACGTCCTTGATGCCGG
>Ga0210407_10001772_pt1 | contig 19550 bp, 14 predicted proteins | sample IncBWC27MmetaG_FD_150860 | JGI IMG/M metagenome (GOLD analysis project Ga0210407, IMG submission 150860) | Forest soil microbial communities from Barre Woods Harvard Forest LTER site, Petersham, Massachusetts, United States - Inc-BW-C-27-M | ecosystem: Environmental > Terrestrial > Soil >... | reverse complement strand
CAGGGCTGTCCGGGGAATGAGTCAACTGCTTGCGGCTGCACGCCAAGCGCCACCTAGGTTTGGTGGTAACTTTCTGGTTGAAGAGACTCAGAAAGGAGTACTTGGCGTGCGCTATCAAAATACGGTGTTTGGCGATCTGCTGAAAGCGGTTCCTCGACGGCGCTTTGCGGCGATTGTCGGGCGGCACGGCGGGGACAAGTACATCAAGGGTTTCTCGGCTTGGGATCACCTGGTGACGCTGGTCTTTGGGCAGCTTGGTGGGCTGTCGAGCCTGCGCGAGGTGGAAACGGTGTGGAACGCGCAGGCGACGCATCACTATCACCTCGGGAGCGGACCGATTCGCCGATCGACCTTGTCGGATGCCAATCGGCGCCGGCCCAGCGCAATCTTTGCCGAGGTCTTTGCGGAGCTGAGCAGCCTGGCCTGTTGCGCACTGCCGCGCGAGGGCCAGCAAGTGTTGCGGTTGATCGACTCCACGCCGATCCCGCTTGCGAGCCTGCATAAATGGGCCGAATGGAACGGCCGCACACGGGGTTTGAAGACGCACGTGATCTACGATCCCGACGCCGACCGGCCGGTGCATCTCGAGATCACCGCGGCCACCGTCAACGACGTGGTCGTGGGTCGCCGGCAGCCGATCGAGCCGGGCGCCACTTACGTCTTCGACAAAGCCTATGCCGATTACGCCTGGTGGCGCCGCCTGCACGAGGCGGGCTGCTGCTTTGTCACCCGGCCCAAAGGCAATGTACCGCTCTATGGGCGTGTCGAACGCCCGGTCAGCGGGTCCGACCGAGACGAGGCGGGTATCCAAGGCGATACCGTGGTCAAGCTCGCCTCGCCGCAACGCGCCCGGCTGCCGATCCCCTTGCGCCGGATCGTCTTGCACCGCGAGGACGGCCGCGTGCTCACCCTGCTGACCAACGACTTGGAACGTTCGGCTGGCGCGATCGCTGCGCTCTATCGCAAGCGCTGGCAAATCGAGCTGCTGTTTCGATGGATCAAGCAGCATCTCAAGATCCGCGCCTTCCTCGGCCGTTCCGAAAACGCCGTTCGCCTCCAGATCTTTGCCGCCATGATTGCCTTTCTGCTGCTGCGCATCGCCGCGCGACACAGCCGGTCGGGTCTGCTTGCCTTGCGCTTTGCCGACCTGGTGCGAAGCCGTCTGTTCGACCGCAGACCGCTGGTCCACATCGACAAGTCCCCGCCCAGCTCTCGACCCGCTGGCTGTGCCCAAAACCAACTCGATTTCGCTTACGCCTGAATTTCCCCGGACAGCCCTGCGCGAGGCGGGGGACCCAGGAGCCAGCGACTGAAATCCCTGGGTTCCCGCTTTCGCGGGAATGACAGGGAGGAGCGGAAGGTCGATCGAATTCATCGGGAGGCCATAAACTCGGCGAGCGTGTCTGCCACCCGTTCCATCTCCTCGCCGGTGCCAATCGTGATCCTCAGATATTGCGGCAACCCGTAGCCGCCCATCGGTCGAACCAAAATGCCGTGGGACTGGAGGAAGGCAAAGGCCGCATCGGCGTTCTTGCTCGGGCTGTCGGGAAAGCGGGCGAGGACGAAATTGCCCACACTCGGGGTGAGCGGGATCCCGAGCGCTGTGAGCCGCTCGGAAAACCAGCCGAGCCAGCGCTCGTTGTGAGCGCGTGCTCTGTCGATCGCGACGACATCCTCGACCGCGGCCACGCCGGCGGCGAGTGCCGGTGCCGCCACGTTGAAGGGTCCCCGCATGCGGTTCAGCACGTCGGCGATCGCCGACGAGCAGTAGGCCCAGCCGAGGCGCAGCCCGGCGAGCGCGTAAATCTTCGAGAAGGTGCGCAGCATCACGACATTATCCGCCCGATCAACGAGCGCCACCCCGGCCTCGTAGTCGTTGCGGTTGACGAACTCGGCATAAGCGGCGTCGATCGCGAGCACGACTGAGGGGGGGAGCCCGGCGTGCAGCCGCGCCATTTCGCCCGCACCGAGATAAGTCCCGGTCGGGTTGTTCGGGTTGGCGATGAAGACCAGGCGAGTTCGTTCGCTGATCCGCTCCAATAGCGCATCGACATCGGTGGTGAGCGCTGGTTCGGGAGCGGCGACCGGGGTGGCGCCGACAGTCTGCGCCCCGATCGGATACATCAGGAAGCCGTGGCGGCTGTAGAGCACCTCGTCCCCGGGACCGGCGTAAGAGCGCAACAACAGGGTGATCAGTTCGTCCGAGCCGGCCCCGCAGACGATCCGCGCCGGATCGAGCCCATGGCACCGCGCGAGTGCGGTGCGCAGCTCCTCGGCGCTGCCGTCTGGGTAACGGTGGATGTCGCCGGCAAGGGCGCGATAGGCGGCGACCGCCTTGGCGCTCGGCCCGAGGGCGCTCTCGTTCGAAGCGAGCCGGATCGGCCGCTCGACACCGACGATTTTTGCCTCGCCGCCAACATAAGGAGCGATGTCGAGGACGCCCGGGCGGGGGGTGGGACCGGAAGCGATCGTCACCGGCTCAGGCTTCCACGGCAGCAGGAGCCGACCCAGCGCGAGCGGCATCGGTCAGCGCCGCCACTGGAAGCGGCAGCGCGTAGCCGCCAAACGGCAGCATCCGATGGAGCGCGCCGCCGAGCTGCGAACGAAAGCTGTCGAGCCGCTGGTCCGAGATCGGCACGAAGCCGTCGATTTCGATCAGGTTGACGGCACCGCCGGCATGCTCGTACGAGGCAAAGAAGGTGCAATTCAGCCCCAGCGAGAAGAGAATGCGGAAGATCCGGCCGCGGCTGATGCCGGCCGCCGTTTCCGTCGCCAGGAAAGTGCGATCCGCCCCGGTCTCCTGCTGCATCCCGCGTCCGATCGCTAGCGCATCGGCGCCGTCGCTGCGGGCGTTGCCGCGAGCGCCGAACGGCAGGCGCGCGACGACCCGTGGGGCACCTTCATCCTCGGACACGAGTTGACGCCACCAGGGATCGGCCTCGCCCTCCTGCGGCATCGGCAGCACGCCGATCGAGGCTTGGCCCTCGCTGACCGCGCGGATCACCTGACCGGTCGATCGATAAGCCGACATCGGCGTGTTGCTGCCATAGTGGTCGCGCGCTAGATCCCAAAGGCCCTGCTCTTGGGCCGGCGCATAGACCGCGACGGCAAACGGCGACTGCAGCCGCACCGTCGCCGCGAGCATCTCGCGCCACATCCGAACGAGGGTTGCCACTGGAAAATCCCCGTGGTGCCGACCGACAAGGCGGCGGATGATCTCGGCCTCCCGGGCTGGCTGGAAAGCGGCGAGTCGGCCGTCCCGCTTGCTCGCCGCCACCATAGAGATGATCTTCGCCCGTTCGATCAGCAGGTCGTGCACCTTGTCATCGATCTCATCGAGGCGGTGGCGCAACTCTGCGAGATCGGACGGTGTGGCGCGCATGGTCTCGTTTGCTCAAAGGGGCTGATAGTACTAGAGACGGGACCGGGCGAAATCAAAGAAAACGTTGACATGGCTCACCTCAGATCCCTACCTAGCGCCCCCAAGTCGAGAACCGGGGGCCCCGCGCTTTACGAGGCGCGGTCGGCCGCCCCGCAACCACCTCGGTCGAGATGTCGACATTGATCTCGCAGCGCCTGCGGTCACGACCCGACCAGGAGTGGCCCGGCCATCGTCTGCTTGTGCACGAGCCGTTGCGGCTCGACTGCGGGGTCGATTTCGGCCCGTTTACGATCGCGTATCAGATCTACGGCACGCTCAACCCCGATCGCACCAACGCCATGCTGGTCTGCCACGCGTTGACCGGCGACCAATACGTCGCCGATCCGCATCCGATCACCGACAAGCCGGGCTGGTGGGAAACGATGGTCGGCCCCGGCCTGGTGCTCGACACCGAGCGGTATTTCGTCATCTGCGCCAACGTGCTCGGCGGCTGCATGGGGACGACCGGGCCGCAGGACATCAATCCCGCGACCGGCGACCCTTGGGCGTTGTCGTTTCCGGTAATCACCGTGCGCGACATGGTCCGCGCCCAGAAGCGGCTGCTCGATCATCTCGGGATCGACAGCCTGTTCTGCGTGACGGGCGGTTCGATGGGCGGGATGCAGGTGTTGCAGTGGGCGGCGAGCTATCCGGAATGCGTGTTTGCCGCAGTGCCGATTGCGGCCGCGGCGCGCCACTCGGCCCAGAACATCGCCTTCCACGAAGTCGGGCGCCAGGCGATCATCGCCGACCCGGAGTGGTGCGGCGGGCGTTATCTCAGCCTCGGCCGACGGCCGGTCCGCGGCCTCGCGGTCGCCCGCATGGCAGCCCACATCACCTATCTTTCGGAGCCGGCGCTGCACCGTAAATTCGGACGCAACCTGCAGGATCGTCACGCCGTCACCTATGGCTTCGACGCCGACTTCCAGGTCGAAAGCTATCTGCGCCACCAAGGTAGCACGTTTGTCGACCGCTTCGACGCGAACTCCTATCTCTACATCACCCGGGCGATGGATTACTTCGATCTCGCCGCCGAGCACGGGGGATCGCTGGCGAACGCCTTCAAGGGCACGCCTTCGCGCTTTTGCATCATCTCTTTCACCAGTGACTGGCTGTTCCCGACATCGGAGAGCCGAGAGCTGGTCCGGGCGCTCAACGCCGCGGCAGCAAATGTCAGTTTTGTCGAGATCGAGACCGACAACGGGCACGATGCGTTCCTGCTGCACGAGCCCGAGCTGTTCGAGACCCTGCGCGGTTTTTTGACCGGTTGCGCCGAACACCGCGGGTTGACCCGATCGTGGTGACGGCGGTTCCGGATGGAGGCGCCCCGCTGCGACCGTGTGCGGTTGAAGCGCGTCCCTCGGTCGGGGGCGGTGTGGCCACCGAACTGCGCCACGATCTGAAACTGATCGCCGAGATGATCGAGCCCGGCGCGCGCGTGCTCGATATCGGCTGCGGCGACGGCGCCCTGCTCGCCTATCTCGTTCGTCACAAGGGAGTCGACGGCCGCGGCATGGAGCTCAGCCAGTCGGGCGTCAACGCCTGTGTCGGCCACGGCCTTTCGGTCATTCAGGGGGACGCCGATCGGGATCTCGCCGCCTACCCTACCGGCGCCTTCGACGTCGTCGTGCTGAGCCAAACCCTGCAGGCGACGCGCGAGCCGCGCAAGGTGCTCGAGACCCTCGTCCGCATCGGTCGGCGCGCGATCGTCTCGTTCCCGAATTTCGGCTTTTGGCGGATCCGGCTTAACCTGCTGGTCTGTGGCCGTATGCCGATGTCGCCTCTCCTCGCGCATCCGTGGTACGAAACCCCCAATATTCATCTCTGCACGATCCGCGACTTCGTTGCTATGTGCGACGAGATCGACGTCCGGGTCGAGCGCAGCCTCACCCTCGACCGTCACGGCCAACCCTATTCCCTCGATCCGCACGGGAGCCTGGCAAATCTGCTCGCCGAGCAAGGCGTCTTTGTCCTCTCGGAGAAGCGAGGCTGAGCGTCTCCCGATCTACTATAAATCGCGGGTGCGGCGCGCCATGGCGTCTTCCCACAGATTGGCGCGGTCGTCATCGAAGATCAGCCTCGGCTCGGCGGGGGTGGTGAACCAGTCGTGGCGGGCGAGTTCGCCCTCGAGCTGACCCGGTCCCCAGCCCGCATAGCCGAGTGCAAAGAGGCTCTTCACCGGGCCCCGATTATGCCCGATGTCGCGCAAGACCTGCCGGTTCGCCGTCATCGCCACGCGTCCATCGACCTCGAGGGTGTCGTCGAGCCGATATTCGACGCTGTGGACAACAAAGCCGAGCTCTTGCTGCACCGGCCCGCCGGAAAAGATCTTGACACTCCCCGAAATGCCCGAGACGTCCTCGCCGGCCGCCTCCAGCAAGCTCGCGATCGAACTCTCGCCGACCGGTCGGTTGATGACGATCCCGAAAGCGCCCTCCCGGTCGTGCCGCACCATCAGGATGACGGTGTGCGCAAAGCGGGGATCGCCGATTGTCGGCGCGGCGATCAGCAGCTGCCCGGTGAGCGGGGCAATTTCGGGCGGCTCGGCGGCCACGGGCCTGAGTAGCATCGCCGCCGCGAAGATCGCTGCAGCCGGAAGCGAGCGAAATATCGTGGTGCGCCGGGAAGGCATGCCGTCACTCGTCTAAAGGCACGGTCAACTTACATCGCCGGTCCAGGAAAGCGATGTTAATATCCCCTCGCCGCAAGCAGGGGGAGCGCCCATGCCGCAAGAGTCCTGGGTCATCACTACGGCGGTCGGGACCGGCGAGCGAGGGTTCGGCGGCGACGGCGGGCCGGCCGCGCGAGCCCAGCTGAACGGGCCCTTCGATGTCGGCTTCGACCCCGATGGCAATCTCTACTTCTCCGACACGTTCAACCACCGGATCCGGCGGGTCGATGCGCGCACCGGGAATATCGCCACTTGCGCCGGCTCGGGCGAAGCCGGCTATTCGGGCGACGGCGGTCCGGCGACGCAGGCTCGCTTCAACGAGCCCTACGGCATCGCCGTCGACAAGGCGGGCAACGTCTATGTCGCCGACCGGCATAACCACTGCGTCCGCCGGATCGACAGCGCCTCGGGTGTGATCACGACCTTGGCCGGAAACGGCTCGGCGGGGTTCAGCGGCGACGGTGGGCCCGGGCCGCAAGCGGGGATGGTCGAGCCGAACGGTTTGGCGCTCGACCTGACGCAGCGACGGCTATTTGTTGCCGATGTGGCCGACCACCGCGTCCGCGTGGTCGATCTCGTCTCGGGCACGATCTCGACCTTCGCCGGCACCGGCGAGGCGCAGCACAGCGGCGACGGCGGCCCCGCGAGCCGTGCGGGCGTGTTCGGCGCCCGTGCCGTCAAGGTGGCCCGCGACGGCACAGTTTATATCCTCGAGCGGCAAGGCAGCACGCTGCGCGCCGTCGATCCCGGCACCGGGGTCATCAACACCGTCGCCGGCACCGGGGCGCGCGCCTATACCGGCGACGGCGGCCCGGCGCGGGATGCAGTCTTCGACGCGCCCAAGGAATTCACGCTCGACCCCGGCGGCGACATTCTGATCGTCGATACCGAGAACCACGCGATCCGCCGCATCGATGCCGCAAGCGGCATCGTCGAGACGATCGCCGGCGGGCGCAAAGGCCCCGAAGGAGACGGCGGTACCGCGACCGCAGCCGGTCTCGGCCGCCCGCACGGCGCCGTCGTCGGACCGGATGGCGCGATCTATATCGGCGACACCGAGAACCACCGCATCCGCAAGCTCGTCCGCCAAATTTGAGCCTCCAGCACCTCCTGTTTTTGCAAGCCGCGCCACCTCGTCAACGCGCTGCGCCGGGATTTCGATCTGCCCGGCGCCCCGATCCGAACCCCGCCGGTGGCTTCCCGGCGCCTCCCTCAGAGCAGGGAGAGAAATCGATTTGTCCCTGCGAATCGCCGAACAAATCGACGATAAAGCCATCCATATCAAATACTTAGACACCAAATTGCGGGCTCGGCCAGCAGGGAGGCGATTGCCGGTCCTGAGGGAGGCAGCAGGGAGACTTGACGAGGGCATGGTCATCGGCTTGGAGCAAAGAGAAAATTGTTAAAATCCATGTTTCTTATATCGAAATATAGAGCAACCCGCTACGCCTTCACCCAGGCATTACCGAGGGTAGAGCGCCGCTGGCCGATCCCCCGCAATCGGTGATCGCCGCCGGGTAGCGGCTATAACCTGGCGGCGCCCGCCGACTACCGACTCGGCCCGGCACGTGAGATGCCGATGGCGAGTTCGTTTCGCGCACAGTGCGAGAGCCGCCTCTCTCGCCCTGAAAATACACGCGAGATTCAGGTGCTAGCCCAACCCAGAGTTTAGAATGCCTTGAAATCGGCGGGTTCCCGCCATCGGTCCAGCGTGCCATCGCTCCACGGTCAAATTGATCAAACGTCCACGCACCGTACCAGGTTATTCCGATTTTGTCAATCAGCTTGGCAGCCGGTCGATATTCACGGCTGTCCGGTTCGGCTTTTTGCTGCACCTATACGAAGGTGCAGAAGACACTGGCACCACCTTTGGTCCCCCGTGGCCGGACTTGTTCCGGCCACCCACGTCTTCGAACATGGCTCTATCGGCGGCCGGGAAGGCGTGGATGGCCGGGGCAAGCCCGGCCACGGGGATCTCGGGTTGTATCCTGGGCATTGCAAACAACCGATTTTGCTCAACGGCCAGCCGTGGGCCGAGCCCGGCCAAGGGGATTCCAGGTTGTATCGACCGTGCTACAAACAACCGTCTTTGCTCAACCGGTGCCGCGACGCCGCCTGTCCTCGGTGCTACCGCTAGTAGGTTGAAGGCCAAGGGTATATCGTCGTTGATGGAGGTTCGTAGCTCCTCGAGCATTGCGCCGCCTAGGCCAGGAGAACCATGCCGTACATTCAGATTTCGGACGATGTCCGATCGCTCGCCGGCGCCGGCACATGACCGCGACGCTCGACAGCGCGGTAGCCGATCTGCAACGCGACAACGCGGAGCTCCGACGGCAGCTCGACGCGTGCCGCGCCGAGCTGGCCGCGCGCAACAGCGAATACGGCGAGCGGATCGAACATCAGTCCGCCACGATCGACGTGCTCAAGGCGATGTCGGCCTCACCGGGCGATCCGCAGCCGGTGTTCGACTTGATCGTCCGCAGGGCGCGAGATCTGTGCAACGCCCCGAACGCTGGCTTGTTCGAATTCGATGGTGAACTCGTCCATCGCCGATCATCAGTTGGCCACGAGGCATATGCCACGCCCGACGCAAGGGAAGCCTACGAGCGGCTGTTTCCGATGGTCCCGACGCGCGGTTCCATCACTTGCCGCGCGATCCTCGACCGGCAGACCATTCATGTGCGCGACATGGCGACCGTATCCGGCGTTAGTGCCGCCGTTCGCAATCTCGGTCACAAGTCTCAGATATCGGTGCCGCTGTTGCGCGACGGCGCGGCCATCGGCGCGGTGGTGCTGTATAGCGGGGAGACCGGCGGCTACTCCGACAGCCAGGTCGCATTGCTGCAAACCTTCGCCGAGCAGGCGGTGATCGCCATCACCAGCGCCGAGACCTACCGCGAATTGCAGCAGCGCACCGGCGATCTCCAGGAGTCGCTCGAATACCAGACCGCGACCAGCGACGTGCTGAAGGTCATCAGCGGGTCTACCTTCGATATCCAACCGGTGTTCCAGACTATCGTCGAGACCGCCGCGCGGCTGTGCGACGCCGATCAGGCGGCGATCTACCGCCGTGACGGCGAAGTCGCCCTGTTGGCGTTGAATTTCGGGTTTCCAGCGGAGTACGAGGCCGCCGTCGTGGCGGTCGGGACATTTCCACTGGGCCCGACCCGGCTGGAAACCCCGCTCCGGGCAATGCTGGAGGGCGACCCGGTGCATGTCCACGATGTGGCCGCCGTTCCAGGTTATTCGGAGCTGGCCATCAGGCTCGGCAAGGTGCGGACCTCGCTCGGCGTGCCTCTTATGCGCGAGGGCAGGGCGATCGGCTCCATCCTCCTCGCGCGCCAGCGGGTCGAGCCGTTTACCGACCGCCAGATAGAGCTTGTCAGCGCATTCGCGGATCAGGCGGTGATCGCGCTGGAGAACGCGCGGCTGCTCGGCGAATTGCAGCAGCGCACCGCCGACCTCCAGGAATCGCTCGAATACCAGACTGCGACGAGCGACGTGCTGAAGGTCATCAGTCGTTCGACCTCCGATGTCCAACCGGTGCTGGACACAGTAGTAGAAACGGCCCTCCAGCTTTGCGGCGCCGATCTCGCATCGATCACAATACGCAGGGGTGAGGTCTACCGCCATGTGTCGCACTCAGGATTCGACGCCGAGTATTGGGACGCCTTGCGCCAGCGAACCGTTGTCCCCGACCGCGGCAGCATGGCCAGCCGGGTGCTGCTCGAAGGCAGGGTCGTGCATGTCCCGGACATCCGCGCTGACCCTGACCACGCGAGGCCCGAGGCTGTAAGAGCCGGGGTACGTACCGGACTCGGGGTGCCGCTGCTGCGCGAGGGGACCGTGCTCGGCACGATTAGTCTCGGGCGGAAACAGGTCGAGCCGTTTAGCGAACGGCAGATCGAACTGGTGCGCACCTTCGCCGACCAGGCGGTGATCGCGATGGAGAATGCCCGGCTGCTCGGCGAATTGCAGGCCCGCACGCGCGACCTCGAAGAGTCGCTCGAATACCAGACGGCGACCAGCGAGGTGCTCAACGTCATCAGCCGCTCGACCTCCGATGTGCAACCGGTACTGGACACAGTGACCGAAACCGCCGCGCGGCTTTGCGCCGCCGATTCCGCAACGGTCTTTTTACGCGAGGGCGAGGCCTACCGCCGTGTGTCGTCCTCCGCCGCCAAAATGGAACCCGAGTATTGGGCGATCCGGCGCCAGCAAATTATTGTCCCCAGTCGCGACAGCGTCGTCGCGCGGGCGGCGCTCGAAGGCAGGGTCGTGCATGTTGCGGACATCCTCGCCGACCCGGACTACGCGTCGCCCGAGGCTGCAGCGTCCGGGCGACGCACCATCCTTGGAGTGCCGCTGCTGCGCGAGGGGGCCGTTCTCGGCACGATTGGTCTCTCGCGGAAGCGAGTAGAGCCGTATACCGAGCGCCAGATCGAACTGGTGCGCACCTTTGCCGACCAGGCGGTCATCGCGATCGAGAATGCGCGGCTGCTCGCTGAATTGCAGGCGCGCACCGACGAGCTGACCCGCTCGGTCGCCGAACTGCAGGCGCTCGAAGAAGTGCTGCGCGCGGTGAATTCCTCGCTCGACCTCGACACCGTGCTGGCCACCATCATCAGCCGGGCAGCGCAACTCTCGCAGGCCGATGAGGGCACGATCTACGAATTCGACGAGACCGAAGAAGTCTTTGTGCCCAAATCCGCCTTTGGCATGAGCGCCGAGCGGGTCGAGGCGCTTCGCGAGCGACGGGTTCGATTGGGCGAGACCCATCTCGGCCGCGCCGCGGTAGAGCGCGCGCCCGTGCATGTCGAGGACGTGCAGCAGGATCCGACGAACCCCGATGTCGGTGCATTGCTGGAAGGCATCCATGCCGTTCTGGCGGTGCCGCTGTTGCGCGACGACAAGGTCGTCGGCGGGCTGGTGATCCGCCGGCGCACGGTCGGCGGCTTTGCCCCGACCATCCCGACCCTCTTACAAACCTTCGCCGGACAGGCCGTGCTGGCGATCGAGAACGCGCGGCTCTTCCAGGAACTCGCCGCCCGCAGCGAGGAAGCGCGCCGCGCGCGCACCGCCGCCGAGGCCGCACTCGCCGATTTGCGCCGCGCCCAGGACCGGCTGATCCAGGCCGAGAAGATGGCCTCATTGGGTCAATTGACCGCCGGCATCGCCCACGAGATCAAGAACCCGCTCAACTTCGTCAACAATTTCGCCGGCCTCTCGGTCGAATTGCTCGACGAGCTGAAGGAGGCGGCGGCGCCGGCCGTCGCCCAACTCGGCGACGACACCCGCGCCGAGATCGATGAAATCGTCGGGATGCTGACCGGCAATCTCGAAAAGATCGCCGAGCACGGCAGGCGGGCCGACGGCATCGTCAAGAGCATGCTAGAGCATTCGCGCGGCGGCACCGGCGAGCTCCGGGAGGTCGACCTCAACAATCTGGTCGGGGAGGCGCTCAACCTCGCCTATCACGGTGCCCGCGCCCAGGACCAGAATTTCAACATCACCTTGGAACGCGAATTCGCGCCTCGTATCGCTCCCATAGAGCTGGTGCCGCAGGACGTGACGCGGGTGTTGCTCAACCTCTTCGGCAACGGCTTCTACGCCGCCGCCAAGCGCCGGCACACCGAGCCCGATTTCAGACCGGCAGTGAGGGTGACGACGCACGATTTCGGCGAGGCGGTCGAAATCCGCGTGCGCGACAACGGCACCGGCATTGCCCCGGACATCAGGGACAAATTGTTTCAGCCGTTCTTCACCACCAAGCCGACCGGCGAAGGCACCGGCCTCGGCCTCTCGATCAGCTGGGACATCGTGACCCAAGAGCATGGCGGCACGATCGAGGTCGACAGCCGCCTCGGCGAGTTCACCGAATTCACGATACGCCTGCCGCGCACCCGCCAGTTGACAACAACAGAGGCCGCGGCATGACTGCTTCAACGAGATTGCTTCGCTTCGCTCGCAAATGACGAGAAAGGCCATGTCATTGCGAGGAGCGGAGCGACGAAGCAATCTCGGAGATGACGGCACAGCGCGTGCCGCGTCCCCATACCGCTTTGCAATGCTGATTAGCTCTGACTAGAACGGCCGTGGTCAGGGGTCGGCAATGGACACTTGGAAGCTTCAGGATGCCAAGGCCCGTTTCAGCGAGGTCGCAGACCGAGCGCTTCACGACGGGCCGCAGGTGGTGACCCGGCACGGCGAGAATGCGGTCGTGATTGTTGCTTATCGCGAGTTCGTCGGGACAGAGCCAGTGCAGGATTTCAAGGATTTCCCGATGTCGATCCCGCGTGTCGGCCTCGACATCGAGCCATCGCGGCGCCGGCCGCGGCGCACCGAGCTTTGAGCTTTCGCGCACCCGCCAGACAAACGACAGCAAGGATGATAGCATGACTGCTTCGACGAGATTGCTTCGTCGCTCCGCTCCTCGCAATGACACGGCTTGTGTCGTCATTGCGAGCCCCGCGAAGCAATCTCATACGGTGATCGGGTAGGTCGGTTCGGGGGCAAATTTTGTCGCCCCTTCTCGGGCGGGCGAATGGCGGCTTCTGAAGTGATTACACGAACGGCCGAGATCTCGGATTTTGGACGGTCGGATAACGGATACCTGGACGCCGGCCGCAAGAGGCTGTTGGCATCGGCTACCGTCGCGTCGAGCGTCCCGCTCGTTGGCGGGTGAGCATCTGATCGACGAATTGCGGGACAAGTACCAAGGGCCCGTGTCTGGCGCTGATTTGCTTTCCGTCGAATTTGTACACGAGTTGATGCCGTCGGTAATCGACGCCAAGGCTTAGAGCTGAGGCACCCGACTTCGGTACTCGGTTGATGGAAGCAAAAGCAGTATCCTCAGCGACGACTAGTAGTTAGTGTCGGCTCGCGTTTTTTTCCTGCACCATTCGACATGACAGAGACTAGGCGCCTAGATGGTTCGGATTTGGATAATCGGCATCGCTTTGGCGCTCGCGCTCGCCATGCCGGCGACAGCCCAACAGCGGTCTGTACCGCAGATATTAGAGCGCTTGCACGCTCTTTGCGATCAGGACTACAAGCCCGCGTGTATCAAGCTTGGATTTGTTATCGGAAGGCTTCAGCCAGGGGTAGCTCGGAAATTGCGGCGCGATCACCCGGAATGGTGGTGGTGGGAGCGGTGGTAGCACCTATGAGAGCGAGAGCTTTCTCCGGTTATCTATATCCAGCGACGCAGATCGGGAATGGTTTTTGTTTACCCTACAGAGCCCTCGAGAGATGATCAGCGATCAGCGCAAAGGTCGGCTGTGGGGCAACTGCCGGCATTTCGGGCCTGCTGGCGCATCGGCAGCTGAGCGCCGATTTCAGACCTTCATTATTAGGCGGCAATCGCTGAACTTCGGCACCACCTTGCGGCAAGCAACGCCGAGAGCAACGAGCCGCGACCGTTGAGGCTTTGCGACGGGCAGTAGCCAACCCATGGACGGGGCCCTGCGCAGCTTCAATGAGCTTCGCTGCTTCTCACACCGCCGCCAGCTGGCCCATAATCACCTCTTCATTCTTGATCGCGACATTAAAATTAGTCTGGTAAAATTAGAAGCGGTTCTCGATCGAGTCGACGTACACGGCACGCATCACCCCCACCCCGACCCGCCCCCATCGAGGGGGCGGGAATACAAGCGCGGTGCAATCTGATCGGAAAACGCTCTAGTTTGGCACCCAGACTGCGGCCCTGATCTCGCCGAATTCGCGCGCGATCTTGCGCCAGTTGGCACCGGCATCCTCACTGACGTACACCTCACCGAAGAGGCTAAACGCCACAATGCGGTTGGCGTCAGCGGGATGCGTGGCGAGGCCCCACACGGTGGCATTGGGCTGAGTGGGGAGGGGCAGCATCTCCCAACTCTCCCCGAAGTTTGTGGTGCGGAGCACGTGCCCCTTTTCACCCGTCGTGGTCTCGCCACACCCGGCGAACAGCACGCCAGGATCATCGGCCTTGACCATGAGGCCACGGGCATAGGGCAACGGCCATTTCTCCTTGATACCCAAGGGCTGCCAGGTTTCGCCCAGATTGCTGCTGGTAAACACTTCGCGCGCTGTGCTGGCATAGAGGCGCTTGGGCTGCGTCGCCGCGATCGTCACGGCGTGAATATCCGGGTCATACAAACCCGTCTCGAGGTGCGCCCAAGTGTCTCCCCCGTCGAGGCTGCGGAAGACGCCATCGATTTCTACTCCTGCCCAGACAATACGATGATCGTCGGGGTCCACTATGACGCTGGTCACGAAGGGTATGCCAATGGAGCACTCGCGGGCGACGTCCACAGCCAGTTTCTCCCAGTGCAGTCCGCCATCTCGCGAGCGATAGACCGCAGCCGGGCGCGTGCCGGCAAAGAGAATATCGGGATCAACCGGGTCGATGGTCAGCGACCAGATCGTTGGCATAGCCCCATTGGCCCAATTGGCAGAGATGCGCTCCCACCGCGCCCCTCCATTGTGGCTCACGAACAAGCCCGTATCGCCACCTGCGAGAACGGTATGCGCCTCTTTGGGATGGGCGACTAACGCCTGTATGCGGCTATTGAGCGGAAACGGGGCGCGATGCCGTATCCACGACTTTCCGGCATCTGGACTGTGCCATACGCCCCAGCCAGCCGTTCCAAGACATATACTATAGTCCGCTGCCATACGCCGCCTCCCTTCGTCTCGGTCCCCGCGTCACCCCGCAAGCGGAAAACATTGTACTTTGCCCGGTCCTCCCACAACAAATGGATCTGGTGCTAGTGCTCAGACGCAATCAGATGATCCACCGCGGCATCGCCCTCCTCGTCTTTCCCGGCGCAGGCCGGGACCTATTTGCCCCCATAGGCACCGGCCTTCGCCGGTGTGTGTGAATCGTGTGAATGGCTCTGAGCACTAGGTCCTCGGGCATCAAGCAGATCCAAGAGCTGATCGCCGAGGTTGCTGCTCGCCAATTCAATACGAGGTCTCTTCTGACACTAAACTGCACCATTCAGCAAGTGGCGCAGACCGTAAATCGGGATTTAAGTTTAAGCACATGCGCGAGTTGGGCGGGCGATCCGGAGATTATCGATTGCCATCCTCAAAATTGTCATAATCGTATGTTATCAAGCCACCATGATCTGGTTCATTTTCGACCTCGGCATCGGGCTGGCGGCATTTGTCGCCTTGGCGGCTGCATTTTTTAAGGAGTCAGGGGCGGGGTTCCGGGCTCGTAACCGGGCTTGGGGCTCGGCCGTTGCAACTCCCTGCTGCCTCCCTGCCGGACCCCCTGGCAGGGGAAATGTTGTCCCTGCCCTCCGCGCCGTGGATTTAGCACAAGCGGGTGATTCTGCGCGGGATTACCGGCAAAATCGGGCCGATTTCGGCGCTGAAATAAAAATTCTCCCTGATCTGAGGGAGCGAGGGCCTCCGCCTCCCTCAGAACATGCCGAGGCCGAGGATGCCGTCGACCGGGTCGAGGCCGGCCAGCACCCGCTTGCCGATCAGGTCGCGCAGGGTCTCGGTGGTGCCGCCGCCCAAGGTGCCGTAGCGGGCGCCGCGGTAGAAGCGCGAGACCGGGAACTCGTCGGTGAAGCCGTAGCCGCCATGGACCTGGATCGCCTCGCTGGTGACGCGCAAGGCCATCTCGTTGCAATAGACCTTGGCGACCGCCGCGAGCAGCGGGTCGGGGAACGGGTCGGCGCTGGCGCAGGCGCGGTAGAGCATGCTGCGGCCGACCTCGATGTCCTGGTACATCTCGGCGATCTTCCAGCGCATGCCCTGAAACTCGCCGATCGCACGGCCAAACGCCTTGCGCTCCTTGGCATAGCGCACCGCCTCTTCGAGCGCACCCTCGGCGAGGCCCAAGGAGATGCTGGGGTTGAGGCAGCGTTGGGTGTTGAAGGCCGAGAGCAGTTTGCGAAACCCGTCCTCGCGCAACACCAAATTCTCGGGCGGCAGGAGGCAATCCTCGACGCCAAACCGTTTCTCGCGAAGAAGGGCCACTCCGCCGCCGATATCGAACGCATGCAGGCCTGCGCGAAGAGCGTGTTGCTGACCTTGGCGCTGTGGAGCCGTCCCTACGTTGGCGAAGATCTTTGGTGAGGGTTGAGAGGCGTCAAGCCGATTGGGTCTTGACCTAAGATGAAAGCCCAGACAGACGGACGCACTAAATCGTTTGTGGCCCGGGTTGGCCCGGCCACCACCCACGCCGCACGGCATATGCCTTGCCGGTTTCCGTGGATGCCTCGCACAAGACCGGGCACGAACGATTATTGAGAGACCGAACCATCTGAATGGATCCGAGCGCGAGCCCGGCATGGTCGCAGCGCCGTCGCAGCGGGGCTGATCGGGTCGAGCGGGGCTGCGTCCGATCCGACTGGGTCCTGTACGACAGAAGGGAGGACATCGGCCGCACAGCGTCGATTCCGGTCATTCCCGAGACCACCGTAGAACCGCGGGGCTCGACCCAAAGACGATTTAAATATTTAGGCAGTTGGCGAATGGTACTGACGCATGTTAGTGCGGGGCTCGGAGGGTTTGATGTCACGGCCCCGAGCAGCTGACGATTTCGAGACAATCCGTAACCGCATGGAGGAGTTGCGGCGGGAGAGGCTGCCCGAGCAACCCGCCGCGACAACCAACACTGGCGTCGCGGGTCATCGTGGCCCTTGTGCCTGTGGAAGGAGCCTGTTCCCCGACGAGTGCGACGGATCGTGCAAGGCGTTTTGACGGGCGCCGTGGATGCGGCATATGCGGGCCGACCCGGGCCCCGCTGTTTTGAGCTGAACCGGCGCCGCCACGATGGGCGACGCTTGTTGCGCCGGCGGCCCGAAGGCGAGATGATGGCCCGAGCAGCGGCAGCTGTCACTTTTTGCATCGACGAGGGGAGCGACCAATGGCCTATGAAGGAATGATTGCGGAGACCATTTCGATCGCCGGCGACAAGAACGAGCCGATCTCGGCCTATGTTGCGCGGCCGTTGGGGGCGGGCCCCTTCCCCGGCATGGTGCTGCTTCATCATGCGCCCGGCTGGGATGAGTGGTACCGCGAGGCGACCCGCAAGTTCGCGCATCACGGCTATGCAGCGATCAGCCACAACCTCTATCACCGCGCCGGCGAAGGCAAAGCCGACGATGTCGCCGCCAAGGTGCGCGCCGAGGGCGGCGTTCCTGATGCTCAGGTCATCGGCGACACCGAGGGTGCTGTGGCGTGGTTGCACGCTCAGCCCTGGCTCAATGGCAAGGTCGGGGTATTCGGCACCTGCTCGGGCGGGCGGCAAACCTTCCTCTATGCCTGCCATACCAAGAACATAGACGCCGCCTGCGAGCTTTGGGGCGGCCGGGTGGTGATGAGCAAAGAGGAGCTGAATCCGAAGCAGCCGACCGCTCCGATCGAGTTTACCAAGAACCTCTCTTGCCCGCTGCTGGGTCTGTTCGGCAATGAGGATCGTGCGCCGACACCGGAGCAGGTCGACCAGCACGAGGCCGAGCTCAAGAAGCACGGCAAACAGTACGAGTTTCACCGGTATGACGGCGCCGGACACGGCTTCTTCTACTACGACCGGCCGGCCTACCGCATCGAGCAGGCGCTGGACGGCTGGCAAAAGGTATTCGGGTTTTTGCGGAAGCACCTGGCCAAATAAACGCTGGCCAAAGCAGTATTGGCATGTGCACCTCGATCGTCGAGATCGTCAGCGCGGACGGCGCCGGCAAGGGTGGCGACGGGTGGTTCGAGCTGACCCACTCGGTGGTGTCGTACGACCATCCGCACCACGCTCTCTTGGAGGAGGCCATCACGATCGATTTCGTGAACTCGGCGCTCGGGCCGGGTGCTCGCGTCGCCGTCGAACTCACACTGGACGCGGCCAAAGAACTGAGCGGCGCGCTCGTCCGGGCGATAGCGGCAGCCGAGATCGAGGAAAGCACACGTTTGCGCAAGGCGTGAGGCTAGCCTTACATCGATAAACGGCTGTCTTGCCGCTGGCGCCGACCTAGCTGGCTAAGCATGCCACAATGATCGGACAGGAGCAGTGAAGGGGATGGGGCGAAAATTTGCGAATATACTCGAAACAATCGGGAACACCCCGGTCGTCAGGATCGGAAAGCTCGCTCCTCCGGATGTGAACCTCTACGTCAAGATCGAGGCCTTTAACCCGCTGGGCTCGGTGAAGGACAGGCTGGCGCTCGGGGTGATCGAGGACGCCGAGCGCAGTGGTAAGCTGAAGCCCGGGCAGACCGTCATCGAAGCGACAAGCGGCAACACGGGCATCGGCCTCGCGATGGTCTGCGCGCAGAAGGGCTATCCGCTGGTAGTGACCATGGCCGAGACGTTCAGCGTCGAGCGCCGGAAATTGATGCGCTTTCTCGGCGCGAAGGTGGTGATTACGCCGGCGGCTGAACGCGGCATGGGCATGGTGAAAAAGGCAGTCGAACTTGCCGAGACCCATGGCTGGTTCTTGACCCGGCAATTCGAAAACGAAGCCAACGCCGACATGCATTCACGCACCACGGCGCGGGAGATCCTGGCGGATTTCGCAGGGGAGCCGCTCGACTATTGGGTGACCGGGTTCGGCACCGGCGGCACGCTGAAAGGCGTCGCGCGCGTTCTCGCCAAGGAACGGCCGGAGACCAAGATCATCGTCTGCGAGCCGATCGACGCTCCGATGCTGACGAGCGGCGCCCCACAGGAGCGGAAGCCGGATGGGTCCGCGGTGACAGCCCACACGGCCTGGAAGCCGCATCCGATGCAAGGCTGGAGCCCGGATTTCATTCCGAAACTGACCGCCGACGCGATCGCGATGCAGGTGATCGATCGCGTTCTGACGGTTTCCGCCGCCGATGCGATGCAGTGCACCCGGCAGCTCGCTCAAAAAGAGGGGATCTTCGTCGGCATCACCGCCGGGGCGACGTTTGCCGGAGCCCTGCAAGTGTGCCGCGATGCGGCCAAGGGTGCGACAGTTCTTTGTATGCTGCCGGACACGGGCGAGCGATATCTCAGTACCCCGTTATTCGCAGACTTCCCGGCCGACATGACCGAGGAGGAGCTGGAAATATCGCTTTCGACGCCCGCCGCGCGCCTCGAAACGTGAGCCAACCCGGGCGGCGCCCGATCATTCTGGCATTCCTGCTATCCTCAGCCCCTCGGCCATCCGATCCAGCGCCTTCTGCGAATAGACGAGGGCCGACATGACCTTTGTGACGGTCAGGTCGGGATATTCCTGCAGCAGCCGTGCTAGACCGCCCGCGCTTCCGCCTCCCGGCCCAGCAGGGCGTAATACGGGCTTCCGGTGATTACCAGATGTGGTAGAGTTATTAGGTAAGCGTACCATGTTTGGGGGATAGGCGATGCCGGCATACTTTTTCGCAGCGAACCGGGAGCGGCGGAGCTGCGGCGCTTGGCACGACGCGAGAGGGGACGTGTGTGCCAGCGGGTTCTGATGATCGCGAACATGCTCGAGGGGATGGAGCATGAGGAAGCGGCGCG
>Ga0210407_10001771_pt1 | contig 19559 bp, 16 predicted proteins | sample IncBWC27MmetaG_FD_150860 | JGI IMG/M metagenome (GOLD analysis project Ga0210407, IMG submission 150860) | Forest soil microbial communities from Barre Woods Harvard Forest LTER site, Petersham, Massachusetts, United States - Inc-BW-C-27-M | ecosystem: Environmental > Terrestrial > Soil >... | reverse complement strand
ATCGAACGCAGACTCTGATTTTATTTTTTCCGGCTGATAAACGGAGATGCCCGCTTCCAGTGCTGCTGCCTTAACTGGCGAGCTGGAAGTTTCCTGTCCGCGGCCGCGCGGACGGTCCGGTTGCGTGACGACCGCCTCAACTTGAAAATCCGGCTGCGCGATCAATTGGCGCAGCGTAGGCAGCGCAAAAGCTGGCGTGCCGCAGAAAACGATTTTCAGCGGCACGGCTGGCCTACCACTCGCCGGCTTTTTTGAGTTTGCGGATTTTGCGCTTGATCATGTCGCGCTTGAGCATGCTGAGATGCGTGATGAACAGAACGCCATTGAGGTGGTCGATCTCGTGGCAGAAGGCGCGGGCGAGCAGCCCTTCGCCGCGACGTTCGAATTCGTCGCCATTCGCATCAAAGGCGCGGATGGTGACGTACTGCGGACGGGCGACGTAACCGCGAAAGCCGGGAACCGAGAGGCAGCCCTCTTCTTCGCGCTGTTCTCCTTCAGCGTGGATGATTGTCGGATTCGCGCAGACAATTTTTGCTTCAGGATTTTTCCCGAGACTTACGTCGATGACGGTGACACGCTGGCCGATGCCGATTTGAGGAGCGGCTAGTCCGACACCCTGCGCGGCGTACATGGATTCGAACATATCAGCGACGAGGGAGCGGAATTCGTCGTCAAACTTTGCGACGGGCTTTGTGGGCGTTTCCAGAACGGGGTCGCCATATTTGACGATGGGATGAATCATAACGTTCGTTCCATGTTTCCTTAAAAGCTGTCGAGCTGCCGCATGTAGCCATCGTAATTGCGGCGCGTTTCGGTGATGGAATCGCCGCCAAACTTTTCTAGAAACGCTCCTGCCAATTCCAAAGCCGTCATGGACTCGCCTGCGATTCCTGCTGCAGGCACCACGCAAACGTCCGAGCGCTCGTACGCCGCTTTCACTGCTTCCTTCGTCTTCAAGTCGGCGGTGCCGAGCGGGCGGCGAAGGGTGGAAATCGGCTTCAAGTATCCTCGCAAAACGATGTCCTGGCCATTTGTGATGCCGCCTTCGAGGCCGCCGGCGCGATTCGACGAACGTCCGAAGCGCTTGGTGGAGGCGTCGTAGGTAATTTCGTCCTGCACCTGCGAACCGTAACTGGTGGCGTTGGCGACGCCTGTGCCGAGCTCGACGGCTTTCACGGCCTGAATCGACATAACGGCGCGAGCGAGCCGCGCGTCGAGCTTTTCGTCCCACTGCGCGTGACTTCCGAGCCCTGGCGGAATGCGGTGCGCGACGACTTCGAAAATTCCGCCGACAGAATCACCCGCGCGCAGAACCTGGTCCACTTCGGCTTTCATCTTAGCTTCGACAGCTCCGTCGACGCAGCGAAGAGGAGACTCGAGATTGCCGCAGACCGTCGCGATTTCTTGCCAGGTGGCGTCGCGATCGAGCCGCACGTGGCCTACAGCGATCGTATGGCTCAGCACCGCGGCGCCAAATTCGCGTAGGAACAATTTCGCCAGTGCTCCGGCGGCCACGCGCGCGGCCGTCTCACGAGCGGAAGCGCGCTCGAGGATATAACGCGCGTCATGGAAATCGAATTTCAACGCGCCGGCGAGATCGGCGTGTCCCGGTCGCGGAGCGGTGAGCGGGCGGTGAGTCTCATCTGCACCCTCGGTATCTTCCACCGGCAGGGCTTTTTCCCAGTTCGCCCAATCGCGATTCTCGACGCGAAGAGCGATCGGTGCGCCGATTGTTTTTCCGTGGCGCACGCCGGCGAAAATGTCCGCCGCGTCTTTCTCGATTTTTTGGCGTCCGCCGCGGCCATAGCCGAGTTGGCGGCGATGCAATTCGCGCCGCACGAAATCAAGATCGATCGAAACGCCTGCCGGGAAGCCGGAGATCCAGGCGACGAGCGCCTGCCCGTGAGATTCTCCGGCGGTTACAAATCGCAGCATTTTTCCTTGAGCCCATCCGCATGCACAAGCGCGCAATTCTACCGGACTGAACAAGTTGCGTAAAGCAAAGGCGCGCGATGATGTCTTGACGCAACGCGCCATGGACGTTAGGCTGCGTGGAACCTTGGCCGGCACACGCGGCCGAGACTACACCCGATGCCTGAAGCCATCGAAACTCCTTCCATCCCTTCCGCGCTCGGGGACGTAGTGAAACGGCAGCTTTTTGCCGTTCAGGACTATTCGCTGCTCTCAATTCAGTCGATTGGAAATATTTTCACCGCGCCGCGGTATGCGAATGACATGCTCGAACAGATGGATTTAATCGGAGTGGGCTCGCTGCCTATTGTGGTTATCTCCTCGCTGTTTATCGGCGGCGTGCTGGTTCTGAACACCGCTTCCCAATTTGAGCGATTCGGAGAAACGGCGCTGACGGGCGATGCTGTGGCGCTGGCGCTGGTGCGCGAACTGGGGCCGACGATTACGGCGCTGCTGGTGGCGGGGCGCAACGCATCGGGAATGGCGTCCGAGCTGGGGTCGATGATAGTAACCGAGCAAGTGGACGCGATGCGGGCGCTCGGGACCGATCCGATTCGAAAATTAATGACGCCGCGCGTAATCGCAACCGCGCTGATGCTGCCGCTGCTTGTGGCCGCCGCGGATTTTCTTGGCCTCGTGGGAGGGTTCGTTGTGGCTCACATGACGCTTCACTTGAGCTCAGCGCAATTCTGGAGACGCGCGATCGACGCGTTGGCGTTCGGCGATCTGGTGATGGGTATGATGAAGCCGCTCGCGTTCGGGCTGATTATCGCCACCGTGGGATGCTGGCAGGGTCTGCGAGTGAAGGGCGGAACACAGGGAGTGGGGCGCGCGACAACGAATGCGGTGGTGATCTCATCGGTGTTCGTCCTCACTGTCGATTTTTTCCTGACTCGCCTGTTCCTATTCCTCTTCAATTTGTGAGCCGAGTTTCGCAGCTCCACTCCTGCTACACCCACCGGCCATTTCCATCTATAATCGCCCGATGACGCGCCCCGCCTCGCTCCAGTGCTGGTGCTGGCGATGACAATTCAGGTCCCGGGCGAGCCCCTTGTAATTTTTCAGGATGTTCATATCGGATTCGACGAAGGCGAAGTCCTTAGCGGGATTTCCTTCGAAGTCCATCCCGGCGAAACAAAGGTACTTTTCGGCGTCAGCGGCACCGGCAAGACTCTGATTATGAAACTGGCGGCGGGATTGCTCCGCCCGGACGCTGGAACCGTGACCGTAATGGGGCATGATGTGGGCACGATGCCGGAGAAGGAACTGCTCGAGTTCCGGCGACACCTTGGATTTGTGTTTCAGGAGGGAGCGCTGTTCGATTCGCTGAACGTCGAGGACAACGTAGCGTTCCGGCTGCATGAAGAAAAGGTAGCGGAAACGGAAATAGACGCGCGGGTGCGCGAGGCGCTGCGGTTCGTGGAAATGGAAGATGCAATCGATAAATATCCCGCCGAGCTATCCGGCGGTATGAGGAGGAGAGTGTCGATCGCGCGCGCGCTGGTGGACCGCCCGCAACTCGTCTTTTACGATTCGCCGACGGCGGGGCTGGACCCGGTTACGTCGCAAACGATCATCACCCTCATATTGCGCGGACGGGATTTGCAGGGGGTTACATCGTTGCTGGCGACACACCGCGTACAGGACGCATTCGGGCTCGCGCATTTTCGTTTCGACAAGGAGGGCAATAGCGTGGTGAAGCTCGCGGAGAATGGCGGGCGGGCGAAACAACAAGCCGCGCATGTAGATAACGGTCAGGAGGGAGCGCCAGCCACGACGGTGATTGTCCTGCGCGCGGGGCAGATTTATTTCCAGGGTTCGGCCGACGAGATGCTGGGTTCCGCAGACGAATATTTGAAGCAATTCTTGGCTTCGGCGGAATAAAAAGATCGTGTTTACGGGACTGAAGGAATTGGCTGGTGCAATCACCTGAGGAGGGAAGGCAATGGCGCAACGCAAGCAACTGTCGTGGACGGAACTTCGGGTGGGGCTTTTCGTGCTCGTCGGGCTGTTTCTTCTGGCAGTGGCGATTTTCTACGTCACGGGCGTCAAAATTTTCGGCCCGAAATATCGGGTGACAACGTACTTGCCGGAGGTCGATGCGCTGAGCGAAGGCGCGCCCGTGAGTCTCGATGGAGTAGCGATCGGAAGCGTCGACTCGATTCGCTTGAATCCGAAACCGCAAGACCGAATGCATAGCGTTCAGGTGTCGATGCGGATCGACAAGAAATATCAGGAGCAGATTCGCACGGATTCGACCGCGAGCCTGATCACCGAAGGATTGCTTGGCAACCGCTACGTGACGATCAAGCGAGGACTCAGCGGAACTGTGATCCCGAACAATGGCGTCATCGAGGGCGCTGAGGAAGCCGCCGTAAAGCAAATGGTGGAGCGCGGGGCCGACCTGATGCAAAACCTCGGCGCGCTCTCGAACGATGTGCGCGGGATCGTGGACCAGGTTCAGAACGGAAACGGCACGCTCGGGAAACTGCTGAACGATCCTGGGCTGTACAACCACCTAAACGACACCGCCAGCCGTCTGCAGGCGGTGGCGACGTCGATCCAGAGAGGAGAGGGAACGCTCGGGAAGCTCGTGTCTTCCAACGAGCTTTATGACAAGGCCGACGCGACCATTGCTCACGTCGAGGATATCACGGGCGCGGTGCGCGACCAGAAAGGAACGATGGGAAAGCTGGTTTACGACCCGGCCGTCTACGAGAATGCGAAAACCTTCCTCGAGAATGGCAACGCTACGCTAGCCGACGTACGCGCGGGCAAAGGGACGCTGGGCAAACTCACCACCGACGACACGTTGTTCAATAATTTGCGCGATGCGTCAGCAAACGTTCGCGACGCTTCCGCCAAGCTCAACTCGAATCAAGGCACCATGGGAAAAATGTTCGGCGACCCAGCCTTTTACGACAACCTCGCCGGAGCAACGGCCGATCTGCGCTTGCTACTTAGTGATTTCCGGCAGAATCCGAAGAAATTCCTCCACGTGAAGTTGACTGTATTCTGATCGAGGTTTGCGTCGCGCTCTGGGGTTTTTGGGGGCGCGCACGGCGAAACCCGTTCTAGACCTCTGGCGGTTCCGCTGGAGAAAATTGCATAGCGATGTCGTGGACCCTGCGCAGATCGAGTTTGCCGGTGCCGAGATGCGGTAAGTCATCTACGTGAAAAAACTGATTCGCGCGAGGAATCCATAGATTTGGCAATCCCGATTCGCCGAGATGCTCGATCGTGGGTTTGAGTTCGTCGGGGGTGAGCGTGTGCAGTACGACGAGACGCTCGCCTTTTTTGCCGTCCGGCACCCCGGTGACTACAAACTTCTGCTCGGTGGCGCCGGCGAGTTCGTGCAATTTCTCTTCAACTTTGATGTGCGGCACCATTTCTCCGCCAATTTTGCTGAAGCGGCTTAGGCGGTCGGTAATGGTGAGGAAGCCGTCTTCGTCTTCCGCTGCGATGTCGCCGGTGACGTACCAGCCGTCCTGCAAGACTTCCGCGCTTTTTTCGGGCTTGCCGAGGTAACCCTTCATCACGTTGGGACCGCGCACCAGCAGCAGGCCCGGCTCACCCACCTTGCGCCGTTCGCGCGTTTCCGGGTCCACGATGCGGACGCTCACACCCGGCAGCGGATGCCCGATGTGGCCGCGCTTCGCGCCGACCTGACGGAAACCGGGCGCGCGAAAGTCCCGCGTATTGACGGCGACGACCGGTGAGCACTCCGTGCAACCGTAACCTTCGAGCGGGCGGATGCCGAAACGGTCTTCGAACGCGACGGCGAGGCGCTCGGGTAATTTTTCCGCTCCAACTACGACGAATTGCAGGCTGCCGAAATCTTCCGGCGAGCAGCGCCGCATGTACGCCTGGAGGAACGTGGGTGTGGCCAGCAAGAACGTGATGCGATTGTCGCGGACGAGTTCGCTGATGGCGCTCAAGTCGAGCGGGCTCGGGTGATAGGCGACACCGACGCCGAGAACAGCGGGCAGCCAGAGCGTCACGGTGAAGCCGAAGGAATGGAAGAATGGGAGCACGCCGAGCAAGGTGTCCTTACGGTCTAGCTTGAACATCTGGCCCATCTGCTCGATGTTCGAAGAAACGTTGTAATGCGTAAGCATCACGCCCTTGGGCTCGCCGGTGCTGCCGCTTGAGAAAATAATTGTGGCGAGGTCGTCGAGGACCGCACGCTTGCCGCTGAGTGCGCTTTCGAGCAACGCGCCGGGGAGAAACCACAGCAGGAGCGCGGCGATTCTTTCGCTCAACCGCGGCTTCGCGGCGGCCTCTTCGATCAGAATCGTTTTGCCGGGAACCTGGAGCGGAATCTTTTCGAGCAGCAGTTTTGTGGTGATTATCGTTTCAAGCTTGCACTGCGCGGTGCAGGACGCGAGCGTCTCGTTCGAAGACGTGTAATTCAAGTTGACCGGCCTTTTTCCCGCGAGCAGGGCCGCGAAATTTACCAGCGCGCCTGGAACAGATGGCGGAAGCAGGATGCCGACCATTTCCTGACCAGCCCACAGCGGACGCAGTCGGCGCGCGAGGAAAATCGAACCCAGCAACGCGGCGCCCCATTTCATCCGCGGCCGTTGCGTGGAAGCCATCGAGAAGCGGAACGGATGGTGATGCGCGGTGCGAATGAACGAACGATGAAGCGTTCGCATGCGGCTCTTGTGATGGCGATATGCTTCGGTTTGCAATTCCTGTACCGCCTCGCGAACTTCGAAGGGCGTCGTCGTGGGCGGCATGGGCTTCCCGAAACTTACCGTCACCGGATACGGGAGCGAGCGCGGCAGCTTCCATAAGAACCGGCCGCGCTCAAAGCTGAAGATGCTGCCCCAGACGCCGTCGAGATTCACCGGCACGATGGGCGCGTCGACGCCCTTCATAATGCGTTCCATACCGCGGCGGAACGGGAGCATCTGCCCGATTCGGGTGATCTGGCCTTCGGCGAAGATGCAGACGATTTCGCCGCCCTTGATCGCGTCAGCCGCGTCGCGCAGGGATTTGAGCATGTCGCGCGGCCGCAATTCGGAAGAGATTGGAATGGCGCGAATCATCTTCGCGAACGGCTTCACGTACGGAAGATCGTAGATGCCTTTGTAAAAAATAAAACGGATGGGCCGGTCGGTGGAGGCGATCAGCAACAGCGCGTCGACGAATGAGATGTGATTGACGACGAACAGCGCGCCGCCGGTTTCCGGAATGTTCTCGCGTCCTTCGACGCGAATACGATAGACGGTGTGTGTTGCGAGCCAAAGTACGAACCGAAGCAGCGAGTCAGGTAACAAATACACCGAGTAGACGGTCGCCAGCAGCGTTAACGCGGCGCCATCAAAAAAGATGCCCGCGGGGCTTTGTTGAAGCACGCTGGAGAATAGATAGTAGGCGCCGGCCGCCGCGAAGATACCGACGAAGGAGAGCAAATTGGCCGCCGCGATTACTGCGCCTTTTTGGTCTGGACGCGGACGATGTTGAATCAGCGCGTTCAGCGGGACCGCGAAGAATCCACCGAAGAATCCGAGCAGCGAGAGGTGAATCGCCGCCTTCACAAGTGTGGCGTGCGGCGAATAGAGAAGCGCGCTGAACACCGTCATTCCGACGGCGCCGAGCGGGATCAGCCCATATTCAATTTTGCCGCCGGAGAGATAGCCCGCGGCCACACTTCCTATTCCAATTCCAATTCCCACCGCCGCTTGAAGGAGGCTGACGTGCCACTCGTCGAGGTGGAGAACATCATGACCGTAAATTACGATTGTGAATTGTAGAAGCGCCGCGAGGAAAAAAAGATAAGTATTCCCGAGGACCGCCCAGCCGAGGACGCGATCCGCTCGAATCGTTTTCAGCTGCGCCGCGAAATCACCGAGCGGATTCCAGTTCAGAGTCTTCGAGGGATTGGCGGCAGGTACGCGGGAGATCCCAAGGCTTGTGACGATTCCAACGCAGGTCAAGACTATAAGGATGAACCCGGCAACCGTCTCGCGTCCGTGGAATCGTTCGGCAAGAATTCCCGCAGCCATCGTGCCACCGATGCTTGCGACAAAGGTTCCCAGCTCGATGATTCCGTTTCCCCAGGAGAGCTTTTGCTCAGGGAGGAGCTCGGGCAGCAGTCCATACTTGGAAGGACCGAACAGCGCCGCTTCCGTGCTCATCAGGAAAACTCCCGCGCATTGCATTGAGATATTGCGAAGCGCCAACCCTCCGATGAAAAACACCATGATCCCGACTTCGAATAACTTCGTGGTGATAGTTACCGCGCGCTTGCTGTAGTGGTCCGCCAGGTATCCGCCCGCCATCGAAAACAGGATGAAGGGAACCGCGAACACGGCGCCGACGATCAGGATGAGGCGATCGCGCATCCCGGGCGCAAAATTCATTGCTACGACGATGTAAATGACCAGGAATTTTAGGGCGTTGTCGTTGAAAGCGGTCTGAAACTGAGTGGCGATCAGGCTCCAGAAACCGCGTTGCCAGTCCTTTGGAGGCGCGATTTCTTGCGAGCCCAGCGAAGAGGACGACGGCGAGACGGAGTGGGGAGCGTGGGCGCCGATGGTTGAAACGGGGGCGCCTTCAGACATTTGAGTACTCGCGCGTTTGAAGAGAGCAAAGGGATTCTTCATCGATCAAACATCGGTCTGTCGTTGTTAATTCACGACCGGGAGACCCATACCCAGGCTTTCGCGAGTCTAACTTATCTCGACAGGTTTTCCGCGCTGCGCACGGCGTGCGATTTCGTTCCGGCAAACATTTAGCCCCTGGCTGTTTGGACCCGCAAAGATATTCAATCAGGTGACCGGTGCGTCCCATAGTCGGCCAGGGCGACCGCGGTGCCGTTTTAGCGGACGCTCCAAGTTACTGCACACAAGTCCTTTAGTGGTGTGGTCAGAGGCACGTAAGTTGCATTGAAAGACGCGGGCCGGAGGCGTGCCGATGACATCGCTTTGGCAGAACCTGCGTTACGGCGTACGCATGCTGGCAAAATATCCGGGCTTCACCGCGGTGACCGTTTTGACGCTGGCCCTCGGCATTGGCGCGAACACCGCCATATTCTCCGTGGTCTATTCGGCCCTGCTGCGGCCGTTGCCGTATTACCAGGAGGAGAGGCTCTTTAAGCTCGCGGAATCGCGGCAACAAAAGCCGAATTCCGATCCGTCCGATGCGGCTGCTTCTTATCCCGATTTCCTCGACTGGAAGCGCACCTCGAAGACTTTTCAGGCTCTCAGTGCGGCGGGCGGCGATGGATTTACGCTGAGCGGAAACGGCGATCCCAAAATCATCAACGCCGCGCAAGTGACCCCGAATTTCTTCTCGACGCTGGGTGTACAGCCGGCGATCGGACGCGATTTCATCGATGCGGATCAACAGTACGATTCGCCGCGCGTAGCGATGCTTACTTACTCGCTCTGGCGCACCGACTTTGGCGGAGATCCGCAAATTGTTGGACGAACGATTCGGTTGGACAGCAAGCCGGCCGTCGTTATCGGAATCCTGCCAAAGAATTTCGAATTTGCACTTTCACAATCCGCGCAAGTGTGGGTCCCTCTACACCCGAGCGAAGACACCGCCGGCCGTAGAAATCTTCGCTGGCTTAACGTGGTTGGGCGTCTGGCGTCCGGCGTCAGCCCTACCCAGGCGAAGGCGGAGCTCGACGGGATCATGGTCCAGCTCGCGCGGGAATATCCGAAGGAAGACGCCAGCACGTTCTTCCTGATGGGAAGCCTGCGTGACCAAATCGTCGGCAAAATTCGACCTCTCTTGCTGGTGCTGTTTGGAGCCGTAGGCTTCGTATTGCTGATAGCGTGCGCGAACGTTGCCAATTTACTAATGACCCGCTCGACCGGCCGGCGCAAGGAATTTGCAATTCGCGCCGCGCTGGGGGCGGGCCGCAGCACTTTGCTGGTGCAACTGCTTACCGAAAGCCTGCTGCTGTCGTTCATCGGCGCCGGCCTGGGGCTACTGGGCGCGCAATGGGGCGTTAACGCGCTTGTGGCGGCGATTCCAGAGAGTCAGCTGCAATCGTTGCCCTTCCTGCGCGACGCCGGTTTAAACATTCCCGTGCTTCTTTTTTTGTGTGCGGCGACGTTTGCGACCGGGATCCTGTTCGGATTGGCACCAGGGTTTTCGGTCGCACGCTCGCCCGTAAACGACGTGTTGAAAGATGAAACGCGCGGAGGCACCAGCGGAGGACACGCGCGCTTGCGCAACACGCTGGTGGTCGCGGAAATCGCGATTTCGCTTGTTCTTCTCGTTGGAGCGGGTTTGATGCTGCGAAGCCTCGGCGCCCTATTGCGCCAGAACCCAGGTTTCGACGAGCATCACGTCCTCACCTTCGACGTAAGTCTGCCGGACACTTCCTATCCGGCCGATACGAAATATCCATTCGCAAGTCCTAGCGACACGCGTTTCGAGCACCAGTTCACCGAACAGCTGCGCAATTTGCCCGGCGTCGAGAGCGTGGGGTCGGTGAATGGTGTCCCGCTGAGTGGTGGAGGCGGAACCATCCGCTTCCTGGTGGAAGGCCGGCCCACACGAACCGGCGAGGAAGATGAATGCAACATCAAGGACGTCGACGCCACCTACTTTCAGACGATGAAGATTCCCCTGATTGGCGGGCGGTACTTCAGCGCCACGGACACGTGGGAGGCGCCTTGGGTGGTAGTCGTCAACCGAACCTACTCCAACACTTATTTTCGCGGAGAAGATCCGATTGGCAAGCGAATACGCTTCACTTACGATACAAGAAATCCTTGGATGCAGATCGTCGGTGTCGTTGGCGACGTGTCTGAGCTGGACCTTGCGGCGCCGCCCCCGCCGATTATTTACGCCACAAACGACCAGGGCCCGTCTTCGTACTTGAGCTACGTGGTGCGGACGAGCGGCAATCCGGCGGCGTTCATCGGCTCGGCTCGGGAAGTTCTGCACGGAATCGATCCGCAACTTCCTCTGATCGCACCGCAATCGCTCGAACAGGTGGCGAATCAATCGGCGTCCGTTTTCCTGCGCCGCTATCCTTCCTACTTGATTGGCAGTTTCGCTGCGCTGGCCCTGATTCTTGCAATGGTCGGGCTGTATGGATTGATTTCGTACACCGTGCAGCAGCGCACGCGCGAGATTGGGATCCGTGTGGCGCTCGGCGCGCAGAGCCGCGATATTTTAACTCTAGTTTTGCGGGAGGGAGTCGGTTCGGTGCTGGTTGGAGTTGCGGTCGGCGTCGTGGCTGGTTTGGCGCTAACTCGATTGATGGCGAGTTTGCTCTACGGAGTGGCTCCAAGCGATGGTGCGACGTTCGCGAGTGTCTCGCTTCTTCTGCTGCTGGTCGCAATGCTGGCGTGCACGGTTCCGGCAATGCGTGCGATGCGTGTGGATCCGCTTGAAGCTCTTAGACACGAATAGGGGAGGAAAGCATGGACACAGTAAAAATGCGTTTGACAGTGGCTTCGGCGACGTCAGCGAATCGAAGGCGCCGACTCGCGCGCCTGTTGTGCATTCCGATGATGGTTCTGTTCGCAGGAGGCCTGTTCGGAGTAACTCAACGAGTCGCGCGAGCCTACTCGCGGGGGGACGCCTCGCCCGGGCAATTGCGTCTCGGTTACAGCTCTATTTCGAATACGACGGATAAGCCCACGCCGCCAGACGAGCTCACGGTCGGGGAAAACTTCGCGGGCCAGACGAAAGATCATGAGTATCGTTTCAGGCTGGACGGCTCCAGAGACGCTCTCCACCTCCACGTTTCAGCCATACTCAGCGGCGGCAAGATTGAATGGGAGCTCATCGACCCAACCGGCAGAGTACGTACCCACATTGGAATAACGGAGCACGGCGACATGGATGCCACGGACATGAAGACCATTAAGGGAGAATGGCTGCTTCGAATCAAGCTGGAAGACGCAACTGGGAAGTACGACATCCACTGGACTCAGTAGGGATTTTTCACATGGGCGTTGCGCGTAGAGACGTCTAGGCGATTACGCGCAGGGACGGTTTTGCGGGCGCCGCTACGGACCGTGCCGCTGCTGGCAGCGGAGTTCCACGCCTGTGATACTTGGTTGTGACGTACTCGTCGACAAGCTTTTCAAACGCAACCGACAGCTCTTCGTAAGTTCCTTCCAAGGTATTGAAATGCTGGCCGTCGATGTAAACCGGGCAGCGCGGGGCTTCGCCCGTACCGGGAAGGCTGATTCCAATGTTGGCAGCCTTTGACTCGCCGGGACCGTTGACGATGCATCCCATCACCGCGAGCTTTAATTCCTCGACGCCCTCGTATTCGCGTTTCCAGTCCTGCATTTTATCGCGAATGTATTCCTGAATGTGTTCGGCAAGCTCTTGAAACGTGCTGCTGGTCGTGCGCCCACATCCGGGGCAAGCCGTGACGCTCGGCGCGAATGTTCGCAAGCCGAGCGATTGGAGAAGTTCGCAAGCGGCATAAACCTCATCGCGGCGATCGCCGCCGGGCCGCGGGGTCAACGAAATTCGTATGGTGTCGCCGATGCCTTCGTCCAGAAGAATTCCCATTGAGGCAGCCGACCACACCAGGCCTTTTGCGCCCATGCCTGCTTCGGTGAGGCCGAGATGAAGAGGCTGATCGGTCTTCTGCGCGAGATCGCGATAGATCTCAATCAAGTCGTGCGGGCGTGAAACTTTACACGAGATGATGATTTGATTTTTAGTGAGCCCGCACTCAAGGGCTAGATTCGTCGAGTCGAGTGCGGAAAGCACCATGCACTCGTTAATGATTTCTTCAGAAGTCTTTCCGAGGTCGCGGTCGGTGTTCTCCTGCATTTTCTGCATAACGAGTTCTTGATTCAGCGAGCCGCCGTTCACGCCGATCCGCACGGGTTTGCCGTGGTCGCGCGCTACTTTGCATATCGTGGCGAACTGTTCGTCGCGCCGCTGGCCGTGTCCCACGTTGCCGGGGTTGATGCGGTATTTGTCGAGATCGCGCGCGCAGTCGGGGTATTTTGTCAGGAGTACGTGGCCGTTGTAGTGAAAATCCCCGATGATCGGCACGACGCACCCGGCATCAAGCAGGCGCTTCTTGATTTCCGGCACTGCCGCTGCGGCCTCAGGCACATTTACAGTGATGCGGACGATTTCCGACCCTGCCTGCGCGAGCTCTAAACACTGCTGGGTAGTCGATACGATGTCGGCTGTGTCGGTGTTCGTCATGGACTGCACCACCACCGGCGCGCCGCCGCCCACTTGGACGTTGCCCACCTTCACTCCGACTGTTGCGTGCCTCTTGTGGCTCATGGAAGCTCTATTGTAGCGAATCCGAGCGAGGGTGGATAGCTGGTACCATGGCGCCGTTTCAATGAAAACACATATGGCCGCGTGTGTTTTCAAAATGTAGGGAGTGGGGAACTCTGAATCGACGGCCTAAAATTCTACGCGCCGCGCGGTGGCGCCGTTCGGCTTGCCGTTGCGGCCCGGGGGCGGGGCAATCGTCGCCATTTTACGAATCATGGCCAGCACGAGTTTCTTATCGTCCTCAGACAGGGTAGTCGAATATTTCTTGATTTCAGCGAGGAATCGGATCTCCTCTTCGGAGAGCTCCCCCAGCACCTTTCGTGTTTCGCGATCCTGGGGCGTATCGCTGCCCGGGAAAAAGTCCGCGAGGCTGATTTCCATCGCCTCCGCGATTTTGGCGAGGGTCTCAAGGGAAGGGACGGTGTGTCCGTTTTCAACGCGCGAGAGGTAGCAGCGCAAGAGTCCGGTTCGCCGCTCAATGTCGCCTTGTGAAAGTCCACGATCGCTGCGATACGATTTGATTACTTCGCCGATGTTTACTTTCGGTTTTTCTTTGGGCATGGGGTACCTTTTCTTGCAGCGGGGGGTATCTTACGAATTACCCTCGAACACAAGCAAGAGGTTATTTCAATGAATGTTCCAGTAGGGAACAATTCGGTTCCGCGCAAGCGAGCGCGGCTTCTCGGCACGCAGGAATCTTCTCCCTGGGGCACACTAAGTTCGTGCCGTACGAGTTACAGGACGGTTTGCGGGACCGAAACCGGCTGCGGATTGAGAGGTTGCTTCTTTCCGGCGCGCTTGTCCGCATAAAGTGCATTATCGGCGCGTTTGAGGAACTCTTGAGGCGTTTCGCCGAGCTTGAAATCAGTCCAGCCTCGCGAAAACTGGCACCGAATCGTTTGCTGCCCATACTCAAGCTCGAGCCCTTCGACTCTGCTCAGGACATGGCGCACTTCTTCGGCGCGGCATTCGGGCAGCAGCACCATGAACTCATCGCCTCCGAGCCGGACAGCCAGGTCCGAACCGCGAATAGCCCGTTGCAGCCGCTCGGCGAACCCCTTCAGCACCAAATCTCCGGCAGCGTGCCCGTGCGTGTCGTTCACTAATTTCAAGCCATCGATATCCATCAACAGCACCGTCAGCGGACGGCCGTGTCGTTGCGCGCGGCTCATTTCCTGAGAGAGCCGCTGCTCGCCCGAGCGGCGGTTGTAAAGCCCAGTAAGCTGATCGAGTGCGGCGAGCTTATAGACTTCCGTCGCAAGGCTTTCCACTTTGGCAAGCGATTGAATCTGGTCGGCAAGCTGGTTCCTCAACCTCACAACCTGAAGTTGCTGATAGATCAGATAGACGGCGAAAAGCAGAACCATGCCCACAAGGGCGCGAATCGATTGAATCAAATAAAAAGAATAGTTGGACGACTCGTGGCTCAACATGGCTGGGAATGCAAACGATGCGACACCGAGCGTAAGCAACATCAGGACCATCACAGTGGATGACCACATCCACCACTGGCGACGATCGAGCTTTCGCAAATGCTCGCGGATTTCTTCAGGGCGCGCCGCGGTCGTGTCAGGAAACGGCGGTAGGTTCGCTTCGATCATAAAGGCCTTTGGTTTTCCTCATGCAATTGAATACCGGAGGGCGTTGAAACTCCATACGTAACTTCCGAAACCGTTCCAGTTTCATAACCCCTCGGTAATCCGTTAGGGCGTAAATGCCATCGATCGAAGGCGCTTTCCCCCAGTGACACTTTCCATCTGGCAGCAAGGGTTCGTCCGCGCGGGCGAGAGGTTCTCGCCACGCTGCTTTCGATACAACGACCGGAATCCCCCGGCCTGCTTGGTATTGTAAGCAAGGATAATTGTGAAACCGGGTCGCGTCTCCCGATGTCTACCTTCTCACAGGGCCCATTCCCAACACACTTCCAAGGAGAACGACGTGAACCTCAAGAAAATGACATGGCTGCTTGTAGTTGTATTTGCAGTACTTGTTGCTCCAGTGACTAAGATTCACTCCGCCAGCAGCATCGTAACCCCGTCGGTGGCCATCGATGGAGCAGGACCGGGCGCGCCGCCGATTCCTATACATCTAGCCGCATAGCGCTGAGACTCTAGACTTAGACCCAGTTGGAGGAGAAACTCCGGTTTCTCCTCCATTAATTCATGCTAGGATGCGTCCGCCTGCTAGGCAGAGGAGAATGCTGACTGGTTATTTGGCGGATAACGATGTGCCTCGAAGGTATCATCCTCTTCCGGTCCTTCTATGGGAAGATCGCGTCGAAGTATCCCCTGTTTTATACCTATCTTGCCGTTGTGCTGGCTCTTGATTTGGCAAGATATTTCGTTTACACGTCCCATCCGTCCTCTTGGGCGATGTTTTATTGGTCCACGCAGTTCGTAAGTGTGTTGGTGGGCTACGCCGTCATTCTAGAGATTCTCAAGCAAGCATTGGACCCCTATCAAGGAGCGGAACGATTCGGCCGGTATCTCGTATTGGGAGTTTTCGCGGCAGTTTTTGCGTTCGTCGCGTACCGTTCGGCGATGCGGTCGAATTGGTCGCCGGCGGCGACTACTGTGGAACTCGAGAGGGATTTACGGGCGGTGCAGGTGCTGGTGTTGATGAGCATTCTGGCTGTCGTGCTTTACTACCGCATTGCGATCGGAAGAAACGTCAAAGGTATGATCCTGGGTTACGGCTTGTTCATCGGGACGAATGTGATGAATCTCGCACTTCGCTCGTATGTCGGAAGCGGGTATCATCCGGTTTGGGAGTTTGTTAAGTCGTACTCGTATGTTGCATCCGTGGTCGTTTGGACGGTCACCTTGTGGTCTTACCAACCAAATCCAATTCCCGAGTTGCCAACGCGCGTCGAGTCCGACTATGAAACGCTCGCGTTGCGGACCAGAGGCATGGCTGCCGCGATGCGCTCCCATCTGGGAAGGGCGGCCCGCTCGTGATAACCCTCGTCTTCTTTCTGCTGATCGGCGCGGCCTTGCTGTTTTCTCTGTTCTTGTTGGCGCGGCGCGCCGCTCGCGCTGAGGGCAGCGCGCAGGCGCTGGTTGAAGCGAAACAAGCTTTGCAGATGTTGCAGGGCGAGCTCCTCCCGCCCGGCCTGGTGGAGCGGATTTTCGCAAGGCAGGATTTCGAATTCGTCGCTTCCTCCACTCCCCGGCAGGTGCAGGAGTTATTCTTGCAGGAGCGAAAGAGAGTAGCGGTGTCCTGGGCTCAACAGGTCCGCGCGGGAGTTTTGAGACTCATGAATTTCCATCTCGGGCAGGCCCGCTTTTACGCCCAGTTGAGCCTGGCAACGGAAATGAAACTAGCGGTGAACTTTGCCGTCCTGCTCGTGGCATGTCGCGCTATGCAATTTGCTCTCTATCTTGGCGGTCCGTTCGCGGTTCCCGGGATGGTTGGAAGGACTGTGGGGAAGGCAGCCCAGCTGTGTGAGACTTCTGAAAAGTCCCTGGCGTTCCTAGGAGCACCGGCGCTGGGCGGTCTTTCGAAGGACACGGCCAGGCGCCCCGCGGCTTCCTAGAGAATCGGCCTGGTAGAGGAACTAGTAGAGGAAATTGACCGTGAGCTTCGCAACAACAAAACGGATGGATGTGCAAGCTGCCGCCCAGGACATGCGCCGCCGTACGCTCGCGCAGATCAAGCGTCCGCTTGATCGCCTGATCTATCTCGCGTCCCTGCGCGACTACAACACCGGCGTCTACTATCACGACGGTCTCGCGTCCCGGTTCTCAGAAGACGCGGTCTGCGAGGCGCTTTCCGATTGCCACCGGGAAGTCTTCCGCCAGCTCTTTTTCTGCTCGCTCGAGGATCTTGTCGCGCAGCTGGAGGCATATGCGGATTCCACGAACGCGGCGCCTTCTGACTTCATCGCTGCATGGCAAGGGCTTGAACCTTATCGCGTATCTGTGCCGGCAGAAACAGATTCCGTATCGGCAAACTTTTTCTTTTCAAACCTCAGGATCGCTTTGGCAATCTTGCAGAACCGTCTGCACGCCCGTCGTTTGCCGCGACCAGACGCATGGCGACAGCTGTCACTTGGCCAATAATCTCCGCTTCGTCCGGATGCGCGAACGTCCTCGTAGAGCACGCCGACAGCGGATGTGGAACCAGCGTCAACTGCGATCCACGCAGTTCGCACCAGGCGCAGGCGTATCCGTCCCGCAACTCGACGAAATAAATCGGCCGGTCCAGTTCGGTGCGCCATTCAGATGGCTGCAGCCGCACCGCTTGGCTGTCCACTTGCACGAATGACCCCGGACGCAATAGCGGGTACATCGTAAAGTCCTGCATGCCGATATATCCGTACTGGCAGTGGCGAACGTCCAGTTTCTGGATCAACGAAATGGGAACTTCTCCCCACACTTCCACCATTCGAGAAATCAAACTCGTCTTTTCAAGGCTGAAGCCCTTGTCGAAACGCACAGGAAACGTGATCGCCTTGTCCGGGTCGGGGGATTCGAGCGATGCAAGATGCGTGTTCTGAAGAGGCAGCGACAGCTGATAGAGGGCGCTGCTGTCCAAGTCTACGCCGAAGACACCGAGAAGATCAGCGAACTTCGTGCGGTAGATGACGCTCAAGCTAAAGAGTTTGTAAATGCTCGGGACCGAGGTTTTGTTCTCGAGCTGCGTCAGCCACGCGTTGGAGATGTAAAATTCTTCGTTGTTACGGTCCTCGGCGATCTTCCGGCTGAAGTCCTCCACGTCACGGGTCGTAACGCCCAGGCGATTGCGAAGTTCCTTGAGTTGCTCTCCAGCGCGCGGGCTAGGTCCCATGGAAGTGTGTCACTTTGAACCTGCGAAGACGAAAACTGCTCGTAACGCCAAGCAGGGTAAAGCTTTCTGTGGTCCGAAGCAACCCTTTTTGGGAATCGACCCGCGATGTCCTTGATCCGCCTTTATTCGAAACGGCAGCCTCTCTTGGCTCCGCCCCCGCCAAGATTGATCGCGTTCAGGTCAGACCTCGGAAGTGGAGGCGATATTTCGCGCGGTCTAGGGCTTGAAAGCCAGTTTCAAATCGTGGCCTGAAGTGCTCTAGAGTTGGCGACCCATCTGGCTCGTCAAGGCAACGCGTAGTGAGGCTCTCTCGATTTAGGCTCAGGTAAGAATTTTCACTTTGCCTGCTTGCAATTACGAGCAGGAGGCCGTCCCTTTCAGGGAACCTTGCCCCCGCCACCCACAATCGGTCGTGCGTCCGCAACCGACCTAATTCTCAACGAGAGGGAGTTAGGACCCCCGGTTACGCCACAGTACGTGGACGCACACGTGGGGCTCTTGCGAACGCTGCGGGAGCCCCGCGCTACCTCCGTATTAGTACTGATCGTTGGTCGAAGTCTCTCCCGAGCATGTCCTCAATCGCTTGTGATTGCTGGTCTGTGAACCGCTCACTGCAACGCCCGCGCGGAGGAGCAGGGTGCCCGTCCGCAAGAACAGGCGGAGGTACAGTTTCCCTTTTCGCATCAATCTTGGCCTGAATGCTGGCCCGTGACTATCCAATTGTGCGATGCTGCATTCAACGATCTGCGCCAAACCAGTCTTTGGGAGATCTGACGATGGACGGAACTCCGGTGATACCGGCCAACTCAAATACGTCAATCCGAGAGAAACGCTCGGTTCCCCGCTACACGCTGATCGCAAGCGTAGAGGTGATCGAATCCACGACGGAGACCAAAATTGCCGGCCGAATTTCGGAGATCAGCCGAAAGGGCTGCTATGTCGACGTCTTGAATACGCTCCCCGTGGGAACGCGAGTCCGCCTCGTCATCTCGCGTGATAGGGGCACCTTCACGACGCACGGAAAGATTATCTACGTTCAGGAATCCATGGGCATGGGCGTTGCGTTTGGGGACACAGCTGACGATCAGCTGATGATTCTCGACGTTTGGCTCGCAGAGCTTGCTGCCTGAATTCGGACGGCGCACAGTTTTTTCAATTGCATCCGCATAAACGCCGCAGGTCTTCCCTTTTCGTCCCCCTTTTGCATTTCGGAATCGCAACTGTCATGCGCTAAGATGGAGTTTCCAGTTATCGAAAGGGGATGCTTTGGCCTTCAGCGCTAGCACGCGGCAATTGGGAGAGGTGACGATCATCGACGTTCGAGGGCGTTTTACGCTCGTCGAAGGCGAGGCAATCCACGATTTGCTCATCGACCTTTTCCGCGAGGGAAAAAAAAAGATGCTTCTGAATTTTCGGGACGTGTCGTACCTCGACAGTTCGGGAGTTGGCCAGTTAATTCGCTGCCTTTACGCCGCAAGGAGAAATGGCGTCGAACTCAAAGCTGTTGACTTAAGCCCCCGCGCTCTCGAAGTGCTGAGGCTGACAAACTTGCACACAAT